>Ga0187833_10003369_pt1 | contig 16257 bp, 18 predicted proteins | sample ETNtaG_37_FD_167968 | JGI IMG/M metagenome (GOLD analysis project Ga0187833, IMG submission 167968) | Marine microbial and viral communities from oxygen minimum zone, Eastern Pacific Ocean - ETNP2014_SV_400_PacBio MetaG (Illumina Assembly) | ecosystem: Environmental > Aquatic > Marine > Hypoxic...
ATGGATACTTGTTACTGGAAGAAACTGATGGAGATAATATACTTTCAGAAACGGAATCTGGCGGTAATTGTCTGATAACAGAATACGGAGATTACATTATAAATGAGTCTTACGTTATAGATACTATAGATGACCAAGCTACAAATATATTTATAGAAACGCAAGCAGATTCAATATTGAATTTCACTGAAGGCAATCCCTTTGGTGAACCTAGAGGAGGTTACTAATGTTTGGTAGAACATATTACCATGAAATTTTAAGAAACACTATCATAGCTTTTGGAACATTGTTTAATGATATTCATATCGTTAGAACAGATGCAGGTGGAACAACTCAACAGTCTATGAAAGTTCCTTTGGCCTATGGTCCAAAACAAAAGTTTCTTGCAAGATTGAGAGAAGATGCTAATGTTGATAGAAAAATTGCAGTATCTTTGCCTAGAATAGGTTTTGAAATGGGCGCTATCGAATATGATGGCTCTAGAAAGTTAAATAAAATGATTAAAACTAGAAAAGTGAAAGGTACAAAAGGAACACAAATGGATATACAATATAGTCCTGTTCCTTATAACGTAAATTTTGAAATGTTTGTTATGGCAAAAAATAGTGATGATGGAGTTCAAATTGTAGAACAAGTAATTCCTTATTTTCAACCAGACTATAGCATTACTATTAATGCAGTCCCTGGTATGGATATAATAAGAGATATCCCAATCGTATTAAACAGTACAGGTTATGAAGATACCTATGATGGTGATTTTATGACTAGACGAGCCCTTATCTACACATTTTCATTTTCTGCAAAAACTTATATGTATGGTCCTGTTATTACATCTTCCATAATTAAGAAAGTGGATGTCGATCAATATGCAGACCTTAAAGAGAAGGCACCTACAAGAGTACGACAATATTCTGTTTCTGGAGTCGAGAAGGCTGTTGGTGCTGATGAAGATGACAACTTTGGATTCACAGAAACTTTGAGTGAATGGGTCTAATGGCTGCTGATTTAAATTTAGCCTTGTCAGAATTTTTAGGTATCACTGGAGGGACTGGTGATGTTAAAAATGAGATATTGAACGGTGATAAAGAATTGTGGGCTCCTAGGAAGGGTAAATTGATAGTCCGGCCTGATGAACCTGAAGATATGGATTCTGACTATAAGTATAGTCGAGAAAATTTCTATAGTCTTATCGAGCGTGGTCAAGATGCCATTGACGGAATATTAGATTTAGCTAAAGAAGGAGAACATCCTAGAGCATATGAAGTTGCAGGTCAGTTGATTAAGAATGTAGGTGAAGTAACAGAAAAATTAGTTGATCTGCAAGAGAAGATGAAAAAATTGAAAGAAGTTCCTGAGCATGGACCTAAAAGTGTTACTAATGCATTGTTTGTTGGATCTACTAAAGAACTTCAAAAGATGTTAAAGAGTAATGGCTGATACATATAAAGGAAATCCCAATCTTAAAGGTGCTGGCGCTGAGATAAATTTTACCGAAGAACAGGTAAAAGAATTTATCAAGTGTTCTAAAAACCCAGGTTACTTTATAGAGAACTATGTAAAGATTGTTAGTATTGATCACGGTTTAATTCCTTTCAAACTCTATCCCTTTCAAAAAGAAATGATTGGGACCTTTCACAACAATCGTTTTACAATATGTAAACTACCTAGACAGTCAGGTAAGTCAACCGTACTTCTAGCTTATTTGGTACACTATTTAATTTTCAATGAAACTATTAGTGTAGCTATCCTTGCAAACAAGGCACAAACTGCTAGAGATTTACTTGGGAGATTTCAGTTAGCCTATGAACACTTGCCCGAATGGATGCAACAAGGGGTCATCAACTGGAACAAAGGAAGTCTCGAATTGGAAAACGGATCCAAAATCCTTGCGAGTTCGACTTCTGCTAGTGCTGTTCGTGGTGGGTCTTATAATCTTATCTTTCTTGATGAGTTTGCTTTCGTTCCTTCAAATATTGCAGAACAGTTTTTTAGTTCTGTGTACCCGACTATCTCGGCTGGTCAAACATCGAAAGTAGTAATCGTATCAACGCCACATGGTATGAATATGTTTTATAAGTTGTGGCAAGATGCAGTAAACGAAAAAAATGATTTTGTACCTATTGAAGTATCTTGGGATGAAGTTCCGGGAAGAGATGATGCCTGGAAAGAACAAACAATCAAAAATACTAGTGAACAACAGTTCCTACAAGAGTTTGAATGTTCGTTTCTAGGGTCAATAGATACATTAATAAGCCCAACAAAATTACAAGTTATACCTACAATGGATCCTATAGAATCTAATGGTGGGTTAGACATTTATGAAAAACCTATTAAGGATAATCAATATTGTATTACTGTAGATGTTGCTCGTGGGGTCCATGGTGATTATTCTGCTTTTGTTGTTTTAGACATTACAACTATACCATATAAAGTTGTAGCGAAGTATAGAAACAATGAGATAAAGCCTTTGGCGTTTCCTGAACTAGTACATACTGTGGCTAAAAATTATAATACAGCACAAGTATTAGTTGAGGTAAACGATGTCGGGGGCCAGATTGCAGACGCCCTACATTACGATTTAGAGTATGAAAACCTTATAATGACACAAATGAGAGGACGCTTAGGTCAGGTAGTAGGTAGTGGCTTTGGAGACAAGGCTACAGAGTTGGGTGTACGAACTACAAAAGCAGTAAAGAAGATAGGTTGTTCCAACTTAAAACAGATGATAGAAGGGGATAAACTTATCATTAACGATTTTGATATTATCGTTGAACTATCTAATTTTGTTTCTAAAGGAACGTCCTTTGAAGCAGAAGATGGTGCGACAGATGATATGGTGATGTGTCTTGTATTTTTTGCATGGTTAACTAATCAAAATTATTTTAAAGAGTTAACCTCTGATGATATCCGTAAGAGATTATATCAGAGTCAACAGAAAATGATTGAAGAAGATATGTCACCTTTTGGATTTATAGACGATGGTATAACTATGACTGAAGAAGCTCCATTTGTAGATGTTGATGGAGATTTTTGGCATCCGGTACAGAAAGCTCCAGATTATTGGTGAGGCCAAGGTAGTCCAACTTCATCATCTGTTACCCGCATATAATATCTATCAGCTTTACAGTGCATACAGACAGGTATACTTTTTTCTATAAGCTCTAATGCTGTTTTATATTCTGTAGATTTTTTTCCATATCGTAGAATATAATGTTGAATTTTTTTATGATGTGGAAACCAAACTAGATGATGAGGTGAATCGTGATTGCATACCCGACAAAATTTATCATCAAAAGTTTTTAATAATCGTAAGTGTCTACCTAAATCACGCATTTCGTGTGTTTTCCCTTTATAATATATTTATACATTTCACACTTTAGGTGTATTTAGAAATAGACATAATTATAAATAATAATAAGAAAAAACAAAAGTGATTTAGTCCCTAGATAATATTTAAACAAGGAGATTAATAGAATGGCTACAACACTCGTTTCACCGGGTATTCAAGTTAAAGAAAAAGATTTAACGAATATGGTCATTGGCGATTCTGATAGTATAGGTGCTGTCGCTATCGTCTCAGAAAAAGGTCCCGTAGAACAAATCATAACAGTTTCCAACGAGACAGAATTAGTAGAATATTTTGGTAAGCCTAATACCTATACTTTTGAATGGTTTTTTACAGCTGCATCATTTTTAAAATATGCAAAGGTACTAAGAGTTATTCGTATTAATTCAGGTCATGTAAATGCTTGTGTTAGTGGCACAGCCGTTATTATCAAGAATAATGAGCATTGGGTAGAAAATTATGCAGACGCTACAGGTAATGTTGGAATGTGGGCCGCTCGGTCGCCAGGTACTTGGGGTAACAGCCTCAAAATATGGCAGTGTCCTAGTGCTACTGTCTATGAACAACATCTTGGTTCAAACAACCTAGTCGATGATGCGACCGCAGCTGAAGGCGATTTAACAATAAAGGTTCAAAATGTTGATAATACCGATTATGCTATCGTAGTAAATGATATTTTAGCTTTTACTTCTGACAACGCCGGTGCATCACCAGTTTCAGGTCACGAAGGTATAGAATACATCGTTACGGACGTAAACACAACTACAGACATAGTTCAGTTAAAGCAACATGGTGTATTCTCTACAAAGGGTCTGGCCGCTGCTGTTCCTAATACCTCTAGTATCACACGCCGATGGCGTTGGTACGATGAGTTTTCTGGTGCACCTGGTACATCTAAATTTGCATCTGATAAGAGTGGTTCTGGTGATGAGATGCATATCATCATTACAGATGAAGATGGTGATCTTACAGGCACAGCTAACACAATTCTAGAGAAGTGGGATAAAGTATCCAAGGCTTCTGATGCAAAGACAGATAGCGGTGATAATAATTATTATCGTGATGTTCTTTATACTAGATCCGAATATATCTTTTGGATGGATCATAATACAGCTGGTAGTAATTGGGGAACATCTGCGACCGGCAAAACATTTACAAATGTTAATATAGCTAACGAAGCTTCATTGGCCAATGGTACAGATGACTATTCACCAACAAATGGTGAAAAGAAATCTGCATACGATTATTTTGATGACGATACAGTAGTTGTCAATCTGATGATGGCAGGTCCTGGCGATTCTACTCATGCCGGTAACCTTATCGACATCATGGAAAAACGTAAAGACATGATGGCGTTTATTTCACCTGAAAGGGCAGACGTTGTAAACGTATCAAACTCAAATACACAGACAGAAAACGTAAAGAACTTCTTTTTGAACCTTGCTAGTTCGTCTTATGTAGCATTTGATAGTGGTTATAAGAAAATGTACGATAAGTATAATGACGTATATCGTCATGTACCTCTTAACGGTGATGTTGCAGGTTGTTGTGCAGCAGCCGATCTAGAGGCAGCCCCATGGTATTCGCCAGGTGGGTTAAATCGAGGTAATATCAGAGCGACAGTTGGTCTAGCCTATAACCCAACAAATGCACAGAGAGATATTCTGTATCGTAATAGAGTTAATCCTGTTACTACATTTCCAGGTCAGGGTACACTCCTTTATGGAGATAAAACAGCTCTGGCACGGAATAGTGCCTTTAATAGAATTAATGTACGTCGATTGTTTAACCATATTGAAAAAGCTATTGAAGAAGCTGCAAAAGCAGTTGTCTTTGAATTCAATGATGAGTTTACAAGAGCCCAGTTTGCTGGTGCAGTAGAACCTTTCCTGAGAGATGTACAGGGTCGTCGTGGTATTACAGATTTCTTAGTCGTTTGTGACGAAACTAACAATACAGGTCAAGTAATTGACGCAAATGAGTTCCGGGCAGATATTTATATTAAGCCGGCACGTTCCATTAACTTCATCACATTAACATTTGTTGCTACTCGTACAGGTGTTGATTTTAGTGAAGTAATTACATAAAAGGAGAAAAAAACTAATGGCTAATTTAAGTAATTTTGTAGGGGCCTTGAAAGATGGTGGTACAAGGGCTAATCAGTTTGAAGTGTCCCTTCAATTAAAAGCTATAACTTTACCATCTGATTTCTCATTCCTTTGCCGCGGAACATCTGTACCAGCTTTGACGATTGGTGAGGTAGCAGTACCTTATCGTGGTCGTCAGATTTATGTGTCAGGGGATAGGACGTATGAGCCTTGGGCTATCACAGTAATAAGTGATAGGACCCAATCCATGAGATCATTTTTTGAACAATGGCAGAATCATATTGGTGATATTGGTAACAAAACTGATAGAACTGATATAGGACAACAGCCTTCAAAATATTATGCAAATGCAACAGTTATGCAGAAAGACCGTAATGATGAAACTTTAAGATCGTATCATTTGTATGATGTTTGGCCTACAACTATAGATGCTGTAGAGTTGAACTATGAAACGAATGATGCAGTTTTAGAATTTGGTGTAACTTTCAGATTTAATTTTATGACAATTGCTGGTGAAGGTGCTTCTGCTTCCGGTGGCAAGGTATCAGTCGAGTCGGCCTACTAATTTAATCTGATTTTATATCACAGTTTTGAAGTGATATAAATAGTTATACTATGGCAGAATTATTTGGTTTTACAATTAAACGGGCAGGGAGTGACAATGCGAAAAGTTTTGTCGCTCCTTCGTCCGATGATGGTTCTTTAGACATTGGAGCTGCAGCAGGCTTTTTTGGTCAATATTATGGCGCCGAAGCAACTCCGAAAAATGATTTCGACCTAGTTAAAAAATATAGAGCAGCAGCTGAACATCCTGAAGCAGATCAAGCAATAGAAGATATAGTTAATGAAGCTATTATCTCTGATGAAGGTCAACCTTCAGTATCAGTTTCTCTAGATTATGTAGATTTTTCAGTATCAATTAAGAAAAAAATTCAAACAGAGTTTGACCATATTCTGAAGATGCTTCATTGGAATAATAAATCCCATGAACTCTTTAAGAGATGGTATATCGACGGTAGAATTTATTTTCATAAATTGGTAGATGAAAAAGATACTTCAAAAGGTGTTCTAGAATTACGTTATATTGATCCTAGAAATATCAAAAAAGTGAGAGAGATTGAAAAAGGTTCGGCCGGCAATACTCAGGCCGCTGATCTTGTTAAAGCTGTACGAGAATATTTTTTATATAGTGAAGATGGAATTTATCCAGGAATATCAGGTAGAAATAACACAGGTCAAGGATTACCTATTTCCAGCGATTCTATTTCTTATATCACATCAGGTCTATACGAACCGACAACGAATCAAGTTTATTCACATCTACATAAGGCAATCAAGCCTGTAAATCAATTAAGAATGATTGAAGATGCGGTAGTTATCTATCGTATTTCACGGGCACCTGAGCGTAGAATATTTTACATTGATGTTGGTAATTTACCTAAGCAAAAGGCAGAACAGTATCTCAAAGACATTATGAATCGGTATCGAAACAAACTTGTTTACGATGCTAATTCAGGTGAAATAAGAGATGATCGTAGTAAAATGTCGATGCTTGAAGATTTTTGGTTACCCCGGAGGGAAGGGGGTAGGGGCACAGAAATAACAACACTACCCGGTGGCCAGAATCTTGGCGAATTAGAAGATATCAAGTATTTTCAAGATAAACTTTATCGTTCATTAAATGTTCCTATTTCTAGAATGGAAGCTGAAAGTGGTTTTAATTTAGGCCGAGCAGCAGAGATTACTAGAGATGAGGTTAAATTTACAAAATTTGTTGGTAAACTTCGCAAAAAGTTTGCTTCTCTTTTCCATGATGTATTAAGAACTCAATTAATACTCAAGGGTATTATTACAGCAGAAGATTGGGAAAATATTAAAGAAAATATTTCTTATGATTTCTTACAGGATAATCATTTTTCAGAATTAAAAGATTTAGAAATTCTTGGAGATAGATTGGATCATATGGATAGAATTCAAGATTATATCGGTAGATATTATTCACATGATTGGGTGCGTAGAAACATATTGCGCCAATCTGAGAAAGAAATGCAAGAACTCGATGCTCAAATTGATAAAGAAAAGGATATGACAGATGGTGGAGAAGATGATTATATGATGGCGGGTGATGAAGAAGAGCAACAACATATTATAAATAGTTGAGGAGAGAAAGCATTATGGAAAAAGTTACAACAGAGCCTATTCAGGATAGTGAACTTAAAGCCGTTGTTAATGCAATAGCTGGAGGTGATAATGTCGCTGCGCAGGCAAGTTTTGATTCAATTATGCAGAGTAGAACACAAGCTGCATTAGAGTTGAAAAAAACAGAATTAGCAGGAAATATATTTGCACAAAAGCAAGAGGAAGTTCCAGAGGAAGAATAAAATGAAACTCATATCCGAGCATATCGAAGAAATTGAATATCTTACAGAGGCCGATGAGAACGGTGAAAAGAGTTATAAGATTCGTGGCACCTTTCTTCAAGCTGATGTAAAAAATCGTAATGGTCGTATATATCCTATGAATATTCTTGAAAAAGAAGTTAGTAGGTATAACAAAAATTTCATTCAGAAAAAGAGAGCATTTGGAGAGTTAGGTCATCCAGATGGTCCTACAGTTAATCTAGAAAGAGTTTCACATATGATTACTAAATTGTATCCTGACGATAAGAATTTTATTGGAGAGGCAAAGATCATGGATACTCCCTACGGAAAAATTGTAAAAAATCTTATTGATGAAGGTGCCCAATTAGGAGTTTCGTCAAGAGGTATGGGTTCATTAGAACCAAAGAAAGGTGCACAGTATGTAAGAAGTGATTTTTATCTTGCTACTGCTGCTGATATCGTCGCGGATCCATCTGCACCTAATGCATTTGTTGAAGGCATTATGGAAGGTAAAGATTGGGTTTGGGACAATGGTATCGTCAAGGAAGTAGTTATTACCAATTATAAAAAGACTTTGGATAAAAAATCTGAAGCTTTAGGTAGAAAGCAGACCAAGATTTTCGCAGACTTCCTTTCAAAATTATAAAATTTATAAATAATAATAAATTAAAATAGGAGTTTAATCCAAATGTTAGAACAAGACTTAAACAAAGAACTGGAAGAGCTTCTTGATGCTGAACTTACAGAGGACGAAGTTAAGGCAATGGAGGAAGAAATTTCTCAATTGGATGAAGTTGAAGAAGTTGGTGGAGTTGCAAAAATGAAACCTGCTTCCGGTAAAGCTACACCTTTAAAGTCTGGTGGTGGTGATAAGTCAGAGCTTAAAAATGATGCAGACGATTTGGGAGGTGCTGGTGCAGACACTCCTGAAGAAGAATCTGCTTCACATAAGGCTGGTGATAAAATCAAAAAGGCTAAAGATGTACAGTCTAAAGGTGCTAAAGCAGAGCCTAAAGTTTCTCAAGGAAATTCGGCGCAAGCAACTCCTGGTGAGAAAATGAAACTTGCCGCTGGTGATGAAATTGACCACGACGGAGAACAACTAGAGGAAGCTCGGATGACCAAAGCAAAAATGCTTGAGGATCTAGGTAAGATGATCGAAGGTCTCGGAAAGATGAAAGCTACTGAACTTAAAGGTGTGCATGAACGAGTTAAGAAAATCGTTAGTGGTCACCATGAAGATGAGGAAGAAGTTGATGAATCTAAAGAGTCTAAAGAACTTAAGCAACTAGAAGCCGCAAAAGCGGAAATTGAAGAAAAGATTAAAAAGATTTCTGTTAAGGAAGATGTCGAAGCCTTAGTGCAAGGTGAAGATGACCTTTCAGACGAATTCAAAGAAAAAGCCGCAACAATCTTTGAAGCCGCTGTAAAGACTAAAATCCGTGATGAAATTGAAACTATTGAAGATGAGTATGCTGAAAAATTAGCAGAATCTATTGTCAAACATGACGAAGAAACTTCAGAGAAGGTTGACGCCTATTTGAACTACGTTGTGCAAGAATGGATGAAAGACAATGAAGTTGCTATTGAGCATAAACTCAAAACTGATATTTCAGAAAATTTCATTACAGCTCTTAAAGGTCTCTTTGAAGAGCATAATATTACTGTACCTGATGAGAAGTTTGATGTTCTTGATGCCGCGGCAAAACAGGCCGACGAAATGGAAGCCAAGTTGAATGAGCAGATTGAAAAGAATGTTGAACTTTCACAAAAGGTTTCAGAACTAGAGAAGAATGAGATTCTAGTAGATGTAGCTTCTGATCTCGCTGATACAGAAGTTGAGAAATTTGTTGGACTAGCAGAGAGTGTAGAGTTTGAAGATTCTGATGATTTTAAAAAGAAACTTCAGACGATTAAGGAAAGTTATTTCCCACGACATTCTGTGAAGGATGACGAAGCTGAGGCAGCACCAGTATACGACGAACACGGTGATTTAAGTAATCAGATGGCTGCTTATATGTCTGCAATCGAAAAAGCTGAAAAAAGAGCGCAGAAATAAAGATTTTTATAAATAATAACAAAGTAAAACAAAGGAGATATCCAAAATGTTTCAATCGGAACAACTACAGGAAAAATGGCAGCCAATCCTAGACCATCCTGACCTTCCAGGTATCAAGGATTCTTATAAGCGTGCTGTAACGTCAGTTATCCTGGAAAACCAAGAACGGTCCATGGCCGAAGATCGGGCTTTCTTGTCAGAGGCCGCCCCTACTAACTCTACCGCTGGTTCAGTAGATAATTGGGACCCAATCCTCATTTCATTGATTAGACGATCAATGCCTAACTTAATTGCATATGATGTTTGCGGCGTCCAGCCAATGTCAGGCCCCACAGGCTTGATCTTTGCAATGAAGTCACGTTATACCAACTCAGCCGGTACAGAAGCCTTTACGTCACAAGCTGATACAGATTTCTCGGCAGAAGATGCCGCAGGCGATCTACAGGGTGTCGATCATACAGGTGACAACGTACTCAATGATATGAGTGCAGTCGTAACTGCAACTGGTCTAACAACTGCTCTGGGAGAGACCTTGGGTGATGGAGCAACCAATGCTTTCGCAGAGATGGCATTCAGTATTGACAAAGTAACGGTCACAGCCGTTAGCCGTGCGCTCAAAGCTGAATACACGATGGAACTTGCTCAGGATCTTAAAGCCGTTCACGGTCTAGATGCTGAAACAGAGTTAGCTAACATTCTGTCAACAGAAATTCTTGCAGAAATTAACCGTGAAGTAGTGCGTACCATTTACACGACAGCCAAGGCTGGTTGTGCATACAATACGACAACTGCTGGTATTTTCGATCTTGATACAGACTCTAACGGTCGCTGGTCAGTTGAGAAATTCAAAGGTTTGATGTTTGCAATCGAACGTGATGCCAATGCAATCGCAGTTGATACACGCCGCGGTAAGGGCAATATCATATTGTGCGATTCTGACGTTGCTTCTGCTCTGTCAATGGCTGGTCTATTAGACACAGGTTCTAACCTGTCTGATAACCTTTCTGTCGATGACACAGGCAATACATTTGCTGGTACACTTAATGGTCGTTTTAAGGTCTATGTCGATCCTTATTCAAACAACAGTCTTGCTACAAAGTTCTACGTTGTTGGATATAGAGGCACATCGCCTTATGACGCTGGTGTATTCTACTGTCCGTACGTCCCATTGCAGATGGTTCGTGCCGTTGGTGAGAACACCTTCCAGCCGAAGATTGGCTTCAAAACTCGATATGGTATGACTGCAAATCCGTTCGCAACCTCACGTGGCACAGGTGCTATTGACCTGACCAACCCAGATGCGGCCGATTTGAATACATACTACAGACGAGTTCAAGTTGCTAATATCATGTAAATTTGCATAAAATAGTCACTTAGAATAACTATAAAGACTAGTTTAGAGACCCCGCCTTAGCGGGGTCTTTTTTTATCTATACTTTCACTTAATAATTAAGTGTAATTGAGTGTATAAATAGTAATATGGCAACAATAGACGCTTTAAGAAGGCAACCCGATACATTTGACTATGCACAGTCTAGTCAGTTTCTAGTTACATTGGGAAATTTCCCTTTGTCACAATATTTTTGTACTACTTTAACTTTGCCTGGAGTAGGTGTAGGTCGATTTGATAGACCAACATCTCTTGCTAATGTACCTATGGTAGGTGATCTTATGACATTTGAAGATTTTACCATGTCATTTATGGTGGATGAAAAGTTATCAAATTATCAAGAAATTTTTAATTGGATAGTTAATATAGGGACTCCGTCAGATCATAAACAATTTAATAAAGTATCAAGAGCGGATAGTGTTAATTTAACAGGTGATAGGAATTTATATAGTGATATTCTCATAAGTATATTAAGTAATAAAAATAATCCTGTTGTTAGAGTTACTTTGCATGATTCATTTCCATTAAATTTGAGTGGATTAACATATACTACACAAGAAACAGATGCTGTATATCTTACAGCTGATGTTACTTTTGCATATTCGTATTACGAATTCTTAACACTATAAATAGGAATGAAGGGGTAGTTAATAGACCACCCTAAATTTGAAGTTAATCTTCTTACAACTTTAGTAGAAGCATAAATAAGTGAAAACTAAACTGTGGGCGGCTCTACCCCTTCACATTAAAAGGATATATTATGAGATTTGATGAACTACAACAGATGGCTGATGTTGACTTGAAAATTGATGATACTGAACTTGATATTGAGAGTATCAAGACTCCACAAATACATAACAAGTATTTAAAATTCTACACACAATTTTGCTTGCAATTAAAAAAGGTAAGAGATGAAAGAAAATCTCTTTATCGTGATAAGTGGGAATATTACACAGGCAAATCCTCTCCAAAGGTTTATCAAGAAAAACCTTTCGATCTAAAAATTTTAAAGGCAGATGTAGCTATGTATATAGAAGCAGATTCAGAATATCAAGAGATTGGACAAAAGGAAGAGTATATAAAACAAATGGTAGAATATACTGAACGAGTATTGAAAGAGATCAATAATAGAAATTGGAATATCCGCAATGCAATAGAGTGGAAGAAATTCTTACATGGAGATTAAATAATGGAAAGTGATTGGTATATAGTAACACCTTAAGGTGCCCATGGAAGTAAAAATTGAAAAATTTAATGAAGTCTATCTCCGAATTAAAACTGAACCGGCAATCGCTAAGGAACTTTCGGAATTTTTTACCTTCGAGGTACCAAATGCAAGCTTTATGCCGTCGGTTAGGAATCGTTTGTGGGATGGTCGTATTCGTTTATTCTCTCCTGCTACTGGTAAAATATTTGTGGGATTATTTCCTTATGTCAAAAAGTTTTGCGAGAAACAAGGATATAGAATTGAAACTGTAAATAATGAGTTCTACGGTCGGCCTTACACTGAACGAGATATTGATAAAGGGCTTGTTAAAAAATTTGTCAATAAGATTTCAAAAGGAATTAAAGCTAGAGATTATCAGTTAGATGCAATACACCACATTATTAATAATGACCGTGGGCTTATTCTTTCTCCTACCGGTTCTGGCAAATCCTTTATCATATATGCTTTAGTTCGGTACTATGTCGAAATTTTATCCGATACAAAGGTTCTTATAGTAGTTCCTACTACAAGTCTAGTAGAACAGTTGTATTCCGACTTTGCAGAATACAAATGGTTTCCAGATGTGCATTGTCATAAGTTATATGCGGGGTCTGATAAAAATACTCCTAAAGATGTTGTGATTTCTACATGGCAGTCCATTTACAAACTACCTAAAAGTTATTTCAAACAGTTTGGTGCAGTTTTTATAGATGAATGTCATTTAGCCAAGGCAAAGAGTTTGACTGGTATAATGACTAAATTGTCCGACTGTAAGTTTCGTGTGGGTACTACAGGAACGCTAGACGGTATAGAAGTGCATCAATTAGTATTAGAGGGATTGTTTGCAAAATGTGAACAAGTAACAACAACATCAAAACTAATTGAAGATAATCACTTATCCAATTTACATATTCGTTGTTTAGTATTAAAACATCCTAAACATAAACGAATTCCTAGAAGTTATGATTTAGAATTAGATTTGCTTGCACTAGACGAATCTAGGAATAAATTTATTGCAAAGTTAGTAGATTATGAAGAAGGTAATACTTTAGTATTGTGCAGATACATATCCCAATTAGATAATATAATAGACCTGTTATCAAATTCTAATAAGGAGATATATAAAGTATATGGAAAAACGCCTACAGAAGATAGAGAAAATATAAGGTATCTTGCAGAGCATGGAGAAAATGTTATCATAATAGCATCTTATGGAGTATTTTCTACTGGCATTAACATTAAACGCCTGCATAATATTGTCTTTGGATCTCCTTACAAATCACAAATAAAAGTTTTACAATCTATAGGTAGAGGCTTACGTACCGCAGAAGATAAAAAGCAACTAAATGTATTTGACATTATAGATGATTTGAGTTATAATGGTAGAGATAATTATACACTTAAACATTTTAAGGAGAGAATTAACTTGTATAATAAGGAAGAGTTTGACTACGATATTATACCTGTTAAATTGCATAAATAGTATTATGGAAAATCAACAAATTACAAACCCCTTTAAAGTTATTAAAATGGATAATGGAGAAAATGTTATTTGCAAAATTATCACAGAGTATAAGGATGCTTTCATTGTTGAACGACCTATGTCCATTACTGAGAATCAACAGTACCATGAAGAATTAGGTGAAGTTGTAAGTCAAACAGGTCTTGCTCGTTGGATGAATTTTACAAACGATATTCACTTTATGATATCTAAACGGAAAATTTTAACTATGGCCAATTTAGCTCCTGAAGTAAGTTTTTATTATAAGAATATTTGTGAGAAATTAACTGTGGTTGAGAAAACTCAACTCAAGACCGAAGATGAAGTTAAAAATAAAAAGCAACAACTGAAAGGTAATTCAAAAGATTTGATATCAGAACTTGGAGATGATTCTAATGTGTTACCTTTTTCTCCTCCAGATAAATCTAAACTTCATTAATCTTAAAGGAACAACACCTATAATTATACACACACTCTAAAGGTTTGTCAAGTGCATTTTATGGAAAAAGGTAAAATAATTTCTATCACGGATATTATTGAAAATAAAGTCCGTAAGCAAAAAGAGTTAGAGTTTTATGACGCTCAGTTGGAAGACTTAAAACGTAAGAAGTTTTGGATTGAAAAAGAAATACATATGGCGGAGTTCATTATTGCTGCAGTGAATAAAGAAATATCACCACAAGCTTTTGTACAGGCATTGGTAGAAGCTGAATTAGACAAAAAAGAGACTTGACAAAATACTTTAAATAGTATATACTAATAGATGTCTTAGCAAACAAAGGCATTTAATAATGAGAAAATATATTTATTTAGCTGGACCTATTGCAGGTTGTACAGAAAATGAAGCGACAGAATGGCGAGATGAAGTGACGAGAGCTTTACCTCATGGTATTATAGGAATTTCTCCTTTACGATGTGAACCGTTGAAGGAAGGATTAACATATACCGATAAGGGTGCCACACCTAAAATGTGGTCAGACCCACGTGCCATTGCCACAAAGAACTGGTTAGATACAGAATCATGTGATTTAGTTTTAGCTTATCTCCCAAAAGAGTTAAACGATAGACGACCATCTTATGGTACAGTAATTGAAATTGGTTGGGCAATTGGTTTGAGAAAGCCTTTGATTGTTGTTTCTGATGACGAATATCTTATGGAACACCCACTAATAAAACATAATGCATCATGGAGATTAGATAATCTTGAAGATGCAACAGAAGTTATTATTGGTTTGTTTGGAGATTATGTTGGACCCTCTGTATATTGATAGGTCCTCCGTACGGAGAAATTAATGGCAACTGACAAACAAAAGAAGCCCCATTATGTAAATAATAAAGAGTTTTTACAGGCGATGATTGATTGGAAAGCTTCAGTCTTAGAAGCTGAAGCTAATGATGAATCTAGACCTCAAGTAACAAATTACATAGGAGAGTGTTTTCTAAAAATTGCAAACCATCTCTCTTATCGACCCAATTTTATTAACTATACTTATAGGGAAGAAATGATATCAGACGGCATTGAAAATTGCCTTCAGTATATTGATAACTTTGATCCTGAAAAATCAAAGAACCCTTTTGCATATTTTACACAGATAATTTATTTTGCGTTTGTTCGTAGAATAACTAGGGAAAAGAAGCAATCAAAAATAAAAAATAAACTTTTAAAGTCATCTAATATTGAAGATATGATAATTACACAAGACCATGACGATGAAAGTGCTTATCAAAAACAGTTTATGGATTTTTTACAGCAGTATAATTTTTCCGACTCAGATGATAAATGAGAATAGCATTAATAACAGATACCCATTTTGGAGGTAAGAATGATAATCTTTCCTTTGCAAACTTTCAACAAAAATTCTACCAAGACACTTTTTTCCCAATACTTGATAGGGAAGAAATTACAACGGTGGTTCATTTGGGTGATACTTTCGATAGGCGCAAGTATTCTAATTTTTTATCTCTTAAAGCAGCTAAAGAAATGTTCTTTGATCCTATCAAGGAACGTGGCATTGATCTTCATGTCTTAATTGGTAACCATGATTGTTACTATAAGACAACTAATAAAGTAAATTCTATGTCTCTTACTTGTAAAGAATATAATATACATTTGTATGAAGATACACCAGAGGTGATAAACTTTGATGGTCTTAATGTAATGATGACTCCATGGATTGCACCAGACAAACACGCTGAATCTTTAAGAATTATATCTAAAGCCAAAGCTGATTTTCTTATGGGACATCTTCCATTACAGGGTGCAGA
>Ga0187833_10003370_pt1 | contig 16256 bp, 15 predicted proteins | sample ETNtaG_37_FD_167968 | JGI IMG/M metagenome (GOLD analysis project Ga0187833, IMG submission 167968) | Marine microbial and viral communities from oxygen minimum zone, Eastern Pacific Ocean - ETNP2014_SV_400_PacBio MetaG (Illumina Assembly) | ecosystem: Environmental > Aquatic > Marine > Hypoxic...
AAATTGATTAATATGATGACACCCCTGTACTTTGCAAGGATAGCCGGGTTTGTCACCGAGACAAAAAATATGACAAACGGGGAAGCTGAAAAAGTTGTTGAGAAACAGGCAGAGGTGTTTGAAGAGAGTAAAGGCTATTTGCTGCAAAGATGGTCTGAAAAGGGAGAAGAGGAAATAAGCTAAATACCTTGTATCCGTTAAAACAGAACCTATGAAACATAGGAATTTACTATTATGACTGATTCTAATCCTGACAAACAATCATCCCAAAAAGATATTAATAACGAGCTTGAGGCACATTTCAAGATTATACAATCGTGTTCTGTAAAGACGGATGACGGAGAAAGAATATTGCTGGCCGCAAGGCCTGAATCAAGATACCCTTATTTTTATCCGCGTGATGCTGCCTGTGCGTCCGGGCTTTTAGCACATCTTTCTACCTCCGGCCTTTCTATTGCTGATGATGCATACGAACTGCTCGAGACTATTGCAAACTTTGTGGTAAAGGTCGTAAGAGACGATGGTTATATTGGACAAAGATACGCGCTCTCAGGTGAAGAAAAAAGTATTTATAAACAGGAAGATAATAATGCACACGGTTTGATCATCCTTTCCAATTATCTACTTACTGCAGAAAAGAGAAAAGAAGACATACGGGACATAGACAAAGTTCTCCTTTCAATAAAGAATGCCTCACAATTTGCCATTAAGAATTATTACCGTCCTGAGATAAATCTTTTCCATTCCACTACATCTATTCACGAATCGGCTCTTGAAGAAGGATTCAGCTGCTGGACTAATTTTGCATATCTAAAGGCCTTTACTCTCGTTTCCAGGGTGAACGAAGATTTCGATACTCCGGAAATTATTCCTGACAAGATACTCACATTTAAATCAGCTTTTAAGCACAACCTGTTTAGTATTATGGTTGCAAATAAAAAATTTCTCAGGCGTATAGATGAGAAAGGTAATTATGATTTTAAGCCCGATTCTACACTATTAAGCCCATTCTATTTTGGGTTTGGTAATGAGGATAAAAGCCTGCTTCATAATAGCGTGAGTTTTCTGGAAAGGCAGCTCTGGGATCCGGAACTGGGTATGATTCAACGGTACCTTCCATTCAGTGGAGACATTGAAATACACACTCACGCCGGTAATGGCCCCTGGCTTCAGTACACGGCAATACTTGCCCAATATCATTACTGGTGTAAGAATGCTGAATGTGGCGATGAATTAATGAGCCTTATTGACGGCTATAAAAACGAAAAAGGAGAGATCCCTGAACATATTTCGACCTGTAAAAGATTCGATTCATTCATGAAAACAGAATGGAAGACAGGTCTTGATTTCGCCAAGGAATTTGACAGGCATATCCTGCAGGACAATCTGGACTTTGATAAAATTTTAGAAGAAGCCAACAATATGAAAAGGGCTTATAGCGAAGTGGCAGACAGGTGTATGATATCTGATAGTACTATGGAAGAAGGTGGATATGTCATGTTTGTTACCCCGTTGATGTGGTCACATGTAGAATACATGAAGGCATTGTTATATAAGCATGGTCTTTATTCTAACGATGGCCAATAGTTAATGAAGTTTTATATGTTGTGGCATTGCCGGGGTAAATTTCATCACATTATAACGTTCTTTCTGGTTGTAACCTGGTAACTTTATCAATAAGTTGTTCGTAGGGAAAGTTTTTGCCGGGACATGCTGTGCCATTTTGGGCAACCTGATTATGCATGATGACGTTTGATTCGGGTATTTTATATTTTTTTGAAACGTAATTGACCAGACTTGTCAGAGATTCCAACTGGTTGTTTGTGGGTTTATTGTCCTCTTCAAAATTTCCAACAAGACAGATACCAATAGCGATTTGATTAAGGTTCATATTAGCTGTATGTGCGCCATGAATCTGTTTTTTCCATCTATCACCCACTTCAATCTCGCCGTTGCTTGAGCCTTTACCATTACCAATAACGAAATGATAGGCCAGGCCTTCCGGCCACTTTCTCTTTTCTCTGTGGTACCTGTCAAAGCGTCTTGCATTTCCTTCATCAGTAGCGCTGTGATGTAATACTACATATTTCCATTCGTTTTCGTCTACATCTACCTTACATAATTTTTCAATATCTATAGCTACAGTAAATTGTCTTCCTTTCCCAATAAACGGCAGGTAAATCAAAAGCCCTATTGCAGTAACATATATACCAATTAAAAATATTATAACGTGCCGTTCAACTATCTTCATAGCATCATTTAGTGAGGTATGAATACCGTGATTTATATTGTTTCATTTCAGATATTGGTACCTTAAAAACCCTTTAAAACAATATTTTATAGAAATTTTGGAATATTAAATCAAGATTAATATGCCTGTAAATCAATGCTTACCTTGACACTTTATTATTATTGTGATAGGATTCAGCAATAATATTAGGATTTATCATGCCTGTAAAGGATTACACATCAATGGCTTATGAAAAGTTTGCTGAAGTTGTATTGGACATACCTCTGAATAAGAAATTTCACTACAAGATTCCACCATCTTTTATAAACCAGATCGAGATTGGTAAAAGGGTTAAAGTTCACTTCGGAGGGAGGACAGCCGTAGGATATTGCGTTGGGCTAACCGATAAATCGGATGTTAAAACAATTAAGGATATAATCCGCGTAATTGATACAAAGCCTATATTAAATTCCAAAATGCTGGGGATTGCGGAATGGCTGTCCAATTTTTATTTTTGTGGCTGGGGTGAAGCCCTGGAAACTTTCCTGCCCTCTGTTGTAAGAAAGGGCATTAACTCCAGGACAGTAAGTGTAGTCAGATTATGTAAAGATGGGGCATCCGTAAAAGAGATGATTTCCACAATCAAAAAGAGAGCGCCAAAACAGGCAAGGGTACTGGAGGTTCTCTCTGAGGTAGGAGAAATAACATTTCCTGAATTAGCAAGTATCAGCAATTGCAAAATGGATAGTATTAACAGGCTTCGAGATAGAGGACTGATTACTCTTGATAAAAGAAAAGTAAATGATTCTCTCTTTGCCGGAAAACACTTCAAGAAAACATGCCATTTACAGCCAACTAGCGAACAGGAAACAGCTATTAACCTCATCAAGAGAAAATTAAGGGAAAGACAATTCGGAGTTATTTTGTTGAAAGGGGTTACAGGAAGCGGCAAGACAGAGGTTTATCTGCAGGCAATCTCTGAAGTAATTACTCTGGGACTTAAAGCAATAGTTCTGGTTCCGGAGATATCTCTCACACCACAAACTATTGAAAGGTTCAAATCTCGTTTTGATAGAGTGGCCGTCCTGCACAGCAGTTTGACTGACAGGCAGAGAAGCGATCAATGGTGGGATATCAAGAATGGTAATGCGGATGTTGTTATTGGCGCGCGTTCAGCAGTATTTGCCCCTTTAGAAAATGTGGGATTGATCGTAATCGACGAAGAGCATGAGAATACATTCAAGCAGGATACCTCCCCGCGTTATAATGCCCGTGATGTGAGCATGATCAGGGCGGAGTTTGAAAATGCCCTGGTTGTACTTGGTTCCGCTACACCGTCTCTTGAGAGTTTTTATAATGCCAGTATTGGTAAATATGAATATGTCACCCTGAAAAATCGGGTTGGAAATAAACCGCTTCCCAGGGTGGAAGTAATTGATATGCGCCACGAAAAGTACAGAGGTAAAAATTTGTACTATATATCAAATTATCTGGAACTTTGTATGAACCAGTGCCTTTCTAAAAAGGAGCAGGTGCTGTTGTTTTTGAACAGGCGCGGATTCTCACCTTTTATAAGTTGTAGAAGGTGTGGTTTTGTACTAAAATGTAAAAGATGTGATATCTCTCTGACTTATCATAAAAAGAAGGATGCCGTAATATGTCATTATTGTTTTTCGGATGAACCTGTTCCCAGAGAATGCCCTGAATGCTGTTCTCCCGGCATAAGTTTTCTGGGTGTTGGAACAGAAAGGATGGAGGAAGACATCAGGGCTAGGTTCCCCCGGCACAAACTTTTGAGGATGGATAGCGATACCATGAGAGGAAGGGACTCTCATGAAAAGGCGCTGAACGCATTCAGGCGCGGCGATATAGACATACTTCTGGGTACCCAGATGATTGCAAAAGGCCTTGACTTTCCGAACGTCACATTGGTTGGTGTGCTTTCTGCTGATACAATTGTCAATATGCCTGATTTCCGGGCAGGCGAGAGAACGTTCCAACTGCTTTGTCAGGTAGCGGGAAGAACCGGAAGAGGCCCCAAGGGGGGACAGGTTATAGTTCAAACTTATAATCCGGAACATTACAGTATTAAGTGTGCTGCTTTACATGACTATGACGGGTTCGCCAAAAAAGAACTTGAATATAGAAAGCAACTTTATTATCCTCCGTATGAAAGACTGGCCAGAATTGTCTTGCGCGGAAAGAATGACCAGGATGTTAAAAAAAAGTCTATGGATATTGCTGAAAAGTTGAGAGAAGCAATACGATTGACTGCCGGAGTGGCTCAATCAGACAGGCACAAATATAAAGTAGAAGTTTTGGGGCCTGCACCTGCGCCGATTGCAAGGGTTAAAGACAATTTCAGGTGGCACTTAATAGTGAAGGCGGATAATTCTGAAAACTTGAGTACGATCTTAAAGAATATTGAAAGTGAAAATAGACATTCAAAAAAGGTTCAGATGATGATAGATGTTGACCCGTATGCGTTGTTATGAGGTGTTAAAAAATGCCAGAAAATGGTTTTAGTGCAGAAGAATTTTTCGGAGATGGCGGTGGAATGACATACAGCGATTTTATCCTGTTGCCGGGTCATATAGGTTTTCCTACGGAAGAGGTTGATATTGAAACAAACCTTACAAGAAATCTCAGGATAAAAAGGCCCCTCGTCAGTTCTCCAATGGATACCGTATCAGAGTCAAAGATGGCAATCTACCTGGCTCTACTGGGTGGAATAGGCATTATACACTATAACAATTCTATTGAAGAACAGGCCAGGGAAGTCAGGCTGGTAAAAAGATTTGAAAACGGATTCATTACTGTCCCTGTAACACTCAGCCCTGAAAATACCATTTCAGATGTTGATGAGATCAAGAAGACATACGGATTTTCCGGTATACCAATAACTGAAGACGGGACTTTAAAGACTAAATTAATAGGTATCGTTACACGGAGAGACATAGATTTCGAAACAGATAGAACAAAAAAGTTACGTGAAGTTATGGTTGACCAGCTCGTTACGGCAAGTGCCGGTATTTCACTCGCAGAGGGAAATAAAATACTGAAAGAGTCCAGGAAAGGCAAACTGCCTTTAGTGGATAAGAATGGATGCCTTGTATCCTTAATGAGCAGGACAGATTTATTGAAGAATGAAGATTTTCCTTTTGCTTCAAAAAACAGAGAAAAACAGTTGTTGGTCGGAGCCGCAGTCTCAACACGGGATGAAGACAGGGAGAGGCTTAAAGAACTGGCAGATGCGGGAGTAGATGTAATAGTAATTGATGCTTCTCAGGGAGACTCAATTTATCAACATAATACAATAGAGTATATAAAGAAGAATTATCCGGAGATAGAAGTCGTGGGCGGAAACGTTGTAACTGCCAGACAATGTAAATCACTCATTGATAAGGGAGTGGATGCCCTGCGTATAGGGATGGGTTCGGGTTCTATCTGTATTACACAGGATGCCATGGCAGTGGGAAGGGCTCAGGGTTCTGCGGTTTACCACTGTGCAAAGTTTGCAAGAGAGTATGCGGGAATACCCGTAATTGCGGATGGAGGGATAGCAAACATAGGTTACATAGTTAAGGCATTATCATTGGGAGCGAGTACTGTAATGCTTGGTGCTATGCTTGCCGGTACGAACGAGGCTCCCGGTGACTATTATTATGAGGGTGGTGTCAGGCTGAAGAAATATAGAGGAATGGCATCCTTAGAAGCGATGGACAAAGGTGGCGACAAGAGATATTATGCAGAAGACAATAAGGTTAAGATCGCACAGGGAGTGTCGGGTACGGTAGTTGATAAAGGTTCAGTAGCTCATTTTGGTGAGTATATTATAAAAAGCTTACTGCATGCGATGCAAAATCTTGGTTATAAGACAATAAAAGATCTGCATAACGGGATTTATGATGGTACTCTTGCTTTTGAGGCCAGATCACCTTCTGCTCAGGGAGAAGGGGCTGTTCATGATTTACATTCATATACTTTACCTGATGCTGCACTGTTTTACCCTCATGATAGAAAAAGGTGATAATTTTTAAGATGTATGGCGGGCAATGCCCTCCATTATTTATTGGGCTTATCAAATTTCAATAAAATAATTTTAACCCGTAATCTATGGAACGTATACTTTGTCATGATTAAAAATATAAAATATTTCAGTTTTCTGGCTATCGTTGTAATTATTTTTGTTTCAGCCGGTTGCGTGACCAGGACAATAACCGTAAAGACAAATCCCCCCAATGCGCTGGTATATATTGATAATAAACTTGCAGGTGAAAGTCCAGTTGCAATACCTTTTATATATTATGGCACCAGGAAAATAGTGATAGAGAAGAGGGATGGGGAGGGAAGGCTTACCCATGAAAGAACAACTGTATTTGAAAAAATAAAGGCGCCGGTATACCAGTTCTTTCCACTGGATTTTTTCTCAGACGTGTTATGGCCGTTCGAGATAGAAGATGAACATATCTTAAGTTATGATTTGGTTAAATTAAATCCACCGCCGATAAAGGAACAACAGAAAAAGTTACTAAAGAATGCGGAAGAGTTAAGGCAAAGGATAAACGCACCGGATTTTTAACAGCCGCTAAGACAAAAAGCCTCTTCCGGGTAGTTCTCATTATTTTGTCATTCATCAATCTTAATTCTAAGTTCATTATTCGCGATTTCTCAATCATAGATATCCCTGACCCGACTGAGTCGGACTGTGAACCACCCGCAGGGTCGCCCTCAGACGACAGGCACTGTCTCACCCTACGATACAAATTACGTGCATAAACAGTAATAATCCTTAATTTAAAGTTGTTATTTGTGTATATCTGCGACGATCCCTGCCCGACAAATGGCAGGCGGGTGCGTCCTATTAATTTTATGAAAATGGCATTAATCCCCACAATAATTTCTTCACTCCTATTCTTTTTCATTGGCCAGATTGTTAATGCCAGTGAAGATGATAGAAAGAAATGGAACAAACGTTATGATGCCATGGAGTATATATACGGGAAAGAGCCTATCAAGTTCCTGAAGGAGAATGTTAGTCTTTTGACTAAAGGCAAGGCACTGGTCCTTGCAATGGGAGAAGGTAGAAATGCAGTATTTCTTGCCAGAAATGGATTTGACGTTGACTGTTGTGATATCTCTGAGAAAGCTGTCGAGAAGTGTGAAGCCTTAGCCTGGGAAAGTGGTGTAACACTGAATGCGTTTACAGCGGATCTGGAGGAATATAAGATACCGGCTGATAAATACGATCTTATTACGTGCTTTTATTACACACAAAGAGATCTTATTCCTCAAATCAAGGAAGGTTTAAAGGAAGGTGGTATGGTTATGTTTGAGACATATACCATTGATCAGTTAAAGTATGGAGATGGTGCATCCGGGCCTAAGAATCCGGACTATTTGTTAAAGCATAATGAACTTCGTAATTTTTTCAGAGATTTTCATATTCTTTATTATAGGGAAGGTGAGGTTGCAGAGAATAAATCAGTAGCAAGTTTGATTGCACAGAAGAAAGGCAGGGCAGGGTCAGGTCTTTAATCTTGATATTGTTCAATCCTGGAATCCACTATTCAAATATTAGCTTATATACTGACCATCCAATTCGGATCAAAACGGGCATGGCAGCTTGGACATACCAGGATGATTTTACACTGTTCTTTTGTCTGCCGTACAAATGAAGTATGGAATCCATCCTCGTACCCGCATTCAGGACAAATATGAAGTTCCTCTTCTATTGTTATCTGCTCCGGTTTCTTATTATCCATAACACTTCCCCTTCTTTATAATTTCATTGTTACTATCCGGCCGCATAATTGGCTATATATATTCTTTAATCACTCCTTCCACTTAATCGAACAGCCCATTGATGGATATTGATTGGAGGATGGCTTCTTTCCTTCAAGCAGTGTTCCAATAGCATCGTTTAAATCATGCGACGTTACCTTATCCGGTTCCTGCCAGTTGTTATCTATCTGGCCGTGGTAGCATAGCTCTCTTTCCTTGTTGTAAACATATATGTCGGGAGTGCATTGCGCCTGATATTTCCTTGCTACAGATTGGTCCTCATCTCTTAAATATGGAAAATTGTATCCTTTTTCTTTTGCCCTCTTAACCATATTTTCGAAATTATCTTCAGGGTATTTAATGCCGTCATTCGGATTGATCCCCACAAACTGGACATTTCGTTCTGCAAATTTCTCCTGCAATTGAACAAGCCTGTCATCCACCGCCTGAACATAGGGACAATGATTGCACATAATGACGACAACTAAAACTTCTTTGTCGTCATAATCAGCAAGAGAGTGCATTTCACCGTCTACGCCCTTCAAACAGAAATCGATTGCCTTTGTCCCCAATGGTACATTTATTGATTTCAGTAAAGTCATTTTGGCCTCCGGATTAATAATATTGTAAATAAGTATAAATTGTGAGTATTATGGTTGCCTATATAAGATTGCATAAGATATAAACTTTCTGTTTAAAATAACAACAAAAACTGCTGCAAATTTTTTTTTATTCAATAGCTAATTTAGACGTTTCATAGAGCGATTTTTCCAGTGATGGATTATTAAATGCCCCGCCAACAACCAGAAAACGTATATTCTTAAAATCCTGTAGAACAATCCTTGCACTCTCCAGGAAATACTCATAGCCTTTTCCCGGATCTATACGGCCGACAGTTCCGATTATGAGTTCGTCTTCGCCAATGTTAAATTCTTTTCTAATTACTCCTCCGTTTACTTCAGAATCAAATTCTCTTAAGTCCACACCATTTAAAATCGTCTTAATCCTGGCATCTATCTTTGCTTTTGTGAATCTGTTCCTGACTGCACTTGAATTGCAAATAATCCTGTCCGGCAAAAAGGAAAGGATATTGTCACTGTCGAATCTTCCTCTTTCAAGGTTTCTCTCGTGCCATACTATGGGAACATTTTTTATCTTTGCGGCAATTGCACCAAAGAGATTGGATCGAGGCTGGTTTGAGTGAATCAGGCTTATATGCTTATTTTTTATGATATCTATGAGATTTCTGACGGTATTATAAATTTGTACAGGATTTGGCCATCTTATACCCGGGAATTGAACAAAGTCCGGAGTGATTTTTATTTTTTCCAGTTCATCTATGAAAGGTCCTTCTTGAGAGCAGGCAAAGTGGGGTATAAAAAGTTTCCTATTTAATCCCTTTACCAGGTTTAATAAACTTATCTCGGCCCCACCCATTATTGATTCATTGTGAAGATAGAGGATATTAAACTCTTTACCATCATTAATCATGTAAGCTTTTAGTAAACGTTATAAGGCAAATTTATGTTTGCGGTTCTGCCTTGCCTACAGTCTTAAACCACAGGTGCTTTATAAGGCTCTTTACTACGCGGATGAAATCAAAGCCTATGGGGGAGAGTTCCGGAAAGATAAAGTCGTGTACTATGACGGAAGATAAGTCTTCACCAGCTATATCTATCTTTAATAAATCCTGTTCGCCTACTCCCAGTCTTTTTGCTGCCCTGAGTACTGGAACGTCTTCCGGACGAACCGAAAGCAGTTCTGCAACCACTCTATCTACCGATATAACATCTATTCCGCCGACAAGTAGTGAAACGTCTTTGGGCCGGCCTCCGGTAGGCCCTTTTTCTTCCATAGCCATAACACCGTCAACGATAGTGAATACCGGTTTAACTAACTGGTAATTAGCTATTAACATATCCGCATACCATTCCAGATCATTTTTTGCCTTGAAGTGTCTCCATGCCTTTTGCTTGCCGCTGACACATCCATACAGGTTCTTAACTCCCGCGGTAAAAAGAACCTGGACATGGACCTTAAGCTTGGGAAGGTTGATTATGGCATCGACATCAAGTGCCTTGCCAGAGACTGTCAGGGAAAATTCTTTGCCCCCACAGTTAATGGATGCTTTTCTGGGCTTATCCAGTTCGATGATATCAATGCCCAGCTTTTCCGCAACCTTATCCAGCCCTACACGTCTGGCTACTTTTCTTACAGAGCCAAAGCCCGGGCTGTCTCCTATGATAGGAGTTGCGCCTGCTTCAAGGACTGCTTCTGCTACTGTCTCTATAACAACAGGATGTGTTATTATACATTTTCTCGGACTGCTTTCCCTTAAGAAGTTTGGTTTCAGCAGCACCTTCGATCCTTTTTTGATAATGTTTTCAATCCCGCCAAAATAAGAGAATGTTTTGTTTATTGCATTACGTACATCTTCTTTAGAATAATTTGTACATTTCACCAAAGATACTCTATTCAAATTTGTCATATTACTCTCCATATTTTTTAGACACTAATTTTCCCCGGACAAACGGCGCCGAGGACAAGCAAAAGGCACGAATTAACACTAATGCCTTCTTCATTGTCAAGCCAAAATAGAAATGTCCGGTTTTTAGCTATATCGCATAAAGGCTGTCCGGAAGTTTACTGTTGAATTATAGTCTATGTCTGTCGTAATATAGTGTCAAGCATATTTGTAGACAAGGCTGATTGATTAATCTGGATTGAAGGAAATTTGTTATAAGCCATGAAAACTTGTACCTTTGTTACTCTTGGATGTAAAGTAAACCAATACGAAACTCAGGCATTAAGGGAGGCCATTATGTCAAATGGATATGAAGAGGCTTCCCTGAGCTCTCCCGCTGATTTATGTGTTATAAACACGTGTACGGTTACCTCTACAAGTGATGAAAAATCACGGCAGCAGATCAGGAAGGTTGTGAGAAATAACCCTGACGCAACTGTGATCGTTACAGGATGTTATGCCGAATCAGATGCAGAGACAATTAAGAAAATTGATGGTGTCGGGTATGTCTTTGAAAAGGGCAGGGAGAACATGTTAATTGATTTTGTAAGAAACGATTTTCTTTCCAATAATAATTCCGTACCGGTTTCAAGCAGCATTAGAGAACCACACACAAAGAAACTGCGCCGTAATGAATCTGCATTCAACCTGAAGATCAGTAAGCTTGACGGTCATACAAGGGCGTTCCTGAAGATTGAAGACGGATGCGATATTTTCTGTTCTTACTGCATAATTCCCTATGTCAGAGGTAAAGTCATAAGCAAGAAGATAGATGATATTCTTTTTGAAGCAGAGCAACTGATCAGCAATGGCTATAAGGAAATTGTACTTACCGGTATACATCTGGGAGCATACGGCAAGGAGATGGGATATCAGGTTAATATTATAGATGTATTGGAGAAACTGCAGGCTCTGCCCGGATTAGAACGAGTCAGACTTAGCTCTATAGAGGTTAATGAAATTACGGATGGCCTGATTGATATAATTGCAGATTCGGATAAGGTCTGCCCTCACTTTCATCTGCCTCTGCAGAGCGGAGATGATTACATCCTGGTGAGGATGAACAGAAAGTATAACTCTGCTCAATATATCAATACATTGGAGAAGATCAGAGAAAAGCTGGAACTGCCTTCAATATCGACAGACATAATGGTTGGCTTTCCCGGGGAGGAGAGGGAACATTTTGAAAATACACTGAGGCTTTGTGAACAGGCCGGATTCAGCAGAACACACATCTTCCCCTATAGCCCGCGTGAAGATACTCCTGCCGCTAAAATGCCCGGCCATTGCAAGCCCTCCGAGATTAAGGCACGAAAGAGAGAACTTGAATCTCTGACAGCAGGAACATCTTTGAGATATAAGAAATCATTTATCGGGAAAAACATAAGCATCCTGGTAGAAGGAACCAGGGACAAGAAAACAGGCAAACTGTGTGGTTATTCAGACAGGTATATAAAGGTTTTATTTGACGGTACTGATGATTTAATGAATGAAATTGTAGATATTCATATCGAAAGGGCCCTGCCTCAGTTTGTCATGGGTAAGTGCCTTTCCCACGGTTAAGTAATGAAGCTTAATAAAATATTCACCATCATATCATGTACAATCCTCATTACTGTTTCAGGCTTGTTGTGTGAGATAAAGCCTGTTTATTCTCTACCGGCAGATGACGTTATCCCTCTCGTTGATGCAGAATATTATCCGGCGGTCCATAAGGTATTGGCCGATGCCAAAAAGTCTATACTATGTGTTATGTTCATGGCAAAACTGGATCCAAAGCATACGGGAGGTGCCGAATACCAATTGGTTCTTGACCTCATAAATGTTCATAAGAGAGGCGTGAAGGTTAAGGTAATTTTTGACCAGAATGTCAAATTCTGGGGAAAAGGCAAAGAACGCAACGTAATAGAGAAAAAGAGCGAATATGCATATGAACTGCTTTCAGAAAATGGTGTACCTGTCTTTTATGATAACGAAAACAGAGTAACTCATAACAAGGTACTGATTATAGATAAGTATATAACAATCATTGGAAGTACAAACTGGACTTACAGCGCATTGAGAAAAAACCACGAGGCATCTGTAATGATAAAGTCCGGGAGCGTAGCGCTTGCATTTGAAGGAAAATTTGAGAAAATAGAGAGAAAACCATTAGCTAAGTAGTGTAATAATAATAACATAAAAATATCTTGCATTAACAAATATGCTTTGTTATAAAAGAAAGTTTCGCCTCTTCTAAAAGTTTATTAGTAGTATCGGAGATACCTATTGATCATAGCGATCGATGGGCCAGCCGGGTCCGGAAAAAGTACAGTAGCAAAAAGATTGGCTGAGCGCCTTGGATTTACTTATCTTGATAGTGGTGCCATGTACAGGGCTTTTACATGGAAAGCCCACAGTGCGGGCATTGATTTCAGTGATAAGGAAGGGCTCCTTAAGCTGCTGAATGAGACCGGTATCAGGATAGACTGTTCGGCAAATGGCTCAGAGGTATTTGTAGATGGTGTTAATGTAACAGGAGAGATAAGGCAGCCGTCTATAACCGAAAATATACATCATGTATCCAGCCTGGAGTTTGTCCGAAAGAAAATGGTTAAACTCCAGAGAGACTTTGCAAGGGGAAAAGACATTGTTGCCGAAGGTAGAGATATGTGTACGGTTGTCTTCCCGGATGCAGATAAAAAGATTTACATGGATGCAGACATCAGGGAAAGAGCGAAGAGGCGTCATTCTGAACTGGAGACTTATAATGATAAAAGCGACATAAATAATGTAGTAGAGGACCTTAGCCAGAGGGATCACAGAGATTCGACAAGGCAGTTCGCCCCTCTTAAAAGAGTACCTGACGCCTTTTACCTCGATACAACGAACCTGAATGCAGAGGGAGTAGTTGACATCTTGATTAAAGAGATTGGGAAAGAGCAGTAAACAGATTGCAGCAGAAACTTTATATTTTTAACTTATTTAGCAGTACATTAACTTTATTTTTCGGAGAACTTTTTTAATGGTCAATAAAATTATTTTAGAAGAATACAAAATTAGTCAGGAAGAAATAGAGAGGGAACTTGAGGAAATAATAGGAGGTGACAGCCTTGAAAAGATTGAGGCAGTCTTCGACACTTCTGTTAAAAAGTTCGATTTAGGAACGATTTTAAGAGGCAGGATACTGGGTGTTATAGGTAATAATGTAATATTAGACACGGGATATAAATCAGAAGGAACAATTCCGCTCTCTGAATTTGACAGTGCTGAAGAAGTTGAAGTTGGAACTGAGATAGAGGTAATGCTGGAGTCATTTGAAGATGACACAGGTTTAATCCAGATTTCAAAACGTAAGGCAGATCGTATTCGTGGTTGGGAAAAAATAGTTGATAAGTACAAAGAAGGAGACATAGTAACAGGCAGGGTGGTAAGAAAAATAAAAGGCGGATTGCTGGTTGATGTGGGTATTCCAATCTTTTTACCGGCATCACAAATCGATGTTAAGCCTCCCGGTGAGATTGCCGAGTATATTGGCAGTGAAGTAACGTGCAAGATATTAAAAATCGATGAGTTACAACAGAATATTATAGTATCAAGAAGAAAGCTTATAGAAGAAGAACGAAATAAGCTAAAACGTGAATTCCTGAATAGTGTTAAGGCTGGGCAGGTTGTGAATGGCGTAGTTAAAAACATTGCAGACTTTGGTGCGTTTATTGATCTTGGAGGTATAGATGGGCTGCTTCACATTACAGATATGAGTTGGGGGAGGATTAGTCATCCTTCGGAAATGTTAGCAATCGGTGATGAGACAGAAGTAAAGATACTCGACATTGATGATGTAAAGGACAAGATTTCTCTTGGATTAAAGCAGAAAACAGAAAACCCATGGGCAAACGTAGATAACAGATATCCAATTAGTTCAAAAATTAAAGGGCAGGTAGTGAACATTATGTCGTATGGCGCATTTGTCAAACTGGAAACCGGTATCGAAGGGTTGGTACATATTTCTGAAATGTCGTGGACAAGACGTATAAATCATCCTTCAGAAGTGGTTGCCATCGGAGACTCTGTTGAGGCCATAGTATTAAATATAAACAAGGAAAAAGAAGAAATTTCTTTGAGTATCAAACAAGTTGAGCAAAATCCATGGACAAATATAGAAGAAAAATACCAGCCCGGACACAAGATAAAGGGACGAGTCAGGAATTTGACGAATTACGGGGCCTTTATAGAAATCGATGAAGGCATAGACGGCCTTCTTCATATATCAGACATGTCATGGTCAAAGAAAGTTACACACCCTTCGGAAATAATCAAGAAAGGTGAAAAGATAGAAGTTGAAATACTGTCAGTTGATAAGGAGAAGAAAAGGGTATCATTAGGTATTAAACAACTTACAGAAGATCCATGGAAAAAAGAGATACCGGAAAAATATTCTGTCGGAGATACTGTAAAAGGCAAGGTTACCAAGATGACTGATTTTGGTGCATTCATAGACATGGGTAACGGCCTGGAAGGATTATTGCATATTTCAGAGATATCCAGTGAAAAGATTAAAAACATTGAAAAAGTTCTCTCCATCGGACAGGAACTGGATGTAAAGATTGTAAAGATAGAACCGGAGGCGAGAAAGATAGGCCTTAGCCTTAAAGGTATTGGAAATGAGTCAGGACAGGAAACCCAACCACAAGAAGAACAAGCTGATATAGAAGCTCCTGAAGACGTTATTGAAGACGCTATTGAAGAAAAAGTTGATGTAGCAGAAGATGAAAATTAATAAATGACCGGAGGGGTGGCCCATTATGCTGTGTCATCACTCTGATCATACTTAAAAGAAGATTAACCGGCATATCTCTCTCTTAACGTCCGGGGCAGGAAAATATACCGGATAATGAGATCTCCTTCCTGAAGTAATATGCTGACAGACAGAAGCAACGCTTCTCCGGTTGAACACATGATGGGAAAATATTAGAAAGGAAGAATAAAGATTGCTTAAAGAGCTGGTTCGTGATATTCCCGATTTCCCCAAAGAGGGAATTGTTTTTAAAGATATAACTCCACTATTACAAAATCCTTCGAGTTTGAAGGAAATTGTTGACAAGTTCTCTGATCACTACGCGAACCGGAAAATCGATGTAATCGTGGGTGCAGAGGCGAGGGGATTCCTTTTTGGCCCTGCAGTCGCCATAAACTTAAATGCAGGATTTGTACCGGTCAGAAAACCGGGAAAGCTTCCCTATGAAACAGCAAGTATGACATATGATCTGGAATATGGTACTGATACACTTGAGATACACAAAGACGCAGTAAAAGCCGGTGATAATGTTTTGATGCTGGACGATCTTTTAGCAACCGGTGGAACCATGGCCGCCAGTTGTAAATTAGTAGAATCGCTTGGCGGTAAGATTACGGGATGTGCTTTCTTAATCGAACTGGGTTTCCTGAATGGAAAAGAGATGTTAAGCAAATATGATGTCTTCTCTCTAATTCAATATTGAAGTAATAATTCAGGGTGTTCGATATTGAGGCCGGCATTATATTGATTGCCGGCCTTTTTCAATTTGACTTGAACAGTTGAAAAAGCGCCCGTAGCTCAGATGGATAGAGCGACGGTTTCCTAAATCGTAGGTCAGAGGTTCGAATCCTCTCGGGCGTATTTATAACTTATTTTTTTATAACGTTTTCGTAAATATCAGGGTTTAGTCCTTGACACAAGTTTGCGTTACATAATAAAAT
>Ga0187833_10003374_pt1 | contig 16240 bp, 12 predicted proteins | sample ETNtaG_37_FD_167968 | JGI IMG/M metagenome (GOLD analysis project Ga0187833, IMG submission 167968) | Marine microbial and viral communities from oxygen minimum zone, Eastern Pacific Ocean - ETNP2014_SV_400_PacBio MetaG (Illumina Assembly) | ecosystem: Environmental > Aquatic > Marine > Hypoxic...
CTGATTTGGCGCGGTATTGCCCGGGCTGAACTCCTGCCATCCGCACAGAATTCTGGGAAAATCGATGACGCCATTGGCGAGATCCTTGAGGACTTTCCTCCAGAAGATGACAGCTAGCTACACTTAGCTTCTTGTACCCTTTTGACGGCTGACGTTGCGATTTCCTTGAACCCAGAATCGTAACGGCTTGTGTTGCCACTCTTCAGCGTAGTTGACACCGACGCGGGGCCCGCAACCGATCGCTGCGGTTGGCAAGGACCGCTTGCGGAGCGCTTCGATGAACAGCATCTTGCCACCCACGAGGTCCTCTCCGTCGATGGCGAGGGTAATACCAAGTGCTTGACACAGTTTTCCGGGTCCGGAGCAGAGGTCAATCGAACGTCGAGCCGCGTCGCGGCGCGCGAACATCACATCAGTCCCACCATCCGGTTCCAGAGCACGCAGCAAAACTGCCACAGGCTCCTCTGGATCTCCGGCTACCACGTTGACACAATGGTGCATCCCGTAAACGAAGTACACGTAAGCGTTCCCCCCGGGACCCCACATTGTTTCGTTACGGGCCGTGCGACATCCGCGGTAGGTGTGAGCTGCTTTGTCGATCGTTCCGAGATAGGCCTCGGTCTCGACAATGATGCCAGAGACACGGGAATCATCGACCTGGCTGACAAGTCGTTGACCAAGCAGGCCACGGGCGACCGAAATGACATTCCGGTGATAAAAAAAGCGTGGCAGACGCGGTGTCTGATCATGCTGGTTGGCGTTCCTCATGGTTGCGCGAGAATATACTGATGGAAATGATCTCGCCGTTTGAATGAGGGGACAGATGACAGAGCAAGACGACCCGACACTTAGTACTCCACCTATTCTGGCAGGGAAGAAGGGTTTAGTCGTAGGGGTGGCCAACGAACGATCGATCGCCTGGGGCCTGGCTCGCAGAGCAGCGTCAGCTGGGGCGGAGCTGGCTTTCACGTATCAGGGGGAAGCTCTCCTGAAGCGTGTTCAACCGCTCGCCGAGTCGGTTGGTAGCAACCTGCTTGTGCCGATGGACGTAACTGACGAGGCACAGGTAGATGCTGCCTTCGATGCGGTGAGCAAAGAATTTGGCTCGCTGGATTTCCTGGTTCACTCGATTGCGTTTGCCGACCGTGAAGATCTCAAGGGTCGCACCCTAGATACGTCGCGCGACGGTTTTTTGATGGCGATGGAGATTAGCGTTTACTCGTTGCTGCATCTTGTTCGGAAGGCAGAGCCGATGATGAATGAGGGTGGCAGCATCGTCACCATGACCTACTATGGTTCTATGAAAGCGGTGCCGAACTACAACGTAATGGGAATTGCAAAAGCTTCCCTGGAGGCAAGTGTTCGTTACCTTGCCGGTGACTTGGGCAAGAAAAACATCCGCATCAACGCTATCTCTGCCGGCCCGATCAAGACACTCGCTGCCTCCGGCGTTTCAGGTTTGCGTTCGATGTTTTCGCAGCTTGCTGAGCGTTCGCCGTTGCGCCGCAACGTCGACATCGATGACGTTGGTGCTGCCGGTTTGTATTTGTTGTCAGCACTATCGAAGGGTGTTACTGGAGAAGTCCATTATGTTGATGCGGGCTTCAACACGACGGCAATGTGAACCATATGGGACGGCTAGGGAAGCACCATCCTTAAGCTGACATCTGGTGGTTGAATGGGCTCGCCAAAGTGCCGTTTGTGGGGCACCATAAGGTTGGCTGTAGCCGTTCAGCGGTTATGGCCCTTGTCTCGGGTTCATAGCGGTTGGTTTTGTCGCGTGATCAGTTGCAGATCGACTGCCGGCAGGCAATGCGCAGAACTCGCAAACTAGTGAATGCGAATCGGATTATTTGTCGATCCAACCATGCTTGCTCGCCGACCTCTCAAGGTAGGGTGATGAGGAGGACCCCCAATGTTATTTGTCGATGACATCATGGCCAACGTAAAGGCTAAGAACGCTGCTGAGCCTGAATTTCATCAGGCAGTAGAAGAGGTAGTAGAGTCACTTGAGCTCGTACTCGAGCGTCGGCCCGAATACAGGAAGGCCAAAATCGTCGAGCGTGTCATCGAGCCTGAGCGCGTCATTATGTTTCGTGTCCCCTGGGTTGATGACAACGGCGATATTCATGTCAACCGCGGCTTCCGGATTGAGATGAACAGTGCAATCGGCCCTTACAAGGGTGGGCTACGTTTCCATCCGTCAGTCAATCTCGGCATCCTTAAGTTCCTCGCTTTCGAACAAGTCTTCAAGAACTCGCTCACGACATTGCCGCTAGGTGGTGGCAAGGGCGGCTCAGACTTTGACCCGAAGGGCAAGAGCGATAACGAGGTTATGCGCTTCTGCCAGAGTTTTATGAGCGAACTGTGTCGCCATATCGGCCCGAACACAGATGTTCCAGCCGGTGATATCGGTGTTGGTGGCCGCGAGATCGGTTTCCTCTTTGGCCAGTATAAGAGGCTACGAAACGAGTTTACCGGCGTACTCACGGGCAAGGCCCTCAACTGGGGAGGCTCACTGATTCGTCCGGAGGCGACAGGCTACGGTGCCGTATATTTTGCTGCCGAGATGCTAGCTACCCGCAGCGAGAACCTTGAGGGCAAGACCTGTCTTGTGTCAGGCAGTGGCAATGTGGCGCAGTACACGTGCGAAAAACTCCTCGACTTGGGAGGCAAGCCAGTCACTTTGTCAGATTCTGGTGGTTACATCTACGACGAAGAAGGTATCGATCGTGACAAGCTAGCCTTCGTTATGGATCTGAAGAACGTGCGCCGTGGCCGAATCAAAGAGTATGCGGAAAAATACAGCAGTGCCGTGTACACGGAGATTGATCCTAGTGCTGGCCACAATGGTATCTGGGACCATAATGCTGACTGTGCGTTCCCGAGCGCGACGCAGAATGAGATCAGCGCGAAGGACGCTGCGAACTTGCTTGAGAATGGTGTCTACGTCGTTTCCGAGGGTGCCAACATGCCGACTGTCATCGAGGGCGTCAATTTATTTATTGATGCTGGCATTCTTTATGGTCCCGGTAAGGCAGCGAACGCAGGTGGCGTTGCGACTTCTGGGCTTGAGATGTCGCAGAACAGCCTGCGCATGAGCTGGACTCGCGAGGAAGTTGACGCCAAGCTCCATGGCATTATGAAATCGATCCATACCGCGGCCAAGGAAACCGCTGAGGAGTATGGTTCCCCAGGCAATTATGTCAACGGCGCAAACATCGCTGGCTTCATAAAAATAGCCGATTCGATGATGGATCAGGGTATCGTTTAGCGATTTAGACATCCCAAGATTTATTCGGCTCTGCTAGTAAGTACAACGCTTTCGGGGCGGTCCTTGGACCGCCCCTTTTTCTTGGTTTATGTTCGCTAAGTTTCCTTGGCTGCAGAATCGAGAAATTGTAGTAGTGAACACTGATCCGCTTGCGCTCGCCTGAGCCCCCGGCGGACAGTAGCGGGGTGATGGAAAACACGCAGCGTCGTAGTTACCCAGGTAGCTTCCAGGACCTAATGTTGTGGCGGGTCAACAAGGTCCTGTTGGTCTCAAGTCTTTACGATTCGTTCACTCTGTCGGAAGATCGGCTGGTCAACGAGCTTGTTCTCGGCAATTTCCCTGGCCCTGACTTGTACAACGTTCCCGACCTGACGAGGGTATCCACAGGTAGGGAGGCATTGAAACTGGGCGAGAAACTCGATGACTACGATCTCATCATCAGTGCCACCCAGGTTGGGGACATGAGCGCCGGAGAACTTGCCCGGCGGGTCCACGAAGCCGGGCTCAAGATCCCGGTAATCGTGCTTGCCTATCATCCCCGTGAGCTCCACGGTTTCATCCGCCACCAAGACCTCACCTACATCGAGCGTACATTCTTATTCCAGGGTGACATACACATACTTTTTGCCATCGTCAAATACATCGAAGACCGCATGAACGTGGCACACGATGTAGATGTGTTGGGCGTACAGACAATCATTGTCATTGAGGACAACATTCGCTACTACTCATCGTTTCTGCCCTCGATGTACACAGATGTAATGCAACACACTCGCAGTCTTGTTCCAGAGGGCGTGAACTTGGCACATAAGCTGCTGCGTATCAAAGCTCGCCCCAAGATCTTGTTGTGTGACAACTATGAAGAGGCATGGAACTACTTCTCGACCTACCAACAGAACGTCCTCGGCATCGTCTCAGACGTTGAGTTCCCCAAAGATGGCCAGAAGTGTCTGGATGCCGGTATCCAGTTTGCGACGCAGGTGCGGGAGTTAATGCCTGATGTGCCTGTTGTGCTCCAGTCGGGTAAACAAGAAAACGAAGAACTGGCACGCGAAGCTGGGCGCGCTTTTTTGCGTAAGGGATCGCCTACGCTATTGACTGAATTAAGAGCATTCATGCTCGAGAATTTTGGCTTTGGCGACTTCATCTTTCGTATGCCGAACGGGGAAGAAGTTGGGCGTGCTAGTGACCTCAAGTCGCTCGAAAAAGAGCTGCGCCTCGTACCAGCTGAGAGTGTTGCGTACCATGCCGCCCACAACCACTTCTCAGTGTGGCTTAAGGCGCGCACCGAATTTGCTATTGCCCATCAGCTGCGGCCGAAAAAACTTTCCGACTTCGAAAGTGATAAAGATCTCCGCGAAAACTTGATAGAAGCGATCCGTACGCACCGTGAGGCACGACGACGTGCGGTCGTTACAGACTTCAACCCGGAGCGTTTTGACCCCAACCGAGGCTTCGCTCGGCTGGGTGGTGGCTCTCTAGGTGGCAAGGCTCGCGGTCTTGCCTTTGCCAACCTCCTACTGACCGAACTCGATCTGTCGACGTGCTTCCCAAGCGTCCATATCGCGGTGCCACCCACGTTGGTGATTGGCACCCAGGTTTTCGACGACTTCCTCGACGATAATGACCTGCGCGAGTTCGCGATTACCTCTAACGACGATGAACAGATCGCTGAACGTTTCCTCGCCGCTAATCTTCGGACAGATATTCGTTCTTCGCTGTGGGAGTTCCTCGACCTCTGCTACTACCCACTTGCTGTTCGCTCTTCGAGCTTATTAGAAGATTCTCGTTATCAACCGTTCGCGGGCATTTATGAAACGCTTATGGTCCCGAACAACAACCCCGACCTTACGGTGAGGCTCAATGAGTTGTTGCGTGCCATTAAACGAGTCTACGCATCGACTTTCTCGCAGGTGACCAAGCGGCACCTGAGGGCAACTTCGTATCGACTTGAGGAAGAGAAGATGGGAGTTGTCTTGCAGCGTGTCGTGGGTGCCGAACACGAGAAGCGTTTCTACCCTGAAATGGCCGGTGTGGCGCTGTCACAGAACTATTACCCAGTCGATCCGGTCAAGGTCGAAGATGGGCTCGTAGCAGTTGCGCTCGGGTTGGGCCCCGCGGTGGTCGAGGGCGAGGATTGCTTGCGGTTCTCTCCGCGTCACCCTGAAAGGCTCGTTCAGATGTCTTCGGTAAAGGACACCTTGAACAATTCACAACGCCAGTTCTATGCGATCAACCTTAAATCAGAAGAGGATACGGTGAGCGCCGAGGTGTTCGGCGAAGAGGCACAACTCGGCCGCTATGATCTCTCGGTGGCGGAAAAAGACGGCACGCTAGCAGCTGTTGGCTCTACGTATTCACCTGAAAACGATGCCATTTACGATGGCGTCTCGCGCCCCGGTGTGCGTTTAGTCAGCTTTGCGCCGGTTCTCAAGCAAGATGTGTTTCCGTTAGCAGAGATTCTTTCCAAGCTTCTTGATGTAAGCGTTGATGCAGCTGGCGGGGAGGTGGAGATCGAATTTGCTGCCAATCTCTCGACTCCATCAGGCAAACCTAAGGAGTTCGGATTTCTACAATTGCGACCGGTGGCCGTGCCGCTCGGCAGGGGTGGAGTGAAAATTGGAGAGGTCGCTTTGGCCGACACTCTTTGCCGCAGTTCCAGCGTGCTAGGGAACGGTGTGGTCGACGATCTGTGCGACATCGTGGTTGTGGATTTCAATCGCTATAAGCGGGACCAATCGCACGTTGTGGCGCAAGAAGTGGCGCAATTCAACGCGCAACTTGTCAAAGAAGGAACACCGTACCTTCTTATCGGTGTTGGTCGCTGGGGTTCCGCTGATCCGTTGCTTGGCATCCCGGTAACCTGGGAACAGATCTCAGGGGCCAAGGTCATCGTTGAGGCGGGCTTCCGTGATTTCAAGGTACAACCATCGCAAGGCACTCACTTCTTCCAGAACCTAGTCGCCAACAACGTTGGTTATTTTACCGCCAACCCCAAGATCGCCGACGGATTCGCGGACTGGAATTGGCTTGCCCAACAATCGGCCGTCAGTGAGAAAATCTACACACGCCACCTGCACCTCGACGAACCATCAATTGTGAGAATGGACGGTGCTCTTAACCGTGGCGTCATCCTAAAGCCAGCAGCATCTTGAATGGGTATTTACAGGCCATGAAAGAGGCTTCAGGTCAGCGGAACGGTCCCCGTCCTGGCTGTGTGATCTCGAAACCTTCACGATCTTTGGCTGCGCGCACGATCGCACGAACGTCGGCGAGCAGACTCTGTGCGTCGAAGATGATGCCGTCCTTGATGGTGTACTTAATACCGCCGACCCGGACGACCTCGTTATCAAGAGTTAGCTTCACCGCACCGATGCCATAAAGTACTTTAAGATTCTCGAGAGGATTCTCGTCGACGACGACGAAGTCAGCCATCTTCCCAACCTCGACTGTTCCAACTTGATCAGCGACCCCAAGCGCCTCGGCGCCTTTGAGCGTGGCCGACTGAATCACCTCAAGCGGGTGGAATCCAGACTCCCGTAGAAGTTCCATTTCACGGACAAAAGAAAATCCATAGAGATTGTATGAATAGCCTGAATCGGTGCCCACTGCCACACGGCCCCCACGGTTTTTGTACTCGTTGATGAAGGTCATCCAGAGGCGGTAATTTTCCTTCCAGGCGACCTCTTCTTCAGTGCCCCAGTAAAACCAATATGAAGCGTGAGCAATGCGGTTAGGCTCGTAGAAACGCCACAAAGAGGGAAGCGTGTGCTCTTCATGCCACTCGGCGCGCGCCATACGCATGAAGTCACGTGTCGTCTCGTAAGCGTGGAATGTTGGCACCATGGTGAAGTCGATCTCAAGGAGTTCTTCCATCACCGCGTTCCAATGGTCCGAGTATGGTGCCGCTGCTTGTTTCCACAGGCGGCCAGCCTCGGAAAAGCGATCTTGCTCATCATTGTAGTTATAGTCGAGCGGGTAGTTTTGTAACTGTCTATCAGTGAACAAAGCCTCTGGCAATCCGTACCAGTGCTGCATAGAAGTCAGCCCGAGCCGCGCTGAATCGAGAACGTCCATCCACGCAACGTTCAACTGCGCGTGGTGCATCGTGGTGTAAAGATCACGCTCTTCGGCTTGCTCAAGTGCTGCTTTCATGATGTCGGGGCGAAGGCCGAAGAACTTGATGCCATGGGCGTTGATGTCCGCAATCTCGTTGACCCAGTCGCGTGCTTGCTGTGGCGTAAAAATGGGCTCGTCCCATCCCTGGCCGAATGTTGCCGAAGGTAGCAGGCGTGGCGATGTGATCTCATTGGCTTCCGAGCGCCGCCTGTGCTCGAGCATCCAGCCAATACCGTTGCCACTGCCCGGATCCGCGCTGGTCGTTATGCCGTGCCCCATCCACAGCTTCAACACATACTCCGCCGGTGTGCCTTGCTCCCTGCCCCCGAGGTGGCCATGCAGGTCGATGAATCCAGGCAGGACAAAATGTCCCTCTAGGTCGAGAACACGATCACCAGGGAGTACTTCTGGGCGCCGGTTTGGATTGATTGCTACATCGGGGGCACCTACGCTGACGATATTCACAATGCGGTCCCCTTCAACAACGATATCGACTGGCCCGAACGGTGGGGCCCCCGTGCCGTCGATGAGAGTTGCGCCGCGCAGGATCAACCGTTCGAATGGACCTTCTCCCTCTCCAGCAGGCCGATTCGGGGCCTCCTGGACTTGTGCCATCCCAAACGCCGGGGCGAATGAAGCGATGCTAAGAACTGCTGCGACGATGAGAAACGTCGAGACCAATTGAGTTCGATGCATGGTTAATTCTCCTGTGGGGTGTGGACTGGAGTAAGGTTATCGAGCAAATTGGCTAGAGTGCATTTTTGGCATCGATTTCCAAGTACAACCGGGCCCGAATCGTGCTCCACTGTTACGGGCGAGATTTTCAAGGATTCGCTGAGTTTGGTGTCTGCCACAACATCACCATTGGTTTGCTCGGATGGGATGATACTCGTTTATTTACTGGAATACGGTGTGGCACGAATCAGCATTCATCGCCTGGGTTGACGGTGATGCCGCCGGACGTCACGCTTCGATTTCATTTCAATAAGATCCTCAATATCTGTCAAATACGAGAGGGAAGATGGGAAAAGCCCTGAAAGGTGTCCGCATTCTCGACATGACGCATGTCCAGTCGGGGCCGACGTGCACGCAAATTCTCGCGTGGTTCGGTGCCGATGTCATCAAAATCGAGCGGCCTGGCGGCGGGGACGCAACGCGCAGCCAGTTACGCGACATTCCGGATGTGGACAGCCTGTATTTCACAATGCTGAATGCCAACAAGCGCAGCATTACGCTCAATCCTAAGACTGAGGTGGGTAACAAGATCTTTGCCAAGTTGATCGAGGAATGTGACGTGATGGTGGAAAACTTTGCTCCTGGCGCCATAGACCGGATGGGTTTTCCATGGGAGAAAATCCAGGGAATCAACCCGCGTATGATCTATGCGTCTATCAAAGGTTTCGGTCCCGGCCCCTATGAGGACTGCAAGGTGTACGAGAATGTTGCCCAGTGTACCGGTGGGGCTGCATCGACAACGGGGGAACTGGAGGGCTTCCCTATGGTGACTGGTGCCCAGATTGGTGACTCGGGAACCGGAATGCACCTGGTGGCTGGTATCTTGGCAGCCTTATTCCACCGTGAAAAAAGCGGAAAGGGTCAGCGTGTGGTATGCGCTATGCAGGACGCAGTGTTAAACCTCTGCCGGGTAAAGTTGCGTGATCAGCAACGACTCGCCCATGGCCCATTAAAGGAATACCCGCAGTATCCTAACGGAGAGTTTGGGGAAGCTGTGCCGCGGGCTGGCAACGCTTCGGGGGGTGGTCACCCGGGCTGGATCGTGAAGTGTAAAGGTTGGGAGACCGATCCAGACGCCTACATTTACGTCATCCTCCAGGCGATGGCGTTCGAAGCGCTCGCCAGAGTCATCGGCCACGAAGATTGGCTGGAAGACCCTGATTTCAACACGCCTGATGCACGTCTACCGCGGCTGATGGAAGTGTACGGTGAGATCGAGAAATGGACTATGACCAAAGACAAAATGGAGGTCATGGACACTCTCAATCCTTTGAACGTCCCGTGTGGCCCGATTTTGTCGATGAAGGAACTGGCAGAGGAACAGGGGTTGCGTGCTACCGAGACGGTCGTTGAAGTCGACCATCCGGAACGCGGCAAGTATTTGACGGTTGGTAATCCCATCAAGCTGTCGGATTCACCAGCTGACGTTGACCGCGCGCCGCTCCTGGGTGAGCACACTGAAGAAATTCTCAAAACAATTATTGGTCTTGATGACCAGGAAATCGACGCTGCACGTGAACAGGGTGCAATCTAATATGTGCACGACCCGACGGTGGTGGATGTTCTCAAGGATGAAACGTGAAGTATAACGTTCTCATTTTGGGAGCCTCCTATGGCTCGTTGTTCGGTACGAAGCTCCTGCTGGCCGGCCATTCGGTGACACTGGTATGCACTCCTCCCACGGCAGAGTTGATTAGCCGTGAAGGTACGGTTGTACGCTTCCCGATTCGAGGCCGGGACACTTCGGTTGAAATACGCTCTCAGGGACTCGCTGGCGAGCTTTCGGCCAGCATACCGGAGACCGTCGATCCAGCCGCTTTCGATCTAGTTGTACTAGGAATGCAGGAAGCCCAGTATGGTGCCGGCGGTGTTCGTGAACTAATGGATCGCGTGGCGGCGGCGTGTGTGCCAAGCCTGGCGATCATGAACATGCCACCGCTGTCTTACCTTGAGCGGATCGTGGGGCTTTCGACCAGCCCGTTAGCACGGTGCTTCACCGATCCCACAGTATGGGAGGGTTTCGATCCCGTGCTGGTAACGCTGGCGAGCCCTGATCCTCAGGCGTACCGTCTGCCGGACGAACCGAAAAATGTTCTGCAGGTGGGTTTGCCGACCAACTTTAAGACTGCACGTTTCGAAGCTGACACGCACACGATGATGCTTTCGAATCTTGAGGCTGACATTCAGGGTGCACGATTCGATCCGGGAGACGGTGAGATAGAGATACCGGTCAAGCTCCGGGTGCACGAGTCCATTTTCGTGCCGTTAGCAAAGTGGCCTATGTTGGTTGCCGGAAACTACCGTTGTATCGGTAGCACGGACATGATCTCGATTCGTGAAGCGGTGCACGGAAATGTTGAGGCTTCTGAGGAGATCTACAACTGGACCTGGCAGTTGTGTGCACAGCTTGGTGCTGCCGATGAAGACAAGGTCCCCTTCGAGAAGTACGCCCGCGCTGCTGAGGGACTCAGCAAACCATCTTCAGCGGCGAGAGCTTTGTTCGGCGGTGCCAAGCACATCGAGCGGGTCGACTGCCTTGTTCAGCAGATCGCGCAGCAGCAGGGTTGCCAGTCAAGTGTCGTTGACGAAATCGTGATGCGTGTTGATCAGCGTTTGGCTTCTAACCGCGTACCATAGTGGCTCTTACAGAAAGTCTCTGTGAGGCTTGCTGTTGGGGACAGGATTATGTCGTTACTTCCCCGGCGGAGGTTTCATCGTGAGGGCGGTATTACTAGATGGAACCGGTGGAGCCGAAGTCTTACGTATGGGCGAAGCGGAACGACCGGTCATTCACTCCGGGCAGGTTCTCATCAAGGTCGCCGCCAGTTCCGTTAATCGAGCCGACATCAACCAGCGGCAAGGTAATTACCCGCCGCCACCGGGCGAATCAGAAATACTTGGGCTTGAAGTCGCCGGGACAATCGAGGAACTTGGCCCACAGGTCGAGGGTTGGCACGTTGGCGATCGAGTGATGAGCCTGGTGGGCGGAGGTGGCTACTCGGAATACGCTGCGGCCTATGCTGGCCACCTGATTCCGGTTCCGGAGAACATGAACTTCGAAAAGGCTGCTTGTGTTTGTGAAACCTACATCACGGCGTTTCTCAACATCTTCATGATCGGTGGCTTCGAGGACGGCCAAACAGGGCTGCTGCACGGTGGCGGTGGGGGAGTAAACACTGCAGCGATTCAGCTTTGTACCTCCCTGACACCGAACGCAAAGATCCTTGTCACAGCGTCGCCGGGCAAACTAACGCGGGTCAAAGAACTCGGAGCCGATTTCGTAATTGACTACACCAGTGGAGACTTTGGGGAAGTTGTTCGGGAATTTACCGACCAAAAGGGTGCCGACCTCATTCTTGATCACATAGGTGGCGACTACCTCGCATCCAACATGAAATCCTTGGCGATCGAGGGTAGCCTCGTGATCATTGGACTCATGGGTGGTTCCAAGGCCGAGCTTAACCTCGCAGTGATGATGGTTAAGCGCCAGCGCATTATAGGGTCGGTGCTCCGGGCGCGGTCTGTCGAAGAGAAGAGTCGAATCACAGGTGAGTTTGCGACAGCTGTGTTGCCTCTATTGACGGATCGTACGATCGTGCCATTGGTCCATGAAGTTTTCCCCCTCGACAGGGTTGCGGAAGCGCACGAGATCATGGAACGAAGCGATCACTTCGGCAAAATTGTGCTGACACTCAATTGAATTCCGGATATTGCTGGAGCATGGAGTGTCTATAAATTGTGTCCGATGCTGCTGTAAGTAGTCGTAAGGAAGGAGAGATAGCACATGTTCTCTTTTACGGACAGAAACATTTTGGTTACCGGCGCGGGTAGTGGTATTGGCAAAGCGACGGCACTTGCCCTCGGCCAACAAGGTGGGGGCGTTATCGTGGTGGACCAGAATCAGGAAACAGCAGATCGAACCGTTGAGCAGCTGGAGCAAATCGGCGCAAAAGCAAAGGCTATTTGGGCGGACATCTCGGATCTAGAAGCTGTGGACCGGATGTATGCTGAAACCCTGAAGAATTTTGAAACCCTCGATGGCATTGTGCACTGTGCAGGCATTGGTATTGAACGAACCATCATGGAGACAACCATCGAGGAATGGAACCGGATCATTTCGGTCAACCTGACCGGCACCTTCCTTTGTGCGCAAGGGGCGGCAAAGATCATGGCCAGGCAGCGTTATGGTCGAATCGTGTTGATGAGCTCCGCTGCTGGGGAACGTGGGGGTACTGGCCGTACCGCTTACGGTGCTTCAAAGGGAGGAGTGAGCGCGATTACCCGGGTATTGGCAGTAGAACTTGCGGAGCTCGGGGTCACGGTTAATGCGCTAGCGCCCGGTGCGATCGAGACTGAACTGGTATCGAAGATGCACGATGCGGAGACTCGGGAGGCTTACTGCTCACGCATCCCGATCAATCGATATGGCACCCCAGAGGAGGTCGCGGCGACGGCGGTTTTTTTGGTAAGCGAGGAAGCTAGTTATATCAGCGGCGTGGTGATGCCAGTTGACGGTGGTTTCTTGGGAGGTGGTGTTATCAAGCGCAAAGGCAATCCCACCGGATAACCCAGGCAAGTCATCCTTGAGTGATTAACTGCAAGAACGGGTTGATTACTCGATACCAGATCAAAATGCCGCTCAACCCCGTGAAGATCGTCAGGCTGAGGTAGCTGAACCAGCGGGCGAAAGCCGAGGGGTAGAAGAGTTTGTCTTCCTTAGGAATGATCGTCAGGCAATAGTAAAGATTCAGAAAGAAAATCACTGGCGCAACGAAGAAGGCCAGCGCCGAGGCTAGCAAGACGAGCTCCACTGGGCGCTCGTATCCGTAGATGATAAGCACCGAGGCGATTAGCGAATACACCATCGTCATCCGATAGATGTTGTATTCGGAATACCAGGTTTTGCGGTGAGCAGCAGTCAGCTGAGATTGCGCTGTACCCGGCAATGATGCTGTGCCACGAAATAGGTTGCGCGAGCAAGCTCCCACGATCCGTGGCCAGCCATCGAAGTAGTTGAAAGCGGTCGAGAAGGTTGCTGCGAAGCCACCGACCAAGAAAACGACCATCATCCAAGGACCAACGCTGCGAGTAAAGATCTGCGCAATCTCGCCCATTACGTTAACGCCTTGGACTTCATTTGGATAAAGCCACATTGCGGACAGGACCAGGAAAATTACGGCCAGAATACCGGACACGACATGCCCGAAGCGGAAGTCCCACAGCCCGATACGGAACCAGTGGCTAGCGTAGCGGCGAGCGTGTTCCGGAATCGCGGCTGTGTTGATAGCCAGGTCTTCCTTGCGCGGAGCAAACGGGTCAAATTGCTTTGCTAGGCCAAGGATTTCAAGCTGCCCTCGTATCCTGCTCATGCCGACGCGCTTGGCCTTGCCCCACTCCGATGCCTGCAGCGATACGTCCATCCCCGTAGGTAGGAGGCCTAGGAACGCAGCAATAATTAGCCATGAGCCGGCCGGCGTCTCGATGATAAAGAAGTGGACAAACTCCGATGGTGGCGCTGGCCTTACGAGGTAAACCGCTAGCGTCGAGATGACAAGGATACCTGCTGCGGCTTTGGCAGAGGTTTCCACAGCACGGTAACTGCCCCGGAGGATGATGCCGACAGAAACGACTGCCAGGACCAGTCCATACACCCATGTGGGGATAGCAAACCCAGCCCAAACCGTGAACAAGTAGTAGAGCACAGCTGCCGCGGCGATCAATCGGCCGGCCTGCCCAATGGCACACTGCAACAGCGTTGTGCCCATCACGTACCAAAGTGGCCATTTTTTCCAAGAGGTTGCGTATGCTTCGACGATGCTGCTTCCGGTGGCGTTGGTAAAGCGAAACGCCATCTCAAAACCGTAGTATTTGAAGACATAGGCGATGGGGATACACCAAAGCAGTGTGTACTCGAAACGACCGCCGGCTGTTGGCGCCGTTACCAGATGGCTGGTGCCGATCCCAGTCATCATCAAGATAATCCCCGGACCGAAATACATGATCAGGCTTCCCCAAAACATATTGGGGAGCTCAAGTTCTTCCAGGTCAGCGGCTGCTTGCTCAAGCACCGGATCGGAGCTGGCATCGTCGCCCAATATAGGTCCTACTGGATCCTTAGAGGTAGCCTCGGACGGTGGTGATTGTGGCTCACGAATTCCGTTTTCGAGCTTGTCGGCCATCTGGGTTTTTCGCGGTTCACTCGACTTTGGTTGTCGCCGGACTCTAACGATCGTTGGGGTTGCTGACAACCGTTAATTTCCGCGCCACGGAAGGTCAGGGCTTCCCGAGCCAAGGTTCCCCAGGGGAAGCAGACGGCATACTTTGCCAGTGTCTATCTGATCACGATGACTTTAGATCCTGTCCCTATTTTCCCCTCAAACCCTTGCTATCACTGGGGCCACCACTTCCTTCTTTTTCCAGCAGGGTAAGTAAAGGGTAAGTTTCTACTGCCGGGGGCCACACAAAAAGCCCCTTTTCGGCGGTCGCATCCCCCCTTCTGGCTGCGCGACCCTCCCGCATATATAAGGGTTCGATCTTCGGCTGTGGCCGAAATTTCTAGATAAAATAATTGCATGAAAGAACACTGGAAAGCACGCTGGAGAAAACTAGGCTGGTTGGCCTCGGGGATCTACTTGGCTTCGCTTGTCTTACCGCATCATCAACAAGATGGGGTGGCTGAATTAGGTCTTGTTAGAAGGAGATGAATTATGGAAGCAATGGGAGTTATGGGAATTATTGGATTTGTTTTCGGACTTGCTGCACTTAGCAAAGTAATAATGCTTGAGAACAAATTAAAAGAAATGGATGTCTTAAGGGACTAAGGGGAGCCACCGTCAGTCTTATCCCCGTTTCCCCAAAAAACCCACGGGGCACCTCTGGCCCTAGGCGGTGCCGAGCAGCTTTCGGGAGCCGTGTCGTTTGGGCCTGCTCTTATCCCCCGACGGGACAACCGGTGGTGGACTCAAAGAGGGGTTATGAAGGGGGACTAACGCCCGTTTTTCCCCCGGGGGTAAGTTTTGTTTTCGTGCCTTGGAGGATCTCGGGACATTCTCGTGCCTCTTGAGAAGCTCCCCCATAGCAAACCCGTGACGGGGCCACGAGTGGTTTTGCGAAGGGTTCCCCCTGGGCACGGCTAACTCCCAGGGTCACTGAGGGCCAAACCCAAAGAAAAAACTGACGCATGGGTGGGAATTCCTTGCCCTCGGTGTCCTGCTGTGGTTCTTTTTGGGCAGTTCTTTGAGAAGTCGGAAACACCAGCAGGACAGATGCGAAGCGAGAGCAACCGAAGTAAAAGGGTCGGGTCTAGCTGCCCCTGGTCTTAGAAACGGTAAGACCGCTTTCTTCGCGGGAACACCAAGGCCGAGCGGAACGAGCTTCCGTACATACGATCTCTTGTAGCTCTCGTTAAGGCCACCCCTAGACCGGGAGCCAGACCAGTTCTGGACTCGAAGCGGTACAGCAGTAAGACGTAAGTAGGAAAACAAGGAGAGACGACCGAATTCATCCGGTGCATGGCGGTCGCGCAATGCGACCAAGTAGTTCTCTCCTTGTCAGGGAGAGGAAGAACACGGTTACACGCTTCTCTCTCTAACCGAAAAAAAGGAGGACAGCATGAACAACGCTCTCCCCCTGGGTTCGGGTTTCCTGCCTAGGTCTTTCGGCTGTACCGCTTTTTCTTATTGAACAAACACAAACAACTGCCCTGTTGGGCAGCCAACTATAGGAGGGCAAATGCCCGGAATGACTGAGCAGTCTGAAGCAGAGTGGCACGCTGAGAACCGGAAGCCGGTGACAAAGACAAAGGTTCACCAGCAGTCTGATATTCAACCGATGTGGATCACGTTGAAGGAAAGTTATGCGCTGACCCGTATCCCCAAGAGTTCCTTTGATAAGCGACGGAAGGAAGGTCACTTCCGTACCTACTCAACACCCGGGTGTCACACCGTCCGGCTGCGGTATGACGAAGTGGTAGAGGACTCAGAGAATTTCTATGCAGGTGGGAAGCCTCGCCATGAGCCAGATACATTCTTGCCGAGGCGGGGCGATGCTTAAACAGAGTCTGGAGGAACTCCAGATAGAAGTTGAGCGTGCTGTGATGGATCGGGGCGGTGT
>Ga0187833_10003377_pt1 | contig 16234 bp, 13 predicted proteins | sample ETNtaG_37_FD_167968 | JGI IMG/M metagenome (GOLD analysis project Ga0187833, IMG submission 167968) | Marine microbial and viral communities from oxygen minimum zone, Eastern Pacific Ocean - ETNP2014_SV_400_PacBio MetaG (Illumina Assembly) | ecosystem: Environmental > Aquatic > Marine > Hypoxic...
ATATGGGCGCTTTGGGCAGTCAGCTGGTGGGTTTTTATGTATCAGGACTTCCACCACTGCTGCATGTATCGCTTTCGTTGGTGGGAGGATTTATTCTTGGGGGAATCTGGGGATTTATCCCAGGCTGCCTTAGGGCTAAAAGGAATGTCAACGAAATCATCGCGACATTGATGTTAAATTTCATTGCTTACTGGATTGTGTACTATCTTGTTCACGGACCGATGCGTGCGCAAGGTTCGTATAACCCGGTGAGCGAGATGATCCAACCGTCAGCCATTCTCCCCAGACTTATTCCGAACACTGACCTTCATGTGGGAATTCTAATCGGACTCGCTCTGGCCGTGGTCGTCTATATCCTCTTTAAAAAAACCGCATTTGGCTTTGTGCTTAAGGCTTCAGGAATGAGCCCGGTTGCCGCACGATTTAGCGGTATTAATGTAAGTACAACCATCATGATGGCAATGACCCTTAGCGGAGGTCTTGCCGGTCTTGCAGGTTCCAACGAAGTATTAGGGTTTCGCTATTTCCTGGGCGATAGTATATCTTTGAATTATGGATTTATTGCCATTGCAGTTGTCCTTTTGGCTAGGACAAATCCTCTTGCCGTAATTCCGGCCGCAATGTTTTTTGGCGGACTCATCAATGGTGCTTCCTATATGCAGCATAGCGTCGGTATTTCAAGAACGCTGGTGACGTTCACCGAGGGGGTCATCATTGTTTGCATCTCAATCTTGCCTGTTTTGAAGCTGCGGTTATCAGACAAAAATACTCGTTATGGGCGGTGAGTGATAATAAACACTGACAGTTTACCTGCTATGAACGGAGTAAGGTATGCCAGAGTGGAGTGAAATCAGCTACTTTATTGTTAATCTTTTAAGTGCGACGTGCCGCCTTGGAGTTCCTCTCCTAATTGCGTCATTGGGCGAAATTTTCGCTCAGCGTTCAGGGATGATCAATATTGGAATAGAAGGCTATGTCACGATTGGTGCTTTGGCAGCATATACTGGGGCACTGGCAACTGGGAATCCATGGCTGGGAGTATTTTTTGCTATTATGGCGGGATGGTTATTAAGTATGGTCCATGCTTACCTCTCAATCAAGCTTGGTGCAGACCAGATTATCGCTGGGATCGGAATCTGGATTTCAGGTGTAGGCCTGGCAAACTTCATCAACAGACAATTTATCAGTGAGGCCCCTGGAACAAATATGCTTTCAATGACAACGACTTCTTTTTCTCCTGTTCAAATCCCAGGATTGGGGCATATTCCTGTTTTGGGTCCTATTCTACTGAAGCAGAATATCTTGTTCTATGTCTCAATTGGAATTTTTATCGCCGCTATCATTGTGTTCAAGCGAACGACCTTCGGACTCAAAATAAAAATGGCGGGGGAAAACCCGCTCGCTGTTGATGATGCAGGAATTAGCGTTTCCCGAATTCGTACTTCTTGTGTAGGCATCTGCGGCGCTCTCGCGGGAATGGCGGGCGCCGCCCTCTCTGTTGGTATCATGGATAGATTTGTGGAAGATATGAGTGCCGGAAGAGGATTTATCGCTTTGGCGATTGTGATCGTTGCTGGCTGGGAACCTGCTCGGGCGGTGTGGGGGGTGCTCATGTTTGCTGGCGTATCCGCTCTTCAAATTCGATTCCAATTGGAAGGAATCCCCATTCCCTTCCCTTTCATGATGATGCTTCCGTATTTATTTGCCATCGTTATTGTTGTTGGGGTTATCAAAAAGGCGAGGATTCCGGCAGCTTTTCTCGTCCATTATAAAAAACAATGAAGTTTAGAATATTGAGGTGTTTAGCGTGGATCTAATCTCTCAAGAAGCATTGGAGGCAGTTCATCAAGCCAGTCTTCAGGTTCTCAGAGAAACGGGAATCATGGTAAAAGATGAAAAAGCGAGAGAAGCTTTCGAGCAGGCCGGGGCGAAAGTGAACCATGACAGGCAGATCGTAAAAATACCAAATGGATTGGTAGAGAAATCGATTGAGACCGCTCCTTTCGAGGTGACACTTTTTGGAAAAGAGAGATCCCGGCTAGACTTCGGTTCAGGACAGGTCCGATTTATCAACGGCTTTGGTACCGTGAATATCTACGAGTGGCAAACTAAAAAAAAACGCAAAGCAACTAAAAAGGATTTGATTCATCTGGTCCGGGTAGTCGAGCAGATGGATCAAGCCACGATCGTCTGGCCAGAAATCTATCCCCAGGATGTCCCTGAGAAAATGATCGAACTTCACATCGCACAGGCCATGGTGGAAAACACGGAAAAGCACTGCATGCTAACTTGTTATAATCCAGATAGTATACAAAATCTGATTGAAATAGGGAAGGCCGCTTGTGGTGGAAATTTAAAAAGTCTTCAAAAGAAACCAATCATTTCTATTGGAATATGTGTAACCAGTCCTCTTGTTTTGGACGAAGTGGTCGCCCCGTCTCTCGTTAGGTGCGCCGAAACCGGGCTTCCTATCGTCCTCGGCTCCCTTGCCCAGGCAGGGGCGACAGCGCCGGCAACGCTCTCTGGCACACTTGTAACCCAAAACGCAGAACTCTTGGGTGGACTCACCCTGTGTCAGATCGTACGGCCAGGGAATGCCTTTATCTGGAATGATTATGCTTCAGTAATGGATCAACAATATGGCGGGTTCGTCTCATCGGGGCCTGAAATGGCCCAGCTTGTAGCTGCAACTGCACAGCTTTCCAGATTTTATAAGCTACCGCAAATCGGTACAGCCGGAGCTACGGACTCAAACACACTAGATATCCGGGCTGGCTACGAAAAAGCTCTCACCATACTCTTTACAGCCATGTCAGGGGCTGAAGCCATTCACGGCGCAGTGTCGGGATGGGTGGAAGGGTTGTTGACGACTTGTTTGGAACAAATTGTAGTTTCCAACGAAATTTGCAGCTTTGTGTCCCGCCTTTTGAGGCGGTTTGATACATCTTCTGATGGGCTGGCCTTGGATGTCATTAACGAAGTCGGTCCAGGCGGAAACTTTCTCGCTAACGAACATACCTACAAATATTTTAAAGAGGAACAGTGGTTTCCAACCCTCGGTCAAAGAATCCCAAGTTCACAATGGCAGGCAGCTGGTGCTAACGGAGTGTTGGACTCAGCCGTAGAGCACGTCGAACGAATCCTTTCTAACAAGCCACCCTCCTATATCTCCGAGGATGCAACCGGTGCTATTCAAGAGATCATTAAAAAGGCGGAAAGTATATCCCAAAAAGGCGTTAAAAGAATCGATGCTCTGGGCAGCGGATTTTGAAATAGGACATTGGAGGCGTTATGAAACTCACATCGAGACAGCGAGTTCTGAAGGCAATCAATCATGAAGAGCCGGACCGCATACCTATCGATATCGGTGGGACTTTGATAACCACTATCCACAAGACTGCTCACAGAAATCTTATGGATTACCTTGGTTTTCCCAACTCTGGTGAGGACCTTTATGATATCATCCAGCAAGCAGTCAGACCTGATCCTAGGATTCTAGATCGTTTCGGGAATGATTGTTATTGTATCCTTCCCGGGTTCTCCAATGATTGGTCATTGGAGATCACCAGTGATCCACAAGGGAGCTATTTTACTGATGAATGGGGGGTTATCTACAAGAAACCTTATGGAGGATTCTATTTTGATGTATATAAGAGCCCTTTGTCCAATGCAACAGCGGCTGATCTCAAATGCTTTTCTTTTCCAAATGGCAGAGATCATGGAAGGGTAAAAGACCTCAGAAGTCGGACTAGAAAAATCTTCAATGAAACTGAATACGCACTGATCATGTCGGATGGCACTTGGGGCATCATGCAGCATACGGCCATATTACTCGGATTTGAGAGATACTATGATTGCTTTTCAACCGACCTTAGTTTTCTTCTAAATGTCATGGAAAAAGTGCTTGAATTCGAGTTTGCGTACATGGATACGGTTCTGCCAGAAGTGAAAGACTACGTGCAGATTGTTAGTACCTCGGATGATCTTGGAACTCAATCAGGTCCCATGATTAATCCAGAAATTTACAGAGAATGGATCAAGCCACTGCATAAGTCGCTGATCGAGCACATCAAGCGACGTTGTGACGCAAAAATATTCTTTCATTCATGTGGGGCGATTTCTCAATTTATCCCTGATCTTATTGAAATTGGAGTGGATATTCTCAATCCAGTTCAGGTTTCCGCAAACAAGATGGATTCGAAGAAGCTGAAAAGTGAGTACGGTAAGGATATTACCTTTTGGGGGGGAGGATGCGATACGCAAGGAGTATTGCCCAGAGGAACTCCTAAAGATGTAAGGACAGAAGTCCTCAACCGAATCACTGACTTTGCACCTGGTGGGGGCTTTGTGTTCTGCCCAGTTCACAATATTCAGCCCGAAGTTCCACCGGCGAATTTGGTCTCCATGTATGACACGCTTTTGGATCATGGCCATTATCCCCTGAAATTTGAGGGGGCCTAAATGGAAAAAAAGGAGAAAACTGCAATTTCGATATTTACAGTCATTGCTGTCCGGGTAAATTTAGTTCAAAGTTTATAACTAGTTGAAATATATTTAAATATAGATGAAAAATAATTTCTGGACTAAAGATTTTGCAATTTTACGAATCGAATACATTTTGATCATATAACTCTCTGTAATTAAATATAAATATAGAAATTTATCATTCAAAATGGCTGCTGAACTATCAAACTATAATCAAATATGCTATAATTATTTTCCGGACAGCACCATTACTGAAAAGATGCTTTCGAATCACTACTTTGATTACCAAAATAGTGAAGAACTTCTCATGGCCCAGCAGCCCTATGTCTTCGCCCAGTTCTTATCTCTCATATCACGATACGAATTTCAACGGATCGTAAATAAGTACAAAGGAGATTTTCATACCAAAACTGTTAAATGTTGGCATCAACTGGGGTGCATGATATTTGCCCATATCCGGCAAGAAGACAGTTTGCGCGATATTGATATCGCTCTGAATACTCATGCAAAAAAGCTATATCATATCGGAATTCAACAATGTCCCAAATCTACGTTGGCTGACGCTAATGCAAAGAGCAATTACCGGATTTACGAGGAGTTCGCAAAATCGTTAATGCAACGCGCCAGACGAGAATATACCCAAACTGAATTAGCTTTGGACGTCGATAACGTGGTATATGCTTTGGATGCATCAACGACCGATTTGACCTTATCGCTTTTTCCCTGGACAAAATTTCGAACCACCAAAGGAGCGGTCAAATTACATGCCCTGATTGACCTGAAAGGCAATCTGCCAGCATTTGCAACCATCACCGATGGGTAAAGTGCATGATGTTAAAGCAGCCCCTCTAGTGCCCATTGAGCCCGAAGGCATCTATGTGGTTGATCGGGCATATGTTGACTTTGATTGGTTGCATTATATCGATCATCAAAAGGCCTTTTTTGTCACACGCTTGAAAAAGTCTATCAAGTGGACCAGAGTTATTTCTCATCCCGTAGATAAATCCGTGGGGTTGAGAAGTGACCAGGGAATACTACTTTTTGCCAAAAAAACTAAAGCCAAATACCCCAAAAGGTTGCACCGTATTAGCTACCGCGATGAACTTCAAAACCGAACATTGGTATTCCTGACAAACAATTTTCTGCTGTCGGCCGATACAATTGCTGCCCTGTATAAGGCTCGTTGGGAGATCGAGCTGTTTTTCAAATGGATCAAACAAAATCTTGAGGTAAAGATTTTTTATGGTACTTCACCCAACGCAGTTAAAACTCAAATTTGGATTGCGATGATCGTTTAGCTCATTTTGGCGGTCATAAAAGAGCGCTATCGCCTCGAACCAAGTTTATCTCAATTATTACACTTTTTAGAAGTCAATTTATTCGAGCAAAGATCACTAGCTTCGATATTCTGAATGAATTCGCGCCGTATCTTGGTAGAGAATTTTATTGACGATAAGTAGCTGAAATTATTTGAATTTTAAAAGTACAGCAAAGAGCATGACGTATAATTGATAGTAGTAATTTGATAAGTTAAAATTTTCTAAAATTGCGAGTTGAACAGGTAGTAAATCTTTATCTTGTTGATATCATTGCACTATTACCCGGACAGCAACGATTTGTAGTATAGAATATGAGAGGAGTTCTGGGGTAAATTTGTTGATCACCGCTAACACACAAGATTTCATAAAATATATCGCGCCAGGTGAATGTTATTTATTCGATGAAATTTGATAGCCTTTTGAGAAGAATAGAAAGGAGGTGATACAGAAGTAAAACAAAATCTGCTATAATTCAGATAGAGAAATAGGACGAGTATTATTTACATATTTTTCAAAAAACAAAAAGTGGAGGTTTAAATGGAAAAAGACCAATGGGATGAAAAATTGAAGGGATGGGATTTTTTTAGTACAGGATTTAAACACGAGCTCTCTCCTCGACATATTTATGGAACAGACGCAGTAGATTTCCAGGAGAGAATCAATTTCCCCCGAATGAGAGAGTACAGGCTCGGAAGGCTGAAACTGACCATGAAAAAGCATGATTTAGCTGCCCTGCTCCTCAATATCGGCGACAACATTCGTTATGCAAACGGCACGTGGGATTACGCTTGGAAGGGAAATAACACCAGTCGATACCTATTAGTATTTCAGGATGAAGAACCATACTTTTTTGACACGGTGGGCATGGACAGCCACGTCACCCAGCTGTATTGCCCCTGGATACCACAGGATCGGCTCGGCCCTGCAATTACTTATCGATACGCTGCCAAGGGCTTTGAACCGATGTGCAGAAGGTATTGGGACCAGATCAAGCAGGTTTGCAAGGAAAATGGAGTTGATGTGTCAAAAGACAAGCTTGGCGTCGACACAACGGACATTGGCGCATATGATATTGGCAAATCGATGGGGCTGAATATCGCCCCTGGTGGCGGAGCGATCAATGAAGCCCGATATGTGAAGGGCCCCGACGAGTTAGAGTGCCTAAAGATAGCATGTGCTTGGGGAGATATCGCCTATTGGAGAGCAAAGTATGAGTACATCAAGCCCGGAATAAGAGAAAGGGAAGTTTTGGGAAAGGTCACTGATTACCTCTATCAATTAGGTGCACAGTATGCCTGGGGGACTAACGTAGCTTCGGGCGGAAACACCAATCCTTATATCAGAGCCTTTACTGATAAGGTTATTAGACCTGGCGACATGGTTACTTTGGATTTAAATTCCAACCAATATTACGGCTATGTTCAGGATACATGTCGCTCATGGGTTGTTGGCAGAAAAATGACGACGAAACAGAAAGAAGTCTATAAGCGTTGCTATGAACTGCTCCAGAATACGCTGGATAGAATAAAAGCAGGAGCTACCACATCAGACATCGCTAGTGCATGGCCTGTGTACTACGATGACAAGTACAAAACTTGTTCTCTTGTTCAGTTCACTCACACAATCGGGCTCGGATTGTACGAAGGCTTCTGGGTATCGCAAGGATTTTCCAAGGAATATCCTGAGGAACTACAGGAGAACATGTATCTGGCAGTAGAAGTGTGGGCACAGGACCAACCTGGAGGAGATTGCAGCGTTCGGCTTGAGGACAATGTGGTCGTGACAAAGAACGGTTACCAGCTTTTCAGCCTCTTTGAGTTTGAGGAAGAAGCCGTTGGGTTTATTGAAAGTTGATTTTCAGCCGAGGTTAGGGGGTAGGCTTTGAATGCCTCCCCCAAAACGCCAATAGCGGGAAAAGGGGGCAGAAGTGGTCAAAGTGGTTTACGTTTACAATCTCAAGGAAGGTGTTGATTATAAAGAATTCGAAACCTACTATTTTGAAAAGAGAATAGCCGAGGTTAAGAAGATTCCGAATCTGAGAAGATTTTGTTTCAGTATTGCCACAGGTGATGAGATCTCTCCTTATCGTTATATGGCCGAGTGTTATTTTACAGACTTAAAAACGGCTCGAGCGACCCTTGAATCAAAATACTTCAAAGATGTCCACGGGTATATCGCACCGAGGCTTAAGGACATGAACGTGATGTTTTACGAAACCCATGAGTGGGCTTTAGACCAACAGAGCGCTCCGTAAAAGCTTCGACACATCTTAAAGCTACACTCACTCAAAGGAGAGGGGGTGATAAATAAGGGTACAGCTTAAGGTCAAATAATGAGGATTTGCTATGCACCTTAATTTAATACCAAGGATGAAGGAGGCTTATTATGTTTATGATTATGCTGCCCTACGTCATCGCCATGATTGCCCTGATAGGAATTGTCAGAAAAGTTGATGTGCCCACTTGTTTGACAAAACCCTTTAAAAGTGAGTGAGTCGGATACGCTCTTGCAATTAAAAATGATAGGCCGTCAGAAACTACAGAGGCTTTTTTCACGTCATAGAAGAGGCTGATCATGAAAATTAAAATTATCTTGCCAAATTCTTCACCTGAACTCATCAAAGACCGAATTCATGAAAGAAAGGCGATTGCTGGAAAAGGCACCAAGATTGATATGATTTGCCTGCCAAAAGGCCCGGTTTCAGTCGAAAATGCGACTGATGAAGCACGGGCAATTCCCCACATTCTCGACGAAATCAAGCGGGCAGAGCAAGAGAAATACGACGCGGTAACCATCGATTGCGCAATGGATCCTTTCCCCAGAGCGATCAAAGAAGCTGTCAAAATCCCCGTGGTAATCGGCGGAGAGGCTTCACGCCTTCTTGCCACGGCTCTCGGGGATAAATTTTCGGTGGTAACTATGCTTCCGAGTGCGGCTGAGGTTATCCGACACAATGTAGAAGCATCTGGAATGGGATCACGACTCGCCTCGGTAAGGGCAATTGATACACCCGTCCTTGAATTGGCGGATCATGCGAAGGTTAAAGAAATCATTCTTCAGGAGGCCAGAATAGCGGTCGAAGAAGACGGAGCACACGTGATCATCCTTGGCTGTGCCGGAATGTCGCGGATTCTCACCTATGTGCAGGAAAAACTTCAGGTGCCGGTTATCGACCCGGGCGGAGCGGCCTTAAAGATAGCGGAAACACTTGTATCAATGGGTCTGGCTCAAAGTAAACGGTGTTTTCCAACTCCTCCTTCTAAGGAGATAAAGTAATCACATGCTTTATCCTCGCAACGAATTTGCGCAAAACGATAGGATCAGTTCTAATATCTCGGTAGACACTGGAGGTATGGCATGAAGAGGATCGGTGTGGATGTGGGTGGCACCTTTACGGATTTTATTCTAATCAACGAAGAAACAGGGGATATTTTTAGTACCAAGTTGACCTCAACCCCTGCCGACCCTTCCATGGGAACCATGAGTGGGGTGCTCGAAATATGTACCATAGCATCTATCAAACCTCTGGAAATCGGCCATTTCCATCATGGAACGACGGTGGCGACGAATACGATTGCCCAGCATGATGGAGCAAAGACCGGGCTGATAACCACAAAAGGTTTCAGAGACATTATTCACATTGCGCGGCAGAAAAAACACCTCACCTATAGCGTACAAATTGAACCCCCTTGGCAAAAGCACCCCCTTGTAGAAAGAAGATATCGAATACCGGTGACAGAGCGGATTGGTGCCCCAAATGGAGAAATCCTGATCCCACTTGATGAGAAAGAGGTCCGGAGAGCCATTGAAAATTTGAAAGAAGAAGGCGTTGAGGCAATTTCTGTCTGCTTTATCAATTCATATCTAAATCCAGTTCATGAAACCCAAGCTGGTGAACTTATCCGAAAATTTTATCCTGAAGTCTATGTGTCTCTAAGCCACAGGGTCATCAACCAATATCGAGAATTTGAGCGATTTAACACCACATGCCTGAACTCCTACATCGGTCCCCGAGTCTCCCGTTACATCAACAGCCTGGAAGGGGCCATGAAAACCGAGGGAATTGAAGCCCAACTTCGTCTCATCCAATCAAGCGGTGGTATGTCGACCGCTCCTTGGGGTGCAGAAAAACCGGCCGCCCTTTTGATGTCAGGGCCTGTGGCCGGCCTCATAGCCGGGATTCGATTTGGTGAACTGGCAGGGTTTTCAGATCTCATCAGCCTTGATATGGGAGGAACCACCACCGAAATAGGTGTGGCGCCTGCCCGAGAGATTCGATACAGGCATCTGTATAATACCAAGGTTATGGATTATCAGATGATGCTCCCCATGGTGGATGTGGAAACGACCAGTGCGGGAGGAGGATCGATCGTTTATGTCGATGAGGGGAATGTTTTTAGGATAGGCCCTCAAAGTGCTGGTGCGGATCCGGGACCGGCATGTTACGGAAGGGGGGGGAGGCTCCCTACAGCCACAGATGCCAATCTCCTTCTGGGAAGGTTGAATCCCCGCTATTTTCTGGGGGGAAAGATGAATCTCGATCCTGCGTTATCAGAAAAAGCCTTCCATAGGATTTGTCGAAAACTGGACCTGACGGTCGAAGAGGCTGCCTTGGGAGCCCTAGAAATTCTCAACCACAATATTATCCAAACTATAGAAATGAACAGTACCCGGCGAGGCTACGATCCTAGAGAATTTACTCTAGTGGCTTTTGGCGGTGCCGGTCCTCTCCACGCGTGTTCTATTGCTCTGGAGCTCGGCATTCCCAACGTATTGGTTCCCCCTTTGCCGGGAATCACATCAGCGATTGGACTGCTACTGTCAGATGTCTCCTACGACTACTCCAGAACCGCGATGCAGGCCCTCGACAAGCCTGATCTGAATAGATTGACCAAAGACTTCAGTGAAATGGAATCCCAGGCTTACGAACAATTGGAAAAGGACGACTTTAGTGATGATCTCATCACACTGAAGAGATTCGCCGAATGCCGGTATTTAGGACAGAGTTATGAGCTTAGAGTTCCTCTGGGTTTGGGAAAGGTAACCACAGAGTCAATTGAGAAGCTGATCGGGGATTTCCAAGCAGCCCATAACCATGAGTATGGAATTACGCTTCCAGAACCGGTTGAATTGGTCTACGCGAGGGTTCTGGGCATCGGGAAAATACCAACACCGGTTTGGAGCAAAACAAAGTTCGGAATGGGCCGCCCGGAGAAGTCTCTCAAAGAAGAACGGCCTGTATGTTTTGATTTAGACGGTAAAAGGCAATGGCTACAAACACGGTGTTTTGACAGAAGTCTTCTTAAAGCGGGAAATCGGATAAAAGGGCCGGCAATTTTGGAACAGCGTGACTCGACAACCGTTATTCTGCCGGGTTTGGAGGGAGAGGTAGACGAGTTCAGTAATGTATTGATTAAAATGTGACCAGGTAAGACAAAATGAAAGGAATAGGAGAGATAGACCCGGTAACGTTGAGGGTGATCGGTGGAGCTTGCGATTCAATCTGTAAAGAGATGGCTCTTCTGCAGCTCAGAGTGTCTCATTGCGCCTTGGTCACAGAATCCGAGGATTTGGGATGCGGTTTGTTCTTGCCGGATGGACGACAGATAGCAGAAAGCGGGAGCTCCCCCCTTCATTGTGGATCCATCGGTGGTTATATAAGGGGATTCATGGTGAAGCTGGAGGGCAATCTGCAGGAAGGGGATGTGATCATACACAATGACCCCTATGCTGGAGCAGGTCACTCCCCCGATGTCGGCATCATGGTTCCCATCTTCTATCACGATGAGTTGATCGGGTTTACTGGGAGCACAACCCACTGGATTGACATTGGAGGCGCTTACCCAGGGATCAATCTGGGCGCCTTTGATTTATGGGCTGAGGCGAAACTCTTTCACGGAATCAAACTTTACGAAGGAGGGAAGAAGAACCAACAACTTTGGGATTTTATTCATGATAATGTGAGAACGCCTAAAGACGTTTTGGGAGATTGCGAGGCACAAATAGCTGCCTGTCAGTATGGGAGAAAACGTTTTTTAAGAATTGTGGAAAAATATGACCTCTACACAGTTCTCGCTGCCGCCGAAGAATGGATGAACTACGCAGAAACGATGCTTCGAAAACAGATCAAGAAAATCCCCCCTGGAGAGTATTATGCGGAGGGATGGTTGGACGATGATGGGAGGAATCTGGGCCAACATCTCAAAGTTGCTACAAAAGTCATTATCGAAAAAACTGGTGAAATAACCGTTGATCTTACCGGTTCAGCGCCAGAAACGGAGACGGGTTTCAATAGCACCTACATCGGGTCAACCAGGATCGGGGTTTTCATAGCCGTAAGGTCAATATTTCTTGATGAGTTCATCATGGATGAGATGGTTCCCCAGAACGAGGGAATTTTTAAGCCTATCAAAGTCATTGCACCTCTTGGCACAATCTTTAATCCGAGATTCCCAAAGGGTTGTTTTGCCAGGCTTGGCCTCATTCAACGAATTGGTGACAATATGCTCAAGGCCCTTGGCCCAGTTCTTCCCGAACACCTCAGGAGCGCTGGCACATCTGCGCACATTCACTGGATTTCCTACGCCGGTTATCGGCCCAATTCCGAAGACTATTGGGTTCATCTAGAGGCTGAGGCAGGGGGGTCTTACGGGGGGAGGTATAGGAAGGACGGATCCGATGCCATAAGTGTTCTCTGTATTAATCCTCGCAATACACCCGTCGAGCATCAGGAAATGCTCTTCCCCATGCGATGTGAAAGATATGAGCTGAGAGAAGAACCGCCTGGAGCCGGTAAATGGAGATCTGGGAAGGGGATTATCAGAGTAGACCGGGCATTGGTCTCCATGACTGTTTGCTGTGAGGGCGATCGGCATTATGAGCCTCCCTGGGGTTTCCAAGGAGGAAAAGATGGCATCCCCGGAAGCCTAGTTAGAAACGCAGGGACAGATAAAGCGGAACAATGGCCGGCTAAATTTGTAGGCAAGATACTTGATGCCGGTGATACATTGGAAATCAAAACTCCAATTGGGGGAGGCTTCGGACCACCAATCGAGCGCGATCCAGAAAACGTTCTCAAGGACGTGCTGGATGATTACATAACCGTTGAAGATGCCGAGAAGCAATATGGTGTTGTTATCAACCCGAAAACAAAAACCATTGATGATAATGCAACAGAAATTAGGAGAAAACTGTTCCGGAGTTCCATCTTATAAGGGGGTCGAAATATTTTTTCGAATTCTGCACGGAATTCGTTAGGATTTGGCATAAAAAGTGTGGCAGTTATTTTTTAGATATTTATACAAGAATTTTTCAATCTGGTTTAATCTTTACCCAAAATGGTACGATGTACTATGACCTATGGGGGCACTGACGGCATTAACACAAATTCAATCGAGAGGCGCGCTAAAAATGGAAGGAGGCTCCTGATATGACTCAGAATTTAAAGCTTAAGGTACTTTCGACCGAGGAGGTGAGCACCATTTATGAGAAGTGCCTGAGTTTTCTGTCAAACAAAGGTGTGAAAGCCCATCATTCCCAAGTCCCAACAATCTTGGATAAAGGAGGGGCATGGGTTGACTTTAACGCTCAGCACGTTCGCTTTTTCATAGATATCATTGAGGCCGCTCTCGCTAGCGTGCCGCGCCGTCTGATGCTGGCAGGAAGGGATGAGGCTTCTGATCTGGTTGTCCCGCACCCTTGTATGAATCCAAGTCTTCGGTTGCATGATAATGATTGCTGTTTTTCTGATTCCACTATATATTTGGAATGTATTTGGTTACCACGTACAATTTTAAGTTTTCCCCTACTTAGATCCAAAAAAGGGAATTCTTATCAATCAATTTCAATTCAATTATTTAGTAGTACTTTTCATTAAACGGAGTGTGGCAAATGATAGAGAACATAATTCAGGCAATAAAGGAATGTGTAATTACGGGTGAGTATGATCAGATTAACCACCTTTGCCGAGAAGCTCTTAAGCAAGGAATTCTAGCCTATGAAATCATAATGAAAGGAATAAATGAAGGAATGAAAGTTGTGGGCGAAGAATATGAAAGCGGTAAACGCTGGCTACCAGACCTTATACTTGCCGGGGAGATTATGGAGAAGGGCATGGCTGTACTAGAACCAAAGCTTGCCACCGAAAAGGCAAAGAGTCGCGGCGTTATTGTGGCAGGTTCAGTGGCTGGAGATGTCCATGATATCGGCAAGAACCTTGTCATTGCCATGCTCCGTGGCACCGGGTTTAATGTAATTGATCTTGGTATTAACGTGGCAGCAGAAATTTTCCTCGAATCAGCCGGTGAACATAGAGCCAACATTGTTGCTGCATCAGCCTATCTATCTACTACTGCACCTGAGCTAAGAGAGGTTATACAACTAGTGCGTAATTATGCCCTAGGAAGTGTAAAGGTACTAGTTGGTGGTGCGGCTGTGACGCAGAAGTTTGCGCGAGACATCGGGGCCGATGGGTGGGCACCTGATGCACTACAAGCGGTCAAGGTGGCGGATTCGCTAATATAAATGAAAGGGGGTGGCACAATGGTAGCTTATGAAGAGCTCCTTGACCGAGAAATCGAATGGACAGTGGAGAAGATTACTGCGTACTTCCGTGACATTGAAGGCATTATGCCAGCGGAGCGTATACAAAAATTTGATGGGGGTAAGGCAGACAAAATCCCCCTGAGTCTACCGCTCTCGGACGAATGGGGAGCTCATTACAACGGTTTCAAGATTTCAGAGATATGTCTGGAGGCTAAGAAACTCGTTTACAGTCACCTCAATGTTTGTTGGCGTTTTAAGCTTGAAAAGTGGGGAAGTGTTTTTCCGCATTACTACCAGTTGGGGCCGAGTGCTGTAGGTGTCGAGGTAGAGTTTCCCGAAGATGGACCACCTATGAGTCCACGAGAGATAGTGAATGATTTTAGTGACGTTGATCGTCTCAGGGTTCCTAATATGCGCACGGGTGGCTATATGCCCTATCATTGGGAGGTGCACCGTATCTGGAAAGAAAAATTGAGTGACTTGTATCCTTCGTGCACAACGCAAGTACCAGGCCCGTTTGATTTTGCCGCACAGCTGCGTGGTATTCAAGGAATGAAAATCTACACAGATGTGCGAAAAAATCGAGGGTTGGTCAAGGAGCTCTGTGGTTTTTCGACTGATTGCATTATAGAAATGGCAAAGATTTTTAAGGAATATGGTCTCAACATACTTTTTCTCTCGGGAGCGGCTGTTGGTCACCTCGCCCCCGATGATTTTATGGAATTGGAATTTCCCTACATCCTGAAGATTAGGGACTCGGTTAAGAGCAAGGGCATGCTTGTCAGCCATTTCTTTCAAAAGAATCCCGAGATCCAAGAAGAGATCTACGCAGAAGGCATGACCTTGATGGGCATACCAGTGCCTATGATATTTACCACAAACTACTATTATCCAAAAAGAGGCTATTTCCCGTCTATGGAAGACATCGTGAAAGGCCATCAGACAGCACAGGAAAAGGGGTATCCGCATATGATTTGTTTCCTCGGTCAGTGGCTGTACGATACCAGTGCGGGGGAAATAAGACGCACCATCATGCGTGTTTTTGATGCAGTTGGGCCAGTGAGCATCTCAACAACTAACGTACCAGTCGGTACTCCTGTAGAGAACATAGATGCCTACACCAGAGCAGTGCGCTCGCTGACTATGCGCTGAAGTATGCCTTTCATATAGAAAGGAGTATTTGATTAGATGGATGAAAATAGAGGAAAATTCGGTTTATAATTGTAAATTTTGGGTATAAAAAATTTTTAAATCGGAATTGGTTTCCAGGGTACAAATATAGATTTTATTTGGATCTGTAGGTCCTAGTCGAAGGTTTTTTGATGTATATTGTTGAAAAAAAAATAGTGTTTTACTTAAAAAAACAACTATTTGTCTGATTTCTAAGCAAATCAAAATTTAAATTTTCAGTAAAGTCACAGTGACACATTATAGACACATGTGTCACTTAATTCCTAATTTTGACAATCCACAAAATAAGGAATATTGAGCTAATGAAATTTGTAAATACTTTAACCACTGTGAAGAAGAAATGATGCCTTTATTTCAAAGCTATCGGGTGTTTGAATATAAATTATCACTTTTTTCTACCACAAAAATTATTCAAAGATTGATTGAACCTGTATTTTCTTTTCCAAGAGAGGATTAGAGTTTTAATTTAAATATTGAAATCTATAGAGGTGAAGACTCACGCCATAAAATGGTTACCAGGGTTCCTTGGTCAGGCTCACTTTCAATCAGTAGTTTCCATCTGAAACGACTGCATCTGCGGATAGTAGCCGGCCGTGACGAATTCGACCTTATAGCCCATCCGCTTCAGGATCTCTCCGGCCACATGCGTCGTAATGTGCTGACCGGTCCACTCATTGATGGCAAGCTTAATCGTT
>Ga0187833_10003379_pt1 | contig 16229 bp, 11 predicted proteins | sample ETNtaG_37_FD_167968 | JGI IMG/M metagenome (GOLD analysis project Ga0187833, IMG submission 167968) | Marine microbial and viral communities from oxygen minimum zone, Eastern Pacific Ocean - ETNP2014_SV_400_PacBio MetaG (Illumina Assembly) | ecosystem: Environmental > Aquatic > Marine > Hypoxic...
TTGAAAACTTTGAATTATTTGGGCCAAGGCAGTAGAATTTTATCAGCATTTCTTTGCCTTTCATTATGCCGTCAAGTAAAGTGAATATCTCATCTAATCCTTCATCCCTGTCTATTGTTTTTATGGACTTTGAAAGTTTTTTTCCTTTAGGAAGCATGACCCTTGTGTTTATCAGGTCTCTGCCCTGATCATTGTAACCGTCAAAATGAACTGTGTGGCCTTTTGTTTCGAGAGGGGTTTCTTCATTGTTTTTTATTGCCAACTCCCTTGCGTAATTAGTGTCTTCTTCAGAATCTGTTAATACAGTAACTTTTTCTGGTTTGCATAGGTTGATATATTTTTCTACTATCTTAAGTACGTGGGGATTGTTAATAGACTCTAATTTCTTGAGATTTTCTTCATTTAAAATATTTTTTTCAAAGTTCATCTTATTGCCTCCGGCTTTAGTAGTGTGACTTGCATTTGTTTAATAAAATAGTGTTAAAATGATAACAAAACTATACTTTTTCTATTAGAATGCGTTCTCCGCTTTTTACCTGCTTTAGTATTTCTGTGTTTCTGGTTACTTTTCCAAAAATATTCACAGCTGAAGCAGGCCTTATTTCGGCGCCTTGTGATATGGGGGTCTTTCCAAAGAATATGCAAAAGGCGTTGCCGGTTGGCCAAAAACCTAAATCTCCAAGTTCGACTACTTCTTTAGCCGTGTTATCTAGTTCTACATGCACTGGTATTTCAAAATAAATCTCATCTCCCCACGTGTTTACTGTTCCTTTTATTGGCAAAGCCAAATATATTTTTTCTGCTGTTTTTGAATTATTTAGTTCAGCTTCTACAACAATATCATTAATTTTGATTTTTATCTTCATTTTCTGTCCCAATTAGCCTTTTTATTTTATCTATATCTTTTTTTGTTTCAGAATCCTTTTGCTTGTTTAATAAATCTTTTCTAACTTTATGGAAAAATTCCTGGTTTTGGTCCAACTTATAGTCTAGGAATGTCCATGGGAAATCGAAAAAGCCTTCTTTTTTTAGTATTAGGTTCATATCAGCATAGATTCCTTTTCCCAGGTATATTTTGTGAGGCCTTTCTTTTACACTTGCCAGGACAAGGCTATTTAGAGTTATATATCCGGGGTCTATGTTTATCTTTCTTTTGCTGTTGATTGTAAACTTATTTTCTATTTCCAATGTTTTTAAGCGTATGTTTCCTAACTTTTCTCTGTTTATTAGTTTTTTAAATGAAATGAACCTTTTATAGAGCGGTTTGCCCATCTCTGGCTCGTAATAATCAGTTAGATTAAATTCATATCCATTACTTTCTCTTTCTATCTTTCCGAATTTTTTTATTAATTCTTTTTTAGATTTGTCAAGAGTGGACTTATCTTTATACATTATTGCTGTTATTAGTTTTGCTTTTGGTGCTGATTGTGGTTGTTTCATCGTAGTTGGGGGGTAAAGAGATATATTTAATTTTTTTTATTGTCCCATCACTATCCTTAGAATATCTTCACCATATTTCATTATTTTTGCAGGGCCCAGGCCATGCACTTTATCTAAATCTGCAATTGTCATTGGCATTTTTACTGCAAGGTCTATTACTGTCCTGTCGTGCATGATTATATATGGCGGGATGTTTTGCTGCTCACTTAGGGACTTTCTCCAATCTTTAAGCCTTGTAACTACATCGTTTGACTTAACTAAATTGAATTTAGGATCAAGTTTTGGCTGTACTTCTTTTTCTTCCAGTATTTCCAACATTTTGCCTGTTATAAAATTAGTTGGTTTTTTTCCGTGGTATGTCAGATACAGACTATTTTTTGATCTGCTCATTGCAACATATAACAATCTTCTTTCTTCTTCCTCTTTGTCATATTCATCCACTTTTACCATCTCTATTACAGGATGTTCAGACCCCCTGCATGGGAAATAGTTGATAGTGCTGCCGATTACAAATACCATCTCTGCTTCCATGCCTTTGATGGCATGGATTGTTGCTAATGTAATGTCATTTTCTCCTGCTAGGGTTGTTTTTCTTACTTCATCGCTCCTTACAACGTGTTTTATTCCCCTAAGTTTCATTGATTGTGAAAGCTCATTTAGCTGCCTATTGGTTCGCGCTAATACAAATATCTCTTTTCTTGAGAGTTTAGATGAGAGTATTCTTTGGATAACAAATTCAAATTCAGCGCTTTCTGAATCAAATTTTAGGAGTTTTATGTCTTTACTGCCTTCTTTTGATGACTCGAGGTCTGCTAACCCCATATTCCTTATTGAATTATTTATCAGCCCAACTATGTGCTTTGTTGACCTGTAATTTTTTGTTAAAGTAATTATATCGCAATCTGAATATTTTTCTTCAAAATGGAGTATGTGTTTTATATCAGAGCCACGCCATCCATATATGGACTGCCTTGGGTCTCCTACACAAAACAGGTTTTTTGGAGAAAGCAGGTCAACAAGCTTTATTTGTGTTGAATTAACGTCCTGATATTCATCTATAAGTACATGATCAAATTTAGGAATCAGCTCTTTGCGGTTTTCAAAAAGATGTATTGTATCCACCAATTGGTCTGCGAAGTCCCTAAGGCCTTGTTTTTTCATATAGGCCTCAATATAATTGCATATTCCAAAGACAATCTTTGCGCTTTGTTCGTGTTCTGAATCTACTGTATCAAATGATGACTCGCTGATTGGCCTGTTTTTGAATTTGAAATAGTCCCTGATAAAAAAGCAGTCATTTAGGAATATATTTGCTAATTGTTCATTTGTTTTTCCTCTTCTTTGCGCAAAGCTGAAATATGTGTCTAATGCCTTTTGCATGCTGATATTCAGGCTTGTTAAGGCATTTTTTATCATCATAATCTTATCCCTATAACTGATAACCCTAACTGATCTACGGTAGACAAGATCATTGTGCTGCCTTAGGATCTTTTCGCAGAATGAATTGAATGTTTCAACCATTACTAAGCTTAGATGGCCTGTTACAGAAAGCCGGTTTATCATTTCCTGCCTTGCTTTACGGGTAAATGTTACTGCTAATATTTTACTTTGGTCTATGGATTTATATTTGACTAAAAATTCTATTCTCTTAGTAAGGACAGTGGTTTTTCCTGAGCCTGCTCCGGCAATACATAATATGTGTTGGCTGTTGCTAATTATTGATTTTTTTTGCTCATCATTGAACTTTGAAAGGAAATCACCAAAAGCCGAGAATAATTCCCTATCTTTATCTGTTATTATTGTTTTTGTTTCCTTGAAATTGAATGACAGCTTTTTTTTATATAATTGGGGATTATGAATCTCATCCCTTCCTTTTTGAGTTAATTCCAGGACTTTCCAAAATTTATTGTTATTTACTGAGGTGAATTGGATCAGATTGTTTAGCAGAAGGCTATCGAGCATACTGTCCAACTCTTCCTTATCGTAAGCTAAACAGCCAAAGTTTTCTTTTTCATAGAGGTGATTTCTTTCGATAGACTCATTGTCCTCGTTGCCCTGCAGAAAATCTATTAACAGCTTCTTTCCAACATTAAAAGGTATCTCCTGAAGTGATCTTAATATGAATAGGTAGTCCAGCTCTTTTTTGTTTGTGTTGGATTCCATCAAACTGTAAGAATTAGAAAGTGATACTTAAACTATTTGTTTTTGATATAGATTAATTAGATAAGTCTTTGCAAGCACCATAAATATTTCTAAATAATTCTTCTATCTTATCTGTTGGTGTAGATGAGAAGGCTATTCTTAATAGATTTCCTAAGGCTATTACTCCTGTGCTGTATTTTTCTAATAAAGTTTGCCTTACTTTTTCTCCATCAAGGGTTTTTAGCTTTATGCACATGAAATAGCCTGAATTGAAAGGAAGTGCTTCAAAGTAATCTGAGTATTCTTTGTGTTCTGTGAGTGTTTTTTCTACTGTTTCGAATCTTTTTTTGAGCAGGTTGTATTTTTCCTTTTTCTCTTCTTGATAAGAGGGAGATGTAAATGCTTTTAGTACGAGTGATTGGGAAAGATGAGGGACATTAGAGATATTTCCCCTGATTGCTCCGGATGCTTTTGCTTCTAATGCTGCATATGTTTCTTTTTTGCTGTTTTTTATTCCAAACGTTAAGAAACCAACCCTAAGTCCCCATACATAGTCTTCTTTTGTTGCTCCGTCTACTTTAACTGCTAAAATGTTTTCATGGATATCTGCAAGTTGAGCGAATATGGATTCTTTAGCTATTCCTTCTTTATAGACTAAGCCGAAATATGCGTCATCTATAAGAACAAGGAGTTTATTTCCTGATTCTGCGGATTCTTTAATTGATTGTACAATGGAGTTTGCTTCCTCTTCTGTTAGTGTATAGCCTGATGGATTGTTTGGGAAGTTTAACAGGATTATTATTTTTCCGGTTCCTTCAGAAAGTGTTTTTTTAAACCCTTCTGTGTTAAAATTATTGTCTTTGAATGTTTCAAAGGTTGTAAATTCTGCATTGTAAGCATTTTTTAACATTAAGTTATAGTTGCCCCAGTATAGGTCAGGAGATATTATTTTTTCTCCAGGATTGATGAATAGATAGCCCAGTATGCTTAGACCATGAGTTAATGCGTTTGTAACGATGGGTAAGCTTATTTCTTTTCCTGCTAAAGAGGGGTTTTTTTTGAGGATCAGTTTTTTCCATTCTTCCCTTAGTTCTGGTTTTCCAAAGCTTGGTGCATAAGGGAATGCGTCTTTTGGGTTGAGTGGTATATTATCTGCTATGGATTTTAAACGCATCGGAGTTGAATCTTCTTCCAAAGCAATTCCAATGGTTGCGTTAATGTTTTTTCCTTTGGCGTCTGCTGATTGTGAAAGGATCCCTTTTTTTGGGAAAAATATTGCTTTGCCTTTTTCTGAGAGAAGTTCTAAGATAACCGGATTGTTTTCTTCTATTGTTTTGTTTAGCTCTTCTGCTTGTGGGTTTGTCATTTTATTTTTAAGCAAATCTTATTCATATTTATATTGTTTGTTTCATTAATAACAATTATTTTATGTTTATTTTCCAAGGCTTCTGTATAGCTGGTATCGAATATCTCTGAATCCAGGTTTTCCCGTATTTTGCTTTTAGCGTATTTTCTTTTTCTCAGTCTTTTTTCTAATGTTTTAAGATCACATTTTGTTATTATGCAGAGATTTACATATTTTTTTGGTAGATAATGGGAAAGGTGGGAATCAATGATTAGGCCTTTTTTTTTATTTTTTATTTTTTTAGTGTTTTTTAGATTTATTGATTTGTTTTTTAATGGCTTTTTATATTGATTTATTAAAGATATTAATTTTTTATTTAATTTTTTAATGTCTATTACTTTACATCTCCTTTTTTTATCATAGCCTTCAGAAAGATTGTATTTTTTTATTATTTTGTTTACATCAATATATTCAAAGCTCAGCTTTTTAGAGAGTTTTTTGGCTAGTGTTGTCTTTCCAGTGGCAGGTGTTCCTGATATGCAAATTACTTTCATAGCAAAGGGTAATGAAAGGGTTTATTTAAATTTATGGTTGTAGAAAAAGAAAAAAATAAAAAGTTAATTCCAAAAGGAGATCTTATCGAAGATTCTTTTGAAGAATCCGTATAAGCTTTCCCTTAGGTGCTCTTTATCTTTGGTTTCTGCTATAACGCCACCAGTTATGTCATTTGTATCCAGCCAGTCATCGTTGTTAGTGGTGTCGTCTTCACCATATGTTACGCCTATTTCCTGGGCTTCTGCTTTCATAGCTGACTTTGTAAAAACGCCTAGTGTGTTAGTCAGAATACTATTGGTAGTTGCATCGTAGTCTGAGTCTTCCTTTGCTTCTGTAGCATGCTCAACAACTTCTTCTTCAGTAAATCCATCCTCTGCATAGTATTCTTCTACATCTCTTCGTACGTAATTAAGATGCTTATAGCTTCCCCCTGTTTTTCCTGAAATCTCTTTGAAGATTCTTACTCCAACTGAATCTATTCCTGAGCCAGAGATTGTATAGATTCTAATCCCTTTCTTATTAGCATCTTTGATGTTCTGCTTATAGTCATGTCCTTTAGGGCATCCCTGTACAAAGCTCTGGTCAGAGCTGCCTTCTCCATGTGGAGCTGCGTCCCCTATTAGGAAGATAAGCTTCTTTGTTCGAGGGTATAATTGCGGAGAGATTTCCTGGTTTTGATCGATAGTCATATCATTCCAGTTCATCTGGTTTATTGCAACATCCAGTCCATCTGCAACTGCTTCTGGCAAATCTCCACCTCCACGTGCTTCAATGTGCCTGATAAAGTTAAGTGCGCTTCCTGTGTTGCTTGTTAACTGAAATTTCTTGTATGTATATTCATTCTCTTCTGTCTTGTGGTCTCTAAAAGCAACTACTCCCACTCTTAGATGGGGCCTTGGCTGCCCATATTCAACATCTTTTATGATTTGTGTCAGATGGGTTTTTACTGTCCTTATCTCATCAGCCATGCTTCCTGTTGAATCAATAACAAAAACAACATCTATTCTTGGTGTGTATGGCATACAATCCATGCATTCTATCTTTGCTGCCACTTCTGCAAATGAAGCAGGAAAGGTAACTAATAATATCAATAAAGCGACTAAAATATTTTTCTTCATTTTGTATTCCTCCGCGCATTTTACACGCAAGAATGGGGGAGAATGAGTGTATATAAATACCCGAAAGTAGGTTTTAAGTTAGATTGAAGTTAAGGTTTAGAATTTTAGGTTTATAGGGGCTATAAACCAATTTTAAGTAGATTTTCCCTACAGCCAAAACAGTTTTTTCTTTCCGTACAAATAGATACTAACAATAATCAGGGCTATTATGACCAAAACAATAATAATCATAGTGATATTACTTCCTTTTTTTTCAGAGTGGAATATTTTAGACCACCCAGATTCTTCTGGTTCTACTGTTTCTTCAGATGTATCAGTAGAAGTTTCTTCTGCTTCGGCAGGTGTTTCTTCTTTTGTCTCGTCTAATTTAACTCCTTCAATCCCGATTACAAAGAGGCTAAATCCAGGAGTTATAGCTTCAAATGTATGTGTAGTTTCATCTAAACTTATATATGTTGTTGGGAGTTTTTCCCATTGATTGTTAACAGACCTATAAAGTGCAATAGCATTTATGTCAATTCCATTATCAGTAACCCAAGAATCCTTAACTGAAAATGAGATTTTTGCATTGTCTATATCTTCTTCATCAGCATTCTTCTTTAAAATTTCAAGATACTGGTAAACCTTACCACTAAAATCATCTATACTGCCTGGGTTTGTTTTATAACTATTAACACTCACTTCAAAACTACTTAATGCATTTTTTACTTTTATTTCAAGTGAGGTAAGTGCAATATTATAGCTTGAGAGAGTCATAGTTACCTTGCTTCCTTCCTCAACATTAGCCCAGACCTTTGTTGTTGAAGCAGCAGGTTTTGCTGATCCTCCGCCACCTCCGCCACCGCCACCTCCACCGCCTGCTGAACTGCCAGCTACTGTTGTGGTGGTAGTTGTGGTTGTGGTGGTGGTTGTGGTGGTTATTACAGTTATTGTACTGCTTGCTGAATCTGTTTTAGTTGCAGTTCCTGATGGGTTGCTTGTAGCTTTGCCTGCGATTGTATAAGAGCAATCACTGCTTCCCATTGTTACTGTCCATGTGTGTGATGTAGTTTGACCATCACTAAGGTCGTTTGCTGTTGACGCAGCAGCCTGGCCTCCTATGCTACAGCCTCCGCTGCTTACTGAAAAAGTGAGCGTGGCGTCGATATTTCCCCCAGCTGTTGCCTGTCCTGTTACATCTACATCTGTGTCTGCATCAGCAGTATCCGCTGAGTTAGATGCTGTGGTTGCAATATCAATCACATTGACAGTGATTGCATTATCTGCCACATATGTGTCAGTAACATCATCTAAAGTGATTTTAGAAAATTCATTATTGCCTGATTTTGTTCCTTTTAAACCACTAAAAACAACATCTGTAGTTGCTCCTGAATTTATGTTTGTGTTTACTGTTTGAGCATAACTTGCCTCCTCTAACCAGTTTGTATTGTCTGGAAAAAGCGTTGCAGTATTCAATGTTCCTGCTGCATCTCCTGTATTTTCAATTGTTGCTGTGCAGGAGAATTGGTTATTTATAACAGCTTCGTCCGGACTACAATCAAATGCTGTCACTTCGAAATTAGCTGCTGCGTAGACTACTGGCACAGCCAATAACAATAAAGCCAGTAATATAGGTATTTTTTTCATTTTTATCAACTGATTGTATAATTATTAGTGAATGTCCAGTTAGTATCTGCCCATGCAAAAGTATTTGCACTGCTATAATTCACACAGTAGACATTCCATATAAATGTTCCATTAATCCAGCTCTCATTAAAAAAGTATGTAGGTCCTGAACTGAGGTTTGTGGAAGTAACATTCAGGGCCCAACTTCCAGTGCTATTCCCATATAAACTGCAATTCGCATAATCCATATTACTAAAAGTGTAATTGAAAGTTACCTTGCTTAGATTCATGGATGATGCATTTATTGGAAAAGCTAAAGATACATTCATCAGAGGGGATGTGGAATTATCCAAGGTAAATGTCCAGTTAGCATCTCCCCAGTCATTATTGCTTGTATCTCCGCTATCTGCACAATAGACATTCCATAAGTAGGTGCCGTTGCTTAAGCTTCTATTGAAGCTATAGCTTCCACTGGAAGTTAGATTAGCTGTCTGATTTATAAGCCAGTCACCTGTGAAGTTGCCGTAGAGACTGCAATTGGCTTGAGATATGCCGCTGAAGGAGAAGTTAATGCTAACATTGCCTGTTGTTACAGTAGATTTATTAGTGGGAGCAACCAATACGACATTTATTTGATTTGACGAGGTGGTATTCACTAAAAATGTCCAGTTGGCATTGCCCCAATCAGTATTTGTGGTATTACCTATCTCTAAACAATATACATTCCATATGTAAGTGCCGTTGCTTAGATTAATGTCAAAGTTATATCCCCCACTAGAGCTCAGATTACTAGTTACGTTTGCAAGCCAATTGCCTGTAAAATTCCCATAAAGGGTGCAATTGGCCTGGTCTACTCCACTGTAAGAATAATTAAAGCTGACATTTGCTGTTGTTATTGTAGATGCGTTAGTTGGGAGAATTAATGTAATATTTACAGGGATTGCCAGCACAGTTGTATTTAATAGTGTAATATTTATATTAAATGCTGTAGAGTTAGTGACATAATTGTAATCAGCATCATAACATTCAACTCTTACCCCATAATCCTGATTAATTAAATTAATTATACTACCAATTGTATACTGATAATAATGGCTTGTCCCACCAGTTACTAATCCTGTTGAACCAGATCTCCATCCATGTGTGGTGCCGTTATTCCAAGTACGGTAATTATTGCCCCCAATATACTCATAATAATAAGATGGCCCATTATCAAAATTTGTTGCATTGCAGTAATTATAGTTAGAGGTTGAGTTGGTTGAGTTGGTTGAATTCCAGCTACCACACCACCAGGAGTTGAAAGAATCATAGTTACGTAAATAAATATAACAAGTAGAGCTTTCAGTTGTAGTCCAATTTATCCAGAAGGTTGAATTTGTAATATTTGCCCCTACTGGTGGGGTGGTCAGAAAGAGTGAAGGAGCTGTTGTATCCTTGACATAAACCTGGCCATTTTTAATTACCTCAGAAGCTACGCCATTTATTGTTGCGCGGATATAGGTATATCCTTTTGACCAGTTTGCAGCTGGCTTAACAAGCCTAATGATCGCATTATCAGTGAAATTGTTTGTTGTCTGGCCAACTATGGAATATGTTGCATCGTTATATGTTCTACAGTAATCTTCCCAGCAGCTTGTTGATGGTGTGGAGTATTCTACTTTTGTTATATTTGCCTCCACAACATTATCTGAGCTGTTAAGCAAGTATAACTTTATTGATAAATTTTCTGAAGTACCGAAGTTAGATTTCCAACCACCATTTTCATCAATATTAACCCACCAGCCACGATATGCTGCTTTACCGTTAAACCATATGCTAGATGAGTCCTGAACAGAAGCACCTGCATCATCAAATTCTGTCCATTCTGCTTGCAGATAGTTGTAGCCTTCTCTCCATCCACTAATGGGAGCGTAAATGGTAACTGTCTGTGATCCATTAATCATGCAGCTCACTGTCCCTGCTGTTTGAGTATTGCAGCTTCCTACTGAAAAATCATAAGATTCTTTGATGCTTCTACCACTTTCATATCTCCACTGGTATACATTAGACAGATTTCCTGATGCGTTAATTCCACTGGTCGCTTTTGTTAGATTTGCAGTTGCCTGGACGTTGTTGGTCAGTGCTACGTCTGTACCACCAATAATAGAACCCCATTTAATTGAGAAAGGCAGGGTTCTAAATGAAAGCCACCCGTCTTCTGAATTGCTTTCGTTATCCTCCATCCTAATAGTCAGATAATGGTAGTTGCCCCAGCTTCCAGAACCCCATTTATTCCCATTATAACAGATGCTAAAGTTGATGGTTCCATTAAATGAACCAGTAGGGGTAAAGTTAGTATAGGTTGTAAGGGTGCTTCCAGTATTTGTCCATGTTCGCTCAGTTACACTGGTAATATTATATATGCCATTTAATACAGAATCTGTACGCCAATCAGGGTCATATATATTTATGGTTCCATTAACGCAGACATCATTATCTATCTCGTATTGATTTCTGGTTGCGCTTACTCTAAACGGCCTTACCTGGAACCACATATAAGCAGTTGCAGTTTCATTATCCAGATTTGCCAATGTTAATTCACCTGAATAATAACCAGATACCCAATTGCTCCCATTAGAGATGCTTACGTTAACTACCTTAGTTCCATTAATAACTGTGCCTCCGCCAACTAATGTAATATTGATATCGCTTGGATGATTATACTCAATAGACTTGCCAGTATTTTGGTCCCACCTTCTTAGTACTGCGCTCCTTATCGTTGTGTTTAGATAGTCACTTGTATTATAACCAGAATAGTAATAACCACTTTTTTGAGTTTTGACTGATGTCACTTTGAAATATTTGGGTTCTTTATTTTTAATGCTGTACTGCCAGTTTGTCCCATTGACATCTGTTGGCTGGGATTCTACATAAAAAGCAATAGTGTTAAACCAACCGGTTCCTGTTTCGCTGTTGTTAATATCCAAAACAACCTGCCAATATCCTGTTCCCCAGCTTCCTGTTGCAGGTGTAATATTGAGAAGATACTTCTTATCAATACTAGAGCCCCAGTACCAGCTACTAGACGTGCTTGTGTTAACAATAGTGGAATTGTAATTGCTGGCGTTTAGGTCTTTACATGGCCATGTTCTACAATCCTGAATTTTTTTCACAGTTATATTAACATTTCCCCCTAAATCATTACTGCCCTGGCCCCATTCACCAGCATTGTTTATAGTTATATACAAACTAATATTACTCTTGGAGTTGAGATTATATACTGAAACGCAACTAGATGAGATGCATTCCACTGGTGAAGCGTATACTTCCCATTTTCTAATCCCAAACCATGCATATCCGTAATCTGTGTTGCCATCAGTATCTGTCCCTTTTAGAATTGCCCTGTATTGGCCTGTTTTCCACTTTCCGTCAAGTGTTTCATTAGCAGGCAGCGTGATTACTCCCTGTCCATTTGTCACTGTAGATGTATTTATTTTAGATGCGTTATATCCGTAATCTATTGGCGGCCATATCCATTCTCCCTGCCTACCCTGATATTCTACTTTTTCCACTGATACTGAGCCGCTTAATCCTCCGCTGCCATAATTCCCCCACCAATTGTCTCCTGCTTCATACATATAGACATTTAATGTTATGTTGCTGTTGGGCTTGTTTTTCCAGTTGCTGCTCCATGCATGGATATAAAATGCCCTTGCCTCAAATCCTGCATAAGCGATGTCTGATGTTTGGCCATCCTGTGAAACTATTTTAAATTTCACTCCGTAACTGCCACCATCCCAATTTCCGATAGAGGCAATTGTACAGGTATAGCCACCTTCGCTGTCATCTGCCTGGCAATTTGTTTCTGATGTGTTTAAGGAAAAAAGTTTTCCAGTCCGTGTATTTGTAACCTCTTCCACGGTTATAGTTGCATTATTTACTACCTGGTCTGTTTGTGTATTTACATTACAGGCTGAGCCCATTCCATGGGATGAATTTGATGAAACATTTAGGAAAGACGCCCTTCCCAATGGATTATCTGCCTGAGTGAGTTTCAACTCAAAGTATATTTTATCATTTGTTTTAAACTGATAAACATAGTAATAGTCAGTTGTGCCTCCTGCCTGTCCTGGGGTGTTTTTTGCAACAGAACAAACATCATAGGGGTTTACAATAAATCTGGATGATGTAACAATAGTGTTGTTCTCTGCAGTTAAATGGACTGTGTAGAGCCCTCCTCTGCTTGGTGGGTCTAATTTTAAACGCTGTTGAGAGGTATTCCATGCCCATTCTAAATTACCATTGGAAATGTTTACTAAATCAAAACCGTCTGTTTTTGCATACTTGATTTCTGTTCCATTCATATAAATAACTGACTTTATAGAAGCACTAGTCAGATTAGTGCTGCTTGTTGTATTCTTTGCGCTTAGGCTTATATATACAAACTCGTTTGTTCCAAACAGGTCTTTTAAAGAGCCGTCTTTATTACTTGGAATAGCAGAGACTGTTGCACTGATGACATTGATTTTTTTCTGGGCAGTCTGGACATCCCCATCATTATCAACTGTAACAGTTACCAGATATTCGCCACTAGTGCCTGGTGCCTCCAAGGAAAACTCATAACAGCCTTCAGTCCCACAGGAGGTGTTTAATGTGGCATTGGTAATGGATATCTGATTATTAAATGTATCAACTAAAGATATGTTTATTGAACTAGTTGAATTAATATTGGGTATTGTTGAGCCGTTTCCTCTCCAGCTTGGATATATCTCTATATTAACTGTTGCGTTTGGAAAGGTGCTGTATTCAGATTCAAAGCCAGAATCAACTTCTGCCTTCTTCACCAGAAGGTCCCAGCTGCGCACTTCAAAGGAAGTAGTTGTTCCAACTGTGGCTCCTCCAACTTTGGTTGTATTTACTTCCACCTGATATGTGCCTGCCTGGAAGTTTAAAGCATCTAAGGTAAAAGTGAACCTGTTTGTATATGAATTGTTGGTGTTCAATTCAGTTGCTGTAATGTTTTTAATGATAACTCCGTCACTATTTTTTATGGTGCCATTGAAATTGTAGAATTCAGACTGATTATTAGTTATCACTCCAACTTCAATAGATGCCTGCTCACCCTTATCAAACTTATGTTTTATTGACTTGCCAAGCTCATCTTTCATTAGAATATTGACATCAAATAGAGTAACGACAAAAGAGCTAAAACCCTTAAAATTGCTTATCTCAACAACATAGTCTCCATCTCCAGGTGTTGTTGTATTTATTGTACATTTTCCATTGGCTCCTGTTGTACAGTTGAAAGAGCTTAATGTTGTTTTATTAATATTTCTGATTGTGCCGTTAACTGAAACATTTGCTACAAATATTATCTCATCTTCTACTTCCTTCATCGCCTCTACCAGAAGGGTCATATTATCTCCGTTACGATAGCTAGTTTTATCAGAACTTATATCCAGTTTATCAACTGACTGATTTGTTATCCTAACCTCTGTTTGCGTAAACTTAGTAGATCCATTGGGGTCTATATAATCTACTTTAATCAAGTAATCTGCTGGTGTTGAAGGAGCAGAAATAAGGGTTTCTGATGAGTAAAAATCGCTTTTAGAATAGAATATGCCTCCAGCTGTGGTGTTCAATTCATAAGTTCCGTTTGTCACATTTGTAACTTTATTAAAAATGGTGATGTTTAGTGAGGCATTTATCAGTCCACTATGGTTTGACATCAAAGTTCCGTTTGAGCTTCTATTTGATAAATATAAGTTTCCTTTAATCTCAATCCTTTCGTTAATTGAATATAGATTCTTAGAGGTTACAAAGCTGATATCTGTTGTATAATTATCTGCAATGACTATTGGTAAAGCTAGCAAAAAAAGTAGAACTAAGCAAAAAATCACGCCCTTTTTCAAAATTTCATCTTTTATTTATAAATTAGAAGGAGTATTTAAATAGTTTTTGTAGGAAATGGTAATTGTGTCATCCAGAAACTATTTCCTTATGGTGAGTTTATTTCATGAATGAAACTCATTATATGGAAATAATAAACCGATAGTACAGTAGAAAATAGTAAGATAGGTGGGATTATAGTGTCTCAGGATGTTCTTGCTTCTTCAACACAGTTGTTGTATTCTTCTGTTTTTTCCCATTGGCATTTGTAGTTAACACATCCGCAATCTATTTGTTTGTAGCAAGTATATTCGGGTAAGAATTCGCATGTTGTGAACATTGGAGGGGCGTCTTTTGACTGGCAGAGGGTTCCTGAGCAACCTCCTGTGATGCAATCGCTGCTTGCTGTGCATTCTGCATCTGTTGGTGGAGTTTTAATATCTGGTGTATCCTCCTGGATTTCACAACCTATTAAAAATAAAGAAACTATCAATAAAAAAATAAGTATTCTTTTCATTTTATTTTTCCCTTATCTTAGATATTATTAAATATAAAACTATCGAAAAAATAGCCCCTAGAAAGAACCATAGTGCAATATTAACTAAAGGTGATGCTGGCAATGGGGTTGTAACAGTGGATGTAGCTATGTCTTCTACTACTTTTTGAGCTGCTATTGGAGCTTCTGTAACTGCTTCGTCCATTGCCTGTTCAATTACGCCTTCAACAGCGCTTTCAATTGGTGCGCTATCCATTACTGGTGTTGTTGCTTCTATTACTTGTTCTGCTGTACTTTCAACAGTACTCTCAACTAGTGCATTTCCCATAATGCCTTCTGCTGCACTATCCATTGCTGGTGTGGATACTGCTTCCATTGCTTGTTCTGATGCTTTATCCATTACTGGTATTGCTGCCGCTCTTTCTACTACGGGCTGTGCTGCTTTAAAGGATTCTCCTCCTAATGTTTTTGTTATTGTAGTTAATGTGTTAGTGCCTCCTTTTGGAAGGCCTTTTGAGAAGAGCTGTAAAAATCCTGCAGTTATTACGGTCAGGCCAACAACAGGCAATATGCTCTTTAGCTTTTCTTTTATACCGAATGTGCTTTTTGGGGCAATGATGACATATTTATTAGCCAGTTTGTAATGGTTAACTTCTTTTCCTTTTTCGCTATAATGGAATTCTTCTACTGCGACTAGGTTGCTGTGGACTAATTGCTGAAGATTATAGTGAACTGTAGATATTGGCAGATCAAGCTTTTTAGCTAATTCTGTCTCTGTTGATTCTTTCTCTGCTAAGTGGTCTAATATTTTTCTGCAGCTGGGATTAGATATAACCTGAGCTACTTTTTTTGCTTTTTCTTCTTTTAGGCTTAACAGCAGGAATTTTTCCTTTGCCATAAGGATTTAGTGCATATTTCTTTTTAAATAGTTATCGATAGGTTTGATTTTGGTTGAAGTTAAGAAAAAAATATTTAAAGAAGAGAATATTAATATTAGATATGCAGGGGGAAATTGTGTTCTCAACTTCAAAAAGGGAGGAGTTAGTGGATATAAATGGTAAAGTTGAAGAGATTGTCTCAAAATCTGGTGTAAAAGAAGGCATCTGCTGTGTGTTTGCAGCTCATGCAACAGGGGCAATAATAATTAATGAGAATTATGACCATAATGTTTGTATTGACGTAATTAGCGCATTGGAAAAACTGATACCTGCTGGGAAATGGGAACATGACAGTGTTGATGGTAATGGGGATGCTCATATAAAATCTGCGGTTGTTGGTGCGTCAGAAACAGTTCCCATTCATGAAGGTAAATTACAGATGGGGACGTGGCAATCGCTGGGATTTTTAGAATTTGATGGGCCACGAAGCAAAAGGAAGGTTATTGTGAAGATAATAAAGAGTTGATAATGGGTAATTAAAATGAATTGTGACATGTGCGGTTCTGAGGAAATGCTTTTTAAAACATCAATTGAAGGTTCAGAACTAAATGTATGCAAAAAATGCGCTAAATTTGGTAAGGTGATATCAGAAGTAAGGGTAGAAACAAGAGAGAGAAAGAAGCGAAAAGAAATTAAAAAAGATATGGGTCCTGAAAAAGAGGTGTTGCAGATAATTGCTCCGGATTATGGGCAGAGAATAAGAAGAGCAAGAGAGTCATTAG
>Ga0187833_10003380_pt1 | contig 16228 bp, 6 predicted proteins | sample ETNtaG_37_FD_167968 | JGI IMG/M metagenome (GOLD analysis project Ga0187833, IMG submission 167968) | Marine microbial and viral communities from oxygen minimum zone, Eastern Pacific Ocean - ETNP2014_SV_400_PacBio MetaG (Illumina Assembly) | ecosystem: Environmental > Aquatic > Marine > Hypoxic...
CAACTTTTAGTATATCTCTACCTTTGAGAAAAAAAGAATATAGCGGAGTTTTCTCATTCTGCGCAATTCTTAAGGCCCTCACTGACAACATATTAGGCATTAGCATAACCTCCTTTTACTATAACCATCAGCGTACAGTTTAAAAAGCCTGGTAAATCGTCTCCACTCGCAAGATTTATTCTCCTTATGACGAAGATCTGTAAGCAGTGCGGTAGCTGTACTTTTTGATGGTTCGTAAGTTTTATGTATAAAGTCCATTATTTCTTCATCGGATAATGTAACCGGCTTAGCCTTTTTAGGTTTCTTCAAATGGAGATCTTTCATTTTTAGCTCTTTGTATAGCGCCTCATAACCCAAATGTAATGCACCAGAATAATTTGATATTATCCATTTAGCCAAACGGGCATTTAAGGAAGTGTTATCTTTGTTTAAGTAGTCATTTTCTTGCTTAAACTTTTCGCCTACAGGCAAAACATGGTCACGCACTAGAGGATTGACGCTGCTAACTCTTGAATAAAGTCCGCAACTAACAATTGATACATTTACTCCATGGGCAACTAACTCTATTATCTCTGGTTCGACAGCTAGATAGTAATCCTTAGACAATATAAAAAGAAAGTGTATATTTTCTGTATTTCTAAATGATCTACACAACTCCAAAAATGTATTAGGCAGTTTAACACATCTCCTTGAGTTAATCTCTTTCCACCATATGCGAGACCGTTCTCTTACACAAAATTCCTTCGACCATTGTAAGCTATGAATACTATTCTCCTCCTGAGCAAAAGTTGCCAAGTACGGCACAATTTTATAGTTTGCAGGAATCAGACCCCAACCTGCGGATATTACCCAAAGCTTTGGTGAAAAACCTTTATCTTCAGCCACGTCCACACAAGCCAGGGTTTCCTTCCAATGAGAACCCGAATACATCTTATAAGCTGGATAACGAGAATGCACAGGATTCTGTATGCGTTCAAACCAAGAGTTAATAGCCCATTTATATGTGTTTCTTTTTAAATCATCCAGATTGCAACCAGCAGGCACCTTATAATTCTTGTTGTTTGTGCAAGTACTAATAATAATTATTTTTACGCTCACTATTAACTACAGTTATTTAAATTATTCTATTCTTTCATGCATGCAGTTATTCTAATATAATATATTATCATTTCAAGCAGTATTTGTGACACATTAATATAAATTCAAGCATTTGATACAATTCTAAGATATTTCGGCATGACGCAACTTATTAATAATGGCTATTTTCAGTTGCTAATTTTGAATGTTGCGTAACAAAGGGTGATTTTGAAGAACGCTGGATGCACCAATGATAAAAACTCTAGTTCTTGAGGCACGTATCATGGTATAAATTTCTCTAGTATCTATTTCCCGAGCCGACTGAACTGCACAACTTATGATTACATTTCCCCAACTTTCTCCTCGAATCCCATAAGGAGTACGTAGTGCAATCCCTTTCAGTTCAGTTTCGTATTGCTGAGCAATCATACTCAACTGACTGTGTAATACCGACATGATGGCTAGATTCTTCGGTTTTACTCGTCTTTCTCCAGGTTGCATAAGTTTTTTCACTATTTCTATGACTTTGTCTGCCTCTGCCATGTTTGTATCTGATTGATCAACCGATACGTAAAAATTCACTGACCATCGTGTCCCGTCATCATTTCTGTTACCCGGAGACTGCTTTACCAAATAGCGTCGTCCAGAAGTAGAAGGTACAAGTGTATTACTTTCAACGAGCAAGTTATTGATTTGAGGTTTTAATTCCCTTAGATCATTTTCCATCTCATGTTCAGGAATTAGTTCATCCATCTTCAATCTTAACTCCTTGGGAGGTCCAGCATTTACAATATCAATTTCACGAGAATAAACTAACTGATCCAACGAAACTTGTGATTCGGCCTCACAAGGGATAAATTCAATAGTCTTTTCTGAATTGCAACTGTCTACAGAAATCAGGCGACAGACTTCTAGTGCTTGGTTAAACCTCGGATCTACCGGTTGGTTTTTTAAACAGACCATTTTAGGAATCAACACTTTTTCCATTTTAGGGAATCCACGACCGTAGACACGATTCATCAGGTTATCGCCCAATCCTAATAATTTAGACTGTTGGGATCGGACAGGACTACCGACACAATTAGCATCACCAATAGTCAGCATATGTTTGCTATATTGACGCATCAAAAAGTACTCCAATCCGGTAATGCTGTTGGTCTCGTAGATTACGATGTAATCAAAAAACTTATCTCTTCTGCAAGGTAATGCACAACATATGTCCGTATTCAATAAAATATCAGGAGATATGACCCAATAAGGATGCTGCTCCAATTTATTTTTTACGTGTGTCAAGGCATCAGAGATTGATCGAGCACCAAAAGCAATTTCCAGTATTTGTGTACCCCGAAGATCCACACTACCGTCGATTGGGTAAGTTTTGGTGTCAGTGACTATCAGAATCCTCCCGCTAACCGTGTTAACTACCTCTTGGAGTAATTGTCTGGATACGCTGACATCAAAACTTTGACAAAAAATATCTGTAACTGAGGTATCGGAGATAACTAATTGTAGATTATCCAATATTTCAGGTTTCCCGGCTACTATGCTGCCTCCAGCAAATGAAATGCCCTCCCGATTAGAAACTTCTCCAAGACGTTGTAGTTCGTCTAGACAACCTTGCAAGTGATATATCCCATTCAATTCAGATCTAGACTGAGTAACTTGAACTGTTGTTCCTTCCTCCCAAGAGGTAGACCCCCGACTAATAACTAACCAATTGTTATCCTCATTATTAATCTCAACCATCTGACCATTGGTTGGAAAATCATGATGTTCAGATTTAATGATGATTTTCTCTCCTGGACATGGGGGATCAAATGCGCAACCAAGCAATGGTTTTAATAATATAGCATGATTTCCCTTTATTTCGACAATTTTAAATTGTCCTTTCCAGTGTGTAGTTTTTTGAGCTCGTCTTCGCTGGAAATCAATCTCTTGATTCAAGGCATTCCGAATACGATTTGCATCATCCAGGACCTTAAATGAATGGTACTTATTGTGTTCGATACACTTAGAAGCATGTTTACATCCTTCACACGACCAATTTCGGTCCGTTTGACAATAGAAATGGCACCCACTAGTGGTTTCTTCATGTAGATAGTAATCACAATTATCTCTTACGCAAGTCGCAGTATCGAAGATAATCTTAGGCAACTTTTTCCCCGCGTTGACTAACAACAATCGATGACGCGCCAAGAGAAATCGATTTAAGGTTTCCAATACTGACTTTGAATTGCCAGTGATCTGTTTAACTCGAAGATTATCATCCCTTATTTTACCACTGGAACTGACAAGATATCCCTCTCGAACATCTTTAACAGAAAAACCGTGCTCTAACATTTCTCCGACCAGATAAACGCAAAGTTGTTTTACATGAACTGGATGGTGAGGACTTGCCTTTAATTCCAAAATCTTGGATTTACTTCGTAGATCAATATCCCCATGGATCGAATTCCCCGAAACAGGGACTTCGCTAAACCAATCTGTCTCATCGCTCAATAAACTCTGAACCCTCTGAGAATCAATCAGTCTTTCAATTTGGTTCTTGACTATATTCCATTCTTTCCCATCGATACTAGGTGATTCTCCCAACTGACCCATTGCACCGATTAAAATGTCCTCTAATTGGATAGACCTCAGGAGAAACTCTCTTGGATCATCTTTAAATTCCTCAATCAAGTGCGCTCGTTCGGACGAGGTTATAATCTCCTGAAAGGTACTATGTACCATGTTACCAACAAATGTACCACCCAAACTAGTATCTTCATAAATTCTGTTCCCTTTGACGCCCCTAGCCCTTAATAACAGTCTACGTTCGCAAAAAGGTTCATTGAACACCTGTCTGGTTCCAATCATAAACTGCGGTTCAAATAAGATAATTTGGCTAACATTGAACCAAGCAATACCATTATAAGTACCAACGATTGCCTCAGCCCTGAAAGTCATTCCCATTTGAAAAAGCATTTCAAATGCTTCGTCTTTGAATAATCTTAGAATAGCCTGATTGGGAGATGTAACACCCAGCGCATGGACAGGAGGGTTTAGATTTGGGTTTTCGTTGAGAGCTAAGGTGGCATCAAAGTGACCAGTATCTGAATCTATGTCACCTATGCGTACCACATATCTGCCTCCTAATGATGTAGTGTGGAATTTTGATCCAGAAATCTTACCCTCAACAAAAACAGTTTTCTTAGCGTAATTAATACCTTCTGAAGGATTGATGGTAACCAATTAAGTTATGCCTCCAAATAATGCCTATCTGCTATTAACCTCTCTCCTTTTTCAAAGGATAGACGTGAATCTCCCAGGCAATCCGGGCAGGATCCATGACAAAGTGGCATTATTTCTGCAATCCGCGGAATAAGCTCTGATATACCACCACTTTGGGTTATAAATTGTTCGTATAATTGGTTGCCCCTGGGATCAGCAATAGGTCTTTCCGTTAGATAACAAGCTAACTCCTCCTCTCCTGGTTCACGCTGTAATAGGTCTTTTAGCGCCTCATAATTCTCTGCTACTCCCTGGTAAAAGGCAGTAATAGATGGTGAAGAGATTAAGCGATTGACCTTAAATCTTGCTTGTTCGGATAAATCAAATTTCTCAAGTCCTCCAGATGTATTGACCATGGAGTAAAGCGTGTCTGCATTTAAAGACTGATTTCGTAACAATTTCAAGATTGCCATCTCATCGCGGTTAGTATCACACCGTTTTTGCTTGGCACATATTGTTTCCAGTGATATCGATTTTTTAATGTGATTAACATAGGATGACGTCGTTCCATTACCACCCTCAATATTGTCATAAACACAAGCACGGAACGTATAGTGATCTTCATTATCCAGTTGATAAACTTCAACTGAAGTCTCAATGAGATCCAGATTGGTATTTGTTTTTTCAGCTATATCGCGGCAAATCGCCATCGCCATTGTTTGGGCAAATGATTCTGCAATCTCCATTTGAAGTTCAGCTCTGGTCCTAATCAATATTTTATCTCTCAACTCGCTCCAACATGTTGGAATTGAAGAAATAATATTCGCACCATCAAAGAGGTCGAAGTGAAGCTTGTCACATATCTTCAGACTTTTTTTGAATATAGATTCTATTTCAGCGTCCGAGATAAACTCTAAAGAAAGTTTTTGTACTAAACGAGTCTGAAAGTCAAGAAACCTCAATATTCTAAGAATCTTAATACAATCATATGAGAAGTCGATATTGAAGTCAGATAGATTATGATTCAAAAAAGCCTCTCTCCAAAGCAATCGATAGGCTAATCTCCAATAATGCTCTTCGTACGTCCCGACTGTTTTACATTGATCAACCTTTTGCTGAATATCATCCTCAGACAATGATCCTTCTAGTGAAATCCCTTGGGTATGTAGTTTGACAGTTGGAATACTGTGTTTGCGTTTTTCACGATCATAAAACTTTAGGTTAATACTTAAAGAAGACTGAGGAGCATTTCCTACGTCACTCGGATAACAATTCACAAGGTTACTATAAAAAAGCCTCAACAAATCGTTTTCACCGAATTGGATCCTCTTTACTCCAAACGAGTTGCCGTTGTGTGAAATTGGATCTGAATTCTTACTTTGTTCTACAATTAAATCATAAGTTTGTGCAATAGAAGAAGGTTCACGCGACAAACGGACCCCCCCCTGTACATCATTTACATTTTTAACTCGTGTTCTATCGCGGGTCAAATAGAAATTCTCTTGACCTTCTTGAACTTGGATAGTTCTTGGATTCACGAGTTGTGTTGATTGAGGAATAAAACTACTCAAGACTGGTGGTGTTGGACGACCAACTAAGCTATCTTGGAGAGTACCCAAGTCTTCAGCATCTCGTGCCAGATTGGATATATCAGCACAGTTATCCTGATCCGGAACATGTAACCATTCGCCATACCACAATTTAAACTCCCAGCGATGTTTGTACCCTCCCGGCAAAAAACTAGCTAATGTCTGCAACTTAGGCTCCGTTTCTGTAATAATATTTGCTCCAGTTTCTTCCACAGTTATGGTCCCACCGATAGGTAACGGAATAAATGATTCTGGAATAACCCAACTTGGATCTCGTGAGTTTCCATTATTATCAATTGGCAAACGGTTATAATAATACGGTGGGTGAAGATATGATTCCGTCCAACGTTCAGCTGCTTGAATAACAACTAATGTCCTCCTATCAATCAAATCAAAATTACCTTGATCAATTCTGTCTTGAAGTCTAATTCTCCATTCTTGAGGTATAACCTTCCTTTGAAAAAGATCAACAGAGTTACATATGCCAGGGAAATCAAGGTTTAAGCTAACCACTGATTGCTCCATTTGACTAATGCATTGACTCACGAGTTTGATACCTTCCTCACGACTCATTCCATCACTACCATACAGGTCAATAATCCAGTTGTTAAGATCCTCCCGATATTCTTCTAGATTTCCTAATGCAAGGCGAATATTGCATTTGTCGTAGATGTCAGACCATGTCTGAGTGATGCCTCGCCAACTCATAAAATCATAAATAGCTGACAGCACATGCTGATTTCGAATGAACTTGTTATTAGCATCAAATTGTATCTTTAAATCTTCCGGTGTTGGTTCAAAATATCGCTGCTCATGTTTAAAAGCAAAAAGGTCTCCTGGGCTATTCCCCAAGACCATAAGTGTTAAAGGAATATCTTCGACACCGCGACCACCACGACCTTTACGCTGTTGAAAACTAGCAGGATTAGTAGGGGCCTTGAATTGTGCGGTAGCAATCAATTCAGAATGGTCAAAACCTACCTCCAACGTAGATGTTGCAATCATGCAGTCCCATTGGTCACGTGGAAGTTTTTGAGGACTCTTAGTAAACCCACTTATTTTACTTACAACCTGCATAGGACGCAAAAATTCATCTGGACTTGTCCCCATGCTCCACCAGCACTCTCCCTGCTGATAAATCTCACATCCCTCGAAGAATTGATGGGGAGGGGTTTCACAGATTTCTTTACAGGCAAATTTTGGGCAATTAATATTCCCATTAATAATTGTATTATTATTGTTATCCCAGCGTCCTCGTGGAATACGGAACTTATATAATTGCTTATTCCGATGAGACTCAGCATCATCAAGATTATGGGCGATGCGCCATACTGAATCGATAGAATCTACAAATGTCAGCAATCGATATTTTCCGGGGGATTCTTGTTGTGGTAATGTTTTTCGCATGGCATGCCAAAAAACCATGAGAGCTTGGAGCAAGGATGCCTGTTCAGGCACAATTCGGTATCGCTTACGACCTTTGTTATCATCCTGAATTTCACGCAATGGGGGAGTTTTAAGTAGATAGGTGTACTCTCTGCCCAAAGGCTCTGAATCTTTTTTTTCCGGTTTGAGAACCCGGTTATTCATTTTTACCTCAGAAACACCAAAAATAGCACTACCAACTTCTTGAGGATTACCGATAGTGGCACTGGCTCCCACAAATATAGGAGGGAGCGGATTGGGACAACGACTATTACCTTGTCTAATGTTTTTCAGGTAAACCTTTAGGCGGCGCACAAGATTCGCAACATGTGATCCATATTGACCTTCATAAATGTGTGTTTCATCCAGAACTATAAATCTCGGCAGAATCTCATTCTTCTTCCATAAAGTATATCTTCCATGCAAATCCATGAGGCGACGATGCAGAGTATCGACTGTAGATATTGCTACAGTAAAGCGACCAGGTTTATTTTTCAATTCGGGAATAAGGTATTGACTTACGACATGGTTGTCTTTATCCCTCGAACAGAAAGGAGTTAAATTGTGTCCTCCCGGTTGTTTCATAAGTCTGATAAACCCCTCTTGCTCTTTCTCTTTGCACATAGGGCATTCTATATTAAATGGCTCACCTTTTGGTTCATTTTCTGGGTTTGCACCACTGTGACCTAAGATTGCACGAAACATTTCTTTCGGTTTGTAATTTAAGATTCCCTCCGTTTTCTGCGAAGCATTTACCGATTCCTTTAAACAATGAACATACCACAGATAACGTTCTAACTGGTTATTGCAAAGGTCGATCCTAGGATAAACTAGTATAGCATCTGGGCCGAACAACCTTGATCTTTGCCGCAAGAGATTAATCGTTGCATAAAACAGGATTGGAAAAAGAAATGCTTCAGTTTTTCCAAAACCCGTACTGGCTGTTATCATTATAGGATCTGGGCATCCGTCTGCTAGAAGAGCACTGTCAAGCAATGAACGGAAGCACTTTAACTGGAATGGAGCTATTTCGTTGATATCAATCCGTGTAAGGAAATCACCCCATACTTCCTGTAACCAATCTCTTCCCTGAGATTGCTGAATAGTTTTCCACTCATCTGAGGCTAATTCACTATATTGTATATCTACTAAGAATTTACGAATAGCCTCATGAAATCTAATATTACGTTTGGGACGACTTCTCTCCTTTGAGTAAACCTTGAGCATGTGACTAAGTCTAGGCTGCTCTATTATTGCGGACTTGTATTTCATTCTTTGCCGCAGATTCAAGAGGTAATGAGATAATTCATAGGCATTAGACCGAATGCGCTGGCGATCATAGGGACGAACCATTTTGGTTTCAGTTCGATCACCTGAACCTGTCAGGTCATCCAGCAATAATTCGAACAAACACTGGGGGAGGAAATTTAGTTGTTTGGTGCTCCATCTTTTTGTCTGTGCTTCTGGATAAACAGCAAAGAAATCTAGTTGGTGCTTGCTCCAATACTGAGCAAATTCCCAGTATAGTTGCCCTATATCCGCAAAGACGTCTGGAGATCCACTCCGAATGGCTCTACTGCACTGCTTATCGGCCCAGTCTATAATTAGAAGTTGCAATTTTGACCAATGAATATAAGGATATTCATGTGCCGTTTTATCAGATTTTAAGACATTTAGGACAGATTCAGGACTGTTTCTGGACCTCTCTGCAACCCACTTGATAAAGTCAGTTTTGTGGTCTCTAATTACCTCTGGCATTACAAGTCCACCTGTACATCGATCTTATTGATTTTTTCTTTGTGTATGAGTAAAGTCTTTGCCAATTCTTTTCGTTCTTCGGGATTTGACAGGTCGAATTTCTTCTCTTTTCCGAGATCATCAGTGGGTAAAGTTTTTTCTTTTTCTTTTTCTTTTTCTTCCTCTTCCTCTCCATCTTTTGAAGGAGTGTCAATACCTGGAGGTCCATCATCTTCATAATCTTCGATGTGTTTTTCATTAGAACTATCCGTTTTCGCAGTACCTTTCAATATTTCTTGCCGATCCCTTAATTTTTCTTGTTCAATTACAAGCTTTTCAATAACTTTGATTTGAGTCTCAGCATCTTCTAAGTTGAGATGTGTTCTTAAATCTTGTATTTGTTTTAAAGTACATTTGATTTCTTCGTATACAGTCTTGTCCGAAGTCTCCCGTAGCAGGTCAGATTGTTTTGTTAATTCTTCTATACGTTTTTCTAAGCTCTCTACCCGGTCTTTCTGCTTATGAATTTCTCTTTCAATTTGGTGGAATGCAGGTGATGTTAATGAACGAATACGATCGACCTTACCCTGGTATTCGTTTAACTGCTTTTCGCTCCAATAGTTAGAATGCTCAACCAGTTTTTGTTTCAATACCTCTATCTTTTTGCTAAGCTCCTCCCTTTCAATTATTATATCACGTTCCTTTTTTTCTTTTGCACTCTTGACGTCTTCTAATAGTTTTATAATGTCAGTACGATAAGGGGTGATATCTTCGATCTCACATAATGACCGTTTCCGATACTCCTCGTATTTCATTGTATAGAAAGGATCGAGTCTGCATTCACCATCTAGATACTCTCCAATCTCTTTTAATTGATGATCCTGTTCCGCCCTGGAGTGATCTAAAATCCTATCCTTTGTTAAACCTCCAGGAATACACTGGTATAAGGATGCAAGGTCATTGATATCGACATGATCAATGGTATAGAGATTTTTGATCTCTTCGCGTACTTTGTCCTCATTTCCACTATATTCCAAAAGAATTCTAAGGATTACATCATTGTGCGGTTCCCATATTGCAATGCCTTTTTTCACAGCTAAAATTTGTGGTTGAACCAAGAGCTTTAGGCATTTTTTTGCATCCATCTGACTTATCTCCACTTGCTGGGCAAAACTATCAATAGGTAGCGTGCCAGTACTTATAGTACCACTAATGAGTCGTTTGATAGTTTGGTGTCCCACACATAAGACGGGTTTCTTACTGAACAAATCCGAAACAGCATCACTCACCCAATTGTTAATAACTTCATCGAGCAAGACTTCATCTTGATTACTCAAGAAACTGGTAATCTCTTCTAGAGAAATAGTTTTTTCTTTTTTTACCGATTTTATATTATCCCTAACGTACCTCCCTAGCGGGGTGCTTCCAAAATCTATTCCATCCCGGCAGAGAATCAAAATGAAGCAATCTTCTTCAGCATATTCTTTTAGCCTTTCTTTAAGGTCATCGGCATAACTTGATGTCAGGCATACAACTGTGACCAATTTTCGAGGAAATGCACCCTGTAGAAGCTCTTTTTCTAGTATACTTAGATCTGGGTCGGTGCACTCATCAACTTGCGCCTCCATTAATCCACTTTTATGCCCTAAAACTTCTGGTTCATGAATGTCGCTAAGTCCCAACGGGGTCATGGACCTTCCGATGCTAGATAAGAGGTCACCAACAACTTCGTCATCTTGAGGATCTTCCACACGTATTTTAATGCGTTTTGTTGTGCTTGGATCACGCCTAGGTGAGCAGAGACTAACGTCAATGTGGTGGGCGGAACGAAAGGTATCATAGAGTTGATCGTTAGCTCGATATCCACCATCGCAAGGCTCCAAATACCCTCGATAGCGATCATCAGTGATTATCTCATCTGCCAGAATCAGTTCACCCAACTCATTCGGTGGGATTTCTTCCAGTTGTATATTGCGTAGAATATCCCATTTCCCCTTCAAGTTTTGCCAAAGTGATTGACTGGTTATTTCACTCGTCTCGCTATCCTTTAAATTCTCTCCCAATTGTCCAGCAGTTACAGCGTCACCTCGCCACAGACCCTGGTACCGGTCGGGTATCTCCAGTCCTGAAATCTTTTGTACAATTTGTTGAAAAGCTACGTATGGGGGTTTTCCCTCAAAAAAAACATTCATTAATGTTATAGACGACTGATACCGTTGGATAAATACATCCTCTGCAAATTCTGCAGCCACACTAACAAATTTAGGTGTTAACCCAATACAAAGAATTAGACTAATATTCTTCTCTTTAAGGAGGTTGTATATATACCTTAAGAGACGGGTTAAATCAATAACATCATCCATGCCTCCATTACTACATTGTTCCTCCAAAGCTTTGCCCATATCGATAAGAAAAACTGGTGATTTTCCTTCATTCTCATACAAGTCCGAGCATAAAATAAAGAATTCCTCAGGTGTTCGTACTTTCCTGTGGTTTGATGAGTAATCATTAGAGCAAAGGTTGCTTGTCATAATTGATTCCAGTAGCGCTTGTTCAAATCCTTCGGGAGTTGCGTGAACAAGTTCGCCAACAAAACAGTTAATGGGTATAGTTTCACACTCATTTAGATGTTCACTCACTTCAGCAAAAAAGCTAGATCGTCCACTTCGGCGTGCACCCCGAATGCTAAATCCCCAATAGGGTTCTGTAGACATCAGGTTTTCTACTGCCTGTGCAGCAATACTTTTAGCAGAGCCTTTGTAGCCAATTAAATCACTCATATATTATTAATCCTAAGCAACAATTATGAAAAATGTAAGGTAATCATTCCTGGTCTCCCATCCTTGATGGCGTTAAAGATATTGAAGATACATTCGTCTAATTTATGTTGTTTATAAGTACCCGAGGTGATCTCACCTTTCAACAAACTATCTAAACCGTCTAATTGGTTATTAATATCTTTTATCTCCTCACGACAGCGTTTTTGCATAGGTATTTCCTGATTAATCCGATTCGCTAGTCCCTCTATATTTTCTTTAATATTATTCAAACCATAGATAGATTCATAGGGATTGCCAGTGTCTTCAAAAGGCCAAGATACACATTGCTTAATGTTTTCTAATTTATTCTGAGCTTCACTGAATTGGTTGCTAAGAGTACTACGTGCTTCTTCGGGAATATTTTTTAACGGGTCAGTGAGCTCCTTGAGTGTGTTCAAAGCATCTTTATGTACGTCAATTTTCTCCTCAATTGTACCATCATTCATTATAGCTTCGATACTTTGGTTATTACTAATTTCTTCATCCCGTATGTCATCCAGCTCGTACACTTCGATCTCAGCTCTATCATATTCAGATATCAACTCTTTTACAGACTTACGAAATTCATTGTAATCCTCCTCTAGTTGTCTTAATTCACTATTAAGATCTTTGTATGAAAATCGCTCATCAACTTTAACCACTTTGTTACGATCGACCAACAAATGAAGAACCCACTTCACGTACGCCAGAATAGCAGCTGTTGCACCGGTACGGATGTAACTGGTGCTTATAAGACTCTCAATTTCTGATTCAATAAGGCCAGTTTCTGACCTCTGTAATTTTCCTAAAATAAATTTTAATGGTCCGACTTGTTCAATCGCGATAGGTGTGTAACTGGTACCAGTTCTATCCAAATATAACCCCAATTTTGAAAGTTTCTTTTTACTAACCCAGTCGAAATTATCACTTAGATCTTTAATCCCACCTATTTTAAATGACCTATCATTTTTAAAAAGTTCTTCAATCAAAGTCTTTTCATTCAAGTCTGGACAGTAAATGCAACACTCCTTGATTTTCTTTAGTCGATGATCTATCTGTAACCGTTCATACCAATCTTTAGCCTCATTCTCCTGTATATCATTTTTCACTAATTGAACAAAAAAATCCTCATCAAACTCTTTTCCACTCGAATCTGTACCATTGATAAAAATAAAACGTTTCTCTAGATCAATGCCACCACTATAATTACCTTTGAATGCCTGAAAACTACTACCAGGTTGATCGTGACATATACTCACATGCTCGATGACAATAATGATGGTACAATGATCTGCTTCAATCTCCGCCACGATCTTATCAAATACTTCACGAGGTATTTGGTCTCCCTTGTACACTGCGAATCCAACTTTAATACTTTCTGACAGATGTTCCCCACCTAAAGTGGTCACATAAATCTTAAATGGTTTTGTTGTCTCAAGCGGTCTAGATTGTCCATAGAGTTTATTATGTCTCATGACTTTCTGAAGACCTGTTATCATTCTCGGAATAAGTCTTTCCGGGTCCAGTTGAAGATCTAGTTGTAAATCCATATCATCAATCCCAGTCAGTGTTTTCTGTATTTTAACACGAATTAAAAAAAGGAATTTATACGACAAACTGAAATTAGTTTGTCCAGGAATTTGATCGAATAACACTATAGGTTCTTTTAATGAATCACATTTTTGGCGAATGTTGGCTGCATTCAAATTATAATCTGGCAACTCAGACTGATCTATATCGCCCCATTCTCCCAAAATATAACCAATTCGGTTCTGTAACATATCTGCAATATTCCGTTCAAATATCTTCCCTGCCTTGAGTTGCTCCATAACCTCCTTTATAGAAAAGCGATCAAAGTAATTTTGACCAGATGCGTCAAAGCGTGGAATATCGCAAAGGGTTTGATAGCAAATCGAACCATCGATCTTATCTAATTCCTGACTTTGAGCTCTTAAAAAGATTTTGTTCATCAAGGATAATACGAATCGAGGGTTTCCACCTGTCAGCTTATTAAGACATCGATTGACTCCACTTTTTATTATAGAATCGGGCGGAATATTATTATCATTCAAAGCCTTATCAATATGATCGCAGAGCATTTCCCACTGTGCTCCTTCATCCAAAGACTTCAACGAAAAGGTTTTCCTTGTAAACATTTTGATAGCAGGAATCTCACCAACCCGACGGATGGCATCTGCACCATTGGATGAAAGACCATGAAAAACATGTAATCCATATAGTTTATTGATCGCAGCTTGTTGAAGCTCACTCAACAACTGCCAATATCTCATTAAAAGATTGTCATAATCTATAGAAGAAATCTTTTCCCCGACTAACGTTTGAGTCTCATCTATGAGCAGGAATAAATTTTGGGGAAATTTTTGCTTTACCTCTTCAATGAATTCACTTGCATTAGATGCAGTAATTTCTAGTTTGGCGCAAAGTTCCTGTAAAACATCTTCTGGTTTCGTTTTTTTAGGTTCAAAAAACACAGCTTTTGCCCGTGAAGCAAATTTGTTGTTAATTCTATATTCGATTGTATGCAAAAAGTGAGATTTACCATGTCCCCATTCTCCAAATACAATTGTGTGTTGTGCATTTGCTGGATAGTCAGGGTTTTCTATAGCGGTACTGATCTCACGAAATCTTTCTTCCAATTGATCTTCGTGTCCACACAAACGAAAATCAGCAGTTGATCTCCCAGCTACGATCAGATTCTGAAATGGATTTTTGTTAAATAGATCCTTTAATAAAGGCATTTTATTTCCTTAAGTATTGGAACCCGCATTGCTCTATTCTAAATAATTTAATCTGGCACCTCATATTCTCGTAATACCTCTGGCAAGTTTATGGGGGGACTTTCCTCCCCATCTTTCCCCCTAAAGCTCTTCACGTCATCTGAAATTTTCATTCCCAATCGTTTCAAAGTTGATTGGGCAAGATCTTGTGAAGGGTTTCCCCTATCCTTCACAATAGTTTTCAGAATGCGAGCAATATGCAATGGATCGATTAATCCGACAGACAAGAAACGTTCAAAAGATTCGGAAGTCATCCAGACCTGGTATCTCCCCCATCCTTCAATAGGAAACTTCTTAAATCCCAAAACAGTATAATCTTCTGACCTGTTAGGAATAAGGCTATGAACTTCACGCTGAAGATCGCTCGCATCTACCTTGCTACCTACTTTATTTGAAACCAGATTGAAATATTCAGAAACAATATTATAGAAGGTTAAGGTTGGTGGAGCATATTTTATTACAATAAAACCATGTTCGGTTTCTTCAATGACCTCAAGCTTCTTCAGAATTCTTAACAGATTTTCAAACTTAAATGGATTGAGTTTCTGGTTGAATACGTAGTGATTTTCTAATTCAGTTCGCAAATAATCCTTGGAAACGCCAGGATCCATTAAATAATAACAGAACCGCAAGGATTCACGAGCATTCAAAGTAAAGTTGTGTCCCAAAATATTCAAATTCCAAGAGTTGTCGATTCCACAATCCTCGATAGACGCTGCTAACTCCTTACCTGAGTAAAAACCAGGGCGACTGGGTTTATCAGTCAAATGCCAAGATCCATCCGATTTGGTAAGTAATTCCAAATTCACTAAAATATCTCGAAAATCGTAGAAATCTACTCCTAAGTCCATTCGTATTTGATCGAATTCAAGCTTCGTTGCTTTCCCTCCACCTTGTTGAATCTGCTCAATGGCCCGAAAAATATCTTGAGGATTGAAAATTGCCCAAGTGCCATGTTCAAGATTGCTTAGAGCATCTACAGTAAATTCTTCTGTCCACACAAAATCAGACATAGTTTATTTCCTCTGTCGCCGCGATAAATCGTTCTATAAGCATGTCAATGCTCTCTAATTTAGATACATTGCCACGAAAGTGCAATTTTAAATCAAATAACCTTATTGCTAAAGCACGTAGTTGAGGTAGTTCCGGGACAATTCCCCATTTCTTTCCACCTTCAAGTGCATCTATTTCAAACTCAGCAAAATGATAACTTTGCCATCTGCCTTGTGAACATTCATCATTAGAAAACGTTGCACTTATCCATTTTGGCCATTTACCTGGTGGAACTTCTTTAAAAAGAAAAGCTAGAGATGGTGATTCTTCAAGAGCCTCTTGTGGTATTTGAGTAATTAAATAATGAAGTGAATCGAACCCTCTCTGTCTCCGATCTAGAAGAAAACCTCGTTCGAGGAAATGTGAATTGTAACGTGAACCAGGGTTCAATTTATCGTTCCCCACAGCAGGCGTAAGCCCCAAAACAATAGCTAAGAGCTCTGGTGTCATCAGTTCTTTCCGCAACTTGTCACAAAGAATATCAAAAAGCGACTTGTCAAGTACTACTTTTTCCAGACTTGTATCAGCATTGAACCATGGA
>Ga0187833_10003384_pt1 | contig 16213 bp, 17 predicted proteins | sample ETNtaG_37_FD_167968 | JGI IMG/M metagenome (GOLD analysis project Ga0187833, IMG submission 167968) | Marine microbial and viral communities from oxygen minimum zone, Eastern Pacific Ocean - ETNP2014_SV_400_PacBio MetaG (Illumina Assembly) | ecosystem: Environmental > Aquatic > Marine > Hypoxic...
TTTTTTTATTCTAGGGCCGATAGTCATCATACCAGCAGTAGCTCCCCAAGAAAAGCCCATTAGGCTAATTTTATCTTTTTTAATAAAGTTTTGTTGCGCTAGATATTCAAATGCACCAAAGGCGTCCGCAGCTCGTTGTAACGGAGTAATTTTTTTCCATTTGTTCACAGACTTTCTTCTTTTAGGATCATCATCTGAACTGTCGTGTTCACATAAATGTTTTCTTTTACAATAACTATCAACAAATAAAACGGCATATCCTTGTTCACGCAACTGTCTGGCCCAGTCAAGTTGGTAAGGAAATATACCGCCTGCACCATGTAACATTACAACTGATTCAAAAGGACCATTATCATCGGGTTTATACAGCAATCCATCAATTTTCTTTCCATCAAACATTTCAGCGCGCATCTTTGGAATAATACTGTCAAAATTTACTTTCACTGTATTTTTTTTGTAATTTTTATATTTATAATTCTTTATGTCGTTTGCTAGTAGATTTTGTGAAACAAAAAAAATTAAGAACACTATTATGCTTTTTTTAAACATTACAAATAATATATCATCAAGGACTAGAAATATTTAAGATAAAATAAATGGTGATTCTAGTAGCTTTTGATAGCCTATGATCATGAAAGAACTTTTAGGGATCGTGGTTAGAATAGAAAAACTAAATATCCATAGTTCTACATTTGTCTTTTTTCTCAAAAACAAATCTTTACCTATCACTCCAAATTACCTGTCCAGGAACCGTAACAACGACGTAGTCACCATAATTATTTATATCCCACGCATTCTCTTCTGCTTGAGGATGAGTGATTGAAATGAACGAAATAACTAATGCGTGTAAAACAACAAGAAGAAGTAAACGCATACTCATTCATAATTATTAAATAATTGTTTTGTTCTAATTCAGACTCAATTTAGTTATAATTATGATAATAACGTAAGGAGAACTTATGAATGTGTTTATAATTTTATCAATGCTTATAATAGTTATTGGAATTCTCCTATTAGTAGCTACCCCATCAGTATTATTTAGATTGAATTGGAAAGAAAAAACAGGAAAAGAAAAAATCCTAATGTTCATGTTTTACAGTATTTTGGTTTATATAATAAATATCATCTATTGGATTATCAAATGAGTAAAAGGGCGTTCTGTTGCCAGGTACCTCTAGCTTTGTAGTATTATTCACCAATAATTATTCTACTAAAGTGAGAAATTGCAATAATAGTTTGCTCATAGTGTGCTCAGGTTTATTGTGCTAGAATTACGGATCATGAAAAAACTTTTAGGGATCGTGGTATGGGTTTATGAAAAAAAAAATCTAATATAATTTTAGTATTTTTTTATGTCTTTAACAAAAAATATTAGTCAATTTATTGATAATACCTTTTTTGATTTAGGTAGACAGTTTCGTTGGTCTTATCTTCCTCCACTTATGATTTATGTTGCTGCTGGAGTTTCGGGATTAACTGGAATTGTTGGTGTTTTTTTTATAAAGGATTATCTTAACTTATCGGCAGCATTTTTGGCAGGATTGGGATTTTGGGCAGGAATTCCTTGGGCATTAAAGATGCCCTTAGGGCATCTTGTTGACTTGATTTGGTCGAAAAAAAACTATCTCGTTTTTGTTGGAGCTGGACTTATTGTGTTGAGCGTAGTTATTATGTATGGCCTCATTGTTCATACAGAAACAATGGGATCTGTGCTTAAAGTTGAAACATGGTTTGTCGTGAGTGCATTACTATCGCCAGTGGGATATGTGGTTCAAGATGTTGTTGCTGATGCCATGACAGTTGAAGCTGTACCAAACACAGATGATCAAGGAATTAAATACTCCTCTAACAAAATAAAAATTATGCACACAACAATGCAAACTTTGGGACGTTTCGCTATTATTGGAGGGTTTGTCTTGGTAGCGCTTGTTAATGTGATTATGTTTGCTGATGTTAGCGTTTTAAGTGAGCCAGAAAAAATTGAAATATACGGTAAAATTTATCTTTATGCTTTATTTATTCCAATTGTTTCAGTGTCTGGAGTTTTTCTTTCAAAATATCTTGCAAAACGACGCTTGGAGAAATTAAAAAAATCAGGAGTAGTTGAAGAAGAATTAAAAAAACTTATGACAGAGTTCAGAGTAAATGTCCAACCCAATTGGTGGATTCTAGGAGGTAGTTTTGTCTTTGTCATTTTTACACTTGGAGTTGGAATATTGAAAGTTCCGTTTGCTCAGGAAATTGTATTTTTAGGTTCGATGCTGATCATCTTGTTTTTGATGAAAAAATTAATTATTGAACTCCCTGAAGAATCACGTTTTGTAGTCATTGGAACCGCTATCATCATCTTTGTTTTTCGAGCAATGCCAGGCCCGGGACCCGGTTTAAGTTGGTTCGAAATTGATGTTCTTGATTTTGATCAACAGTTCTTTTCATTATTATCACTTATTGCTTCAGTATTAACTTTAGTGGGCATTGTCATTTTTAGACCTTTCATGGCAAAAAATTCTATCACCAAAATTATCGTGGTACTGTCAATTGTAGGATCAATTTTATTTTTACCAAGCGTGGGTATGTATTATGGATTTCATAACTGGACATCTTCTTTAACAAACGAAGTAGTTGACGCACGATTTATCGCAATAGTAAATACCGCATTAGAGTCTCCTTTAGGACAGGTTTCCATGATTCCTTTGTTAGCTTGGATTGCAAAGAATGCACCAGCCCACTTAAAAGCAACTTTCTTTGCTATCTTTGCTTCTTTTACAAACCTAGCCTTATCAGCCAATGCTTTGGCCACCAAGTATTTAAACGAAATATTCATTATAACAAGAGCTGTTAAAGATAAGGTTACAGAAGCAGTTCTAAGCAGCGCGGATTATTCTGAACTAGGAATATTGTTAATTATTGTAACTTTGCTTACTTTGTTCACTCCCATAATAACTGTATGGTTGGTTCAAAAAAGCAAATTTAAAACTGATGAATAGATATATGAAAAAACTATCTCTTAAAGCAAGCTGTCTTTGCGGAAGTGTTCAAATAAAAACTCAAGGTTATCATAGAAATATTCAAAACTGTCATTGTATCCAATGCATGAAAACCCATGGTCATTATGCAGCGTATACAAGTGTTGAAGAACAAAATATTAAATTAATTAAAAAAAGTACATTAAAATGGTTTAGATCCTCTAAGAGAGCAAAAAGAGGTTTTTGCAATAAATGTGGAGCAAGTATATTTTTTAAATCAATAGGAACGAAAAATATTCATATTGCTGCTGGAATGTTTAATAAACCTGTCAAACTTAAAACAATAATGAATATATTTATAAAGGGGAAGTTAGAATATTATAAACTTGATCATAATATACCAAAATTTAAACGTTATTACAAAGAAGTAAAATGAAAAATCTTTTAGGGATTTTGTTTCTAGGTTTAAAGATCTTAAATATTCTTCGTGGTTGGTGGTAGAATAAAAGATTGGTGGTGTAGAAAAATGAAAGTCATAAAAATTATTGAAGATAGGGCGGCTTCGCCTCTCGGTCTCCACCGCCTCTAATCTAATAATATCTGATTCGTACTAAAAAATATAGACACTCTTTTCTGTGGATAGAGTATGTACGTTCAAAAGACATAGTGATAGTATTTAAGAATGAAAATATATTTCGTCTCTATCTATCAATTACAAAAAAATAAATAATTAATATAAACCTTATTAATATTCAAATTTATGAAAATTTCAAATTTTAATAAAGGTGTCATTACAACTTCTTTAGGGTCATTATGGTGGGGTATATTGGGTGTTTTTTATTTCAAATATTTTTCCTTTGTAGGAAATATTGAATTAGTCATTCATAGATCAATTTGGACTTCAGCAGTACTTGTATTAACAACTTTTATTTTAAAAAAATGGAAATTATTTTTTAAAGTATTTACAAATCTAAAAGAAATTTTTACACTTTTTATTACTGGGATTTTAATTTTTACTAATTGGGCTGTTTGGTTGTATGCTGTTAATACAAATCAAATTATAGATGCTAGTTTTGGTTATTTTATTATGCCTATATTGAGTGTTTTTTTTGGATTTATATTTTTTCAAGAAAAACTTAATAAAAAAAGAATTGTTACTATATTATTAGTAGTTATATCAATTATATATCTCTTGTTTAATTACAATTCTTTCCCATGGGTTGGCTTAATAGTTGGACTTGCTTGGAGTATTTATAATTTATTAAGAAAGTCAATAAAAGTGGATACAGATATTGGTTTATTAATTGAAAGTTTATTTATTTTACCTTTTGTTTTGTTTGGATTTTACTTAATTGTAGAAAATAATGTTAATGATTTTACATTTAACAATCCATCCTTAATGTTTTTTTTATTGTTAGCTGGTCCAATGACAATAATACCTTTGTTCTTGCACGTAAAAGGTGTTGAGCTTTCAGGACTAGGACCGTCAGGAATGATTTTTTATATAGTTCCTACTTGTCATTTTTTATTGGGTTATCTTTATTATAACGAGTTATTTCCCACTGAAAGGCTTATTAGTTTTATTTTAATTTGGATTGCAGTAATAATTTATTTAAAAGATTTATATGAAAATAATTAATTTTTTATTTTTTTGTTTTTTTATTATTTTTAATACTTCTTCACATTCAAATAAAACTGAATTTGAAAATTGGCTTTTTTCTTTTAAAAAGATTGCTCTTGAAAATAATATATCGATAAAAACATTTGATACTTCAATGAGTAATGTTAAATTTTTACCAAAAGTAATTGAGTACGACAGATTTCAGCCTGAGTTTTACGAAGATACGCTTACATATATAAAAAAAAGAACATCAAGAAATAAAATCAATAAAGGCGTCGAATTATATAAAAATAATAAAAATCTAATTAATTCAATAGAAAAGAAATTTAATATAGAAAAAGAATTGTTATTAGCTTTAATGGGTATTGAAACTAATTTTGGTGTATATTTGGGAAAAATGGATATTTTATCTTCTTTAGCTACTTTAAGTTTTGACAAAAGAAGAAGTGAATTTTTTACAAATGAATTAATTATTATCCTTCAGCTAATTGAAAAAGATGTGATCAACTACAAAAGTCTCTATGGTTCCTGGGCTGGTGCTTATGGAAATTTTCAATTTATGCCTTCAACAATTAAAGATTTTGCTATTGATTATGATGCAAATAAAAAAATTGATTTAAAAAACTTTGATGATTCTTTTGCATCAGCCGCAAACTATATAAATAAATTAGGATGGTTAAAAAATGAACTGTGCTATCTAAAAATTAATTTAAAAAATAATACTCCAAAAATTTTATTAAACACATCTGCAAAAAAAATTAAAAATAAAAAAAAAATTAAATATTTAAAAAAATTTATTCATAATTCTGAAAATTTAACTTTAAATGATAATTTATTAGCCGGTATAATTACGCCCGATAAAGATATAGTGGCTGATTCTAAATTGTTAGAGCCCGCCTATTTAGTTTTTTCCAATTTTGAGCTAATATTAAAATGGAATAGATCATTAAGATTTGCTTTAGCTGTTTGTGACTTAAAAAATAAGTTTGGCAATGAATTATAAATTTCTTTTATTAATATTTTTTTTATGTTCTTGTGCATCAAATAATATAAATAAGAGCAATGATACATCAAGCAATATAAATAAAATCAAAGATACATCAAATAATATAAATAAAAGCAATGATACATCAAAAAATATAAATAAGAGCAATGATGTTATATTCAAAGATTCTTTTTCTAATTTTTCCAATAAAGGTTTTACTTTAATTTATGACGATTTATTAAAAAACAAAAAAATTATTACTAAAAAAATTGAAGATAGATCTTTGATTATTTTTCAAAAAAATTTAACAAAAGGTACTACAGTTAAAATTACAAATCTGATCAACAACAAATCCATGCTTGCAAAAGTTGGGACAAGATCTTATTATCCCTCATTTTATAATTCTGTTATTTCAAAAAGAATTTATGATCAATTAGAAATTGATATTGATGAACCTTATGTCGAAATATTAGAAATTTCTGAAAATTCTATTTTTTTAGCAAAAAAACCAAAAACATTCGATGAAGAAAAAAATGTTGCAGATAAAGTGCCAGTTGAAGATATTAGTATAAATAACTTAAATATTGATCCAGAAAAATTAATTATAAAGAAAAATAAAAAATTTAATTATATTATAAAGATTGCTGATTTTTACTTTGAAGATACTGCAAAATTTATGATAAAAAGAATCAAATCTAAAAATAAATTAATAAGTATTAATATTGTAAAATTGTCTAATGCTAATTATCGTGTATATCTAGGCCCATTTAAAGATTTGAAATCTCTTAAAAAAGCTTTTAATGATATTAAAATAATCAATTTTGAAAATATTGAAATTATCAAATCATGAAAAAATATTTAATTTTATTTAAGCTATTATTAGTTTTTTTTATAATCAAACCTGTAAATGCTGAATTTATTATAAATGCAAAAACTGTTATTTTACAAGATTATTTATCTGGTAAAGTTCTTTATGAAAAAGAACCAGATATGGCTATTTATCCAGCATCTATGACAAAAATTATGACTACTATCATTGCTTTTGATCTGCTTGAAAAAGGCGACATAAAATTAAATGAAAAATTTTTAATTTCTGAAAATGCATGGAGGCTATCCCAACCTGGTTCTTCATCTATGTTCATTATGATCAATGATGAAGTTTCGGTCGAAAACTTATTAAGAGGAATTATTGTGGTCTCTGGAAATGATGCTTGTGTTGCTTTAGCTGAAGGTATAGCGGGTACAGAATCAGAATTTGCAATTATGATGACTGAAAAAGCTCAAGAAATAGGCATGATCAATACTAATTTTTCTAATTCTTCAGGCTTAAATGATCCAGATAATTATTCAACAGTAAGAGATATTTTAATAATGTCTAACTATTTAATAAGAAATTATCCGAATTTTTACGAATATTTTAAGGAAAAAGAATTTACCTGGGATAGAACAGGAGGCGATCCGATTACACAGGGCAATAGAAATCCTTTATTATATAAAAATATTGGAGCTGACGGCATCAAAACAGGTTTTTTAACAGTTGAAAAATATTCATTAGCATCATCTATTATAAGAAATGAAAGAAGACTCGTAGCAGTTGTCAGTGGTTTTGAAACACGTAATACACGATCTAGAGAATCAGCAAAACTACTAACATGGGGGTTAACAAGCTTCGATACTATTGAGATTGCAAAAAAAGATTCTACTATAATTGAGCTAGATGTTTGGCAAGGTAAGAAAGATAAAATTAATGCATACGTAAAAAATGATATTTATAAAACATTTCAAAAAACTAGAAAAAAATATTTGAAGGTTGAGGCTGTTTATAATGGACCTATACAAGCTCCAATTAATAAAAATGATGTTTTGGGTAAACTAAAAATTTATTATAAAGATAATTTGATTGGTGAATATAATCTCTTAGCTTCCGAAAATGTAAAAAGAATAAATATTTTTTCTAGATTAATTAACTCTTTTAATTATTTAATCTGGGGCGATGTCTAAACACCCAATAATTGTATTTGAAGGTATTGAAGGTTCGGGTAAATCTTATCATATTAATAATATTGAAAAATTATTAATTAAAACAAAAAAAAAATATGTAAAACTAAGAGAACCTGGCGGATCAACAAATTCTGAAAAAATTAGAAAGATTATTTTAAATAAAAAATCTAGCTTTAATAGTTTAACTGATCTTTTATTATATTTGGCATCTAGAAGTGAAAATTTTCAAAAAATAATTAAAAAAAACTATAGAAAAAAAATTATTTTAATAGATAGATTTACTGACTCAACAATTGCTTACCAACACTATGGAATGGGAATAGATAAAAAATTAATTTTGTATTTAAATAAATTAATTTTAAAAAGAATTAGACCAGATTTTACTTTTTTAAATATAGTTAATAAAAAGAATTTAAAAATAAGATTATATAAAAGAAAAAATAAAAATCGATATGATAAATTTGACTATAATTTTTATAATACTGTTCAAAAGGGTTTCTTAAAATTAGCTAGTAATAAAAAGAAATACATGATTGTCGACTCTAATAATAAAATATCTATAAACAAAGAAATTATATTAAATAAAGTTAGAAAATTAATTAAATTATGATTTTAAATCCCTCAAATCAAACACAATTAATTGGACATGATGATTTATTATTAACTTTAAAAAATCTTTTTGATAATAACAAATTACCAAACAAAATTCTTTTTTCAGGACAAAAAGGTATTGGAAAATGCACTTTATCCTATCACTTATCTAACTATATTTTATCTAAAAAAGAAGATTTTTCTTACGATTTACAAAAATTTGAAATTAATAAAAATAACAAGTCATATATCCTTGTAAACAATAATTCGCATCCTAATTTTTATTTGATAAATTTAAAAGATGATAAAAAAAATATCGAAGTATCTCAAATCAGAGATATGATATCTTTTACTAACAAATCTTCTTTTGATAACGAGCATAAAATAATACTTATCGATAATTTGGAATATTTAAATTCAAGTTCAGCAAATGCTTTGTTAAAAGTAATCGAAGAACCTAATAACAAAATTCTATTTTTTTTAATCCATGATAATCAAAAAAAAATGTATAATACTTTAAAATCTAGATGTATACAGTTTAAAGTTTATTTAGAAAAAAAAATAATTAATAAAATACTAAGTTCATTAATTGATAATAAATTTTATAATGAATTAAATAATGATTTTAAACATTATTATAGTACTCCAGGCGAATATGTGAGTTTATACAATTATATTTCAAATCTTAAAATCAATATTAAAGATATTAGTATTGAAGAATTTATTAAAAACATTATTAATGACTATTCTTTTAAAAAAAGCACTTACATTAAAAATAATTTGATAAAATTTATAGAATTGTTTTTTTTTAAAAAAATTAATGATCAAAAGTCTAATAAAGATATATATTCTCAATATAGTTTTTTTTTAAATAAAATTAGTGATGTCAAAAAATATAATTTAGATATAGAAAGTTTTTTAATTGAATTTAATTCAAAATTGATCAATGGATGAAAACTTTTATATAACCACTCCTATTTATTATCCTTCAGCGAAACCACATATGGGTCATGCTTACTCAAGTATAATTTCAGATTTTTTTGCACGTTTTAAAAGAATTCAAGGTTGTAATGTTTTATTTTTAACTGGTACTGATGAACATGGACAAAAGATACAAAGAGCCGCAGAAAATAAGGGAATGGATCCTAAATCTTTTTGTGATGAGATTAGCAAAACATTTAATGATTTATCAAAGACATTAAATTTATCAAATGATGATTTTATAAGAACGACTGAAAATAGGCACAAAAAATCTGTTACTAATCTGTGGAAAATACTTGAAAAAAGAAATGAAATTTATTTGTCAAAATATTCTGGATGGTATTCTGTATCAGATGAAGCATTTTATTCTGAGGATGAAACTGAAGAAAAAAATAATACAAGAACATCAAAAACATCTGGATCTCCAGTCGAATGGGTGGAAGAGGAGTCTTACTTTTTCAAATTATCTAAATGGCAAGAACCACTATTAAAATTTTATTCAGACAATCCGAAATTTATATTGCCAGAATCTAGAAAAAATGAAGTAATAAGTTTTGTTAAAAGTGGACTCAAAGATCTTTCAATTAGTAGAAAATCTTTTTCATGGGGAATAAAAGTTCCTTCAAATAATGATCACATAATATATGTTTGGCTTGATGCTCTAACAAATTATATAAGTGCATTAAACTATCCAAACGTACAAGATAAACTATATAAAGATTTTTGGCCTGCATCTCTTCATTTAATTGGAAAAGATATCTTAAGATTTCACGCTGTTTACTGGCCTGCTTTTTTACTTGCTGCTGATATTCCGCCTCCTAAAAGAGTTTATGGGCATGGATGGATACTGTCAGGTGAAGAAAAAATGTCTAAATCAAAAGGAAACATTCTAGATCCAATTGAAATTATAGATCAATATGGTTTAGACCCTTTGAGATATTATCTAATTAAAGAAGTTTCTTTTGGTAATGATGGAAATATTTCACAAGAAAAACTTGAAAATTGCATAAATAGCGATTTAGCAAATAACTATGGGAATTTATGTCAAAGAGTAGTTTCATTTAATGAAAAGGATTTTAATTTAAAAATTCCAAATAATTATAAATTTAATAAAGATGATCAACAAATATTAAACACTTATTCTTCGAACATAGAAAATTTAATTAATTCTATTGATAATCAAAACATTAATTATTATGTAAATTTTATTCAAGAACAACTTTTTGCGGCAAACAAATATTTTAATGATCAAGAGCCATGGAGAAAAAAGTCTGATAAAGAAAGATTAAATTCTATTTTATATGTTTCGCTAGAATTAATTAGAAAAATTTCAATTTTACTATATCCAATAATTCCTGAAAGTTCGATTAAAGCTCTTAAAATATTTAATATAACGGAAGATAAAATTGATTTTGATTCAATTAAAAATCACGAAATATTAAAGGTAAATTCTGATATAAATAAAATTCCAATTTTATTTAAAAAAATTATAAAAAATGATTGACTCACATTGTCATCTAGATCATGAACCTTTAGCTGAAAATCTTAGTCAAGTTATTCTTAGATCAAAGAATATAGGTCTCGATAAAATATTGACTATTTCAACAACAACAAGTTCGTTTTCAAAAATCGTAGACATTGTTAATTTTGACCCTATGATCTATGGAACTTTTGGAATTCATCCCCATGAAACTAATTTAGAATTTGTAAAAAAAGAAACTATTGTCAAAAATATTAAATCAAATAAAAAAATTATTGGTGTTGGAGAAACAGGATTAGATTTTTACTACAATAATAGTAACAAAGTTAATCAAATAAATAGTTTTGAAAATCACATAAACGCATCAATCGATTTAAATGTACCAATAATTGTTCATTCTAGAAATGCAGAATTAGAAACTTTTGAAATTTTAAATAAATACAAAAAGGAAAATTTAAAAATTCTTATGCATTGTTTTACTGGAACATCTAATTTTGCTGAAAAGCTTATGAAATTTAATACTTATTTTTCAGCAAGCGGAATCATTACTTTTAAAAATAGTACTGATCTTCAAAAAACATTTAAGATAATTCCAGAAGATAAATTACTTATTGAAACTGATAGTCCTTTTTTAACTCCAATTCCTATGAGAGGAAAAAAAAATGAACCATCTTATATTAAATACACACTTGAAAAATTAGCAGAATTAAAAAATTTCAATATTAAAAATTTAGACAATATAACAACTAATAATTTTAATAAATTATTCTTCTAAATGTCAGTTAAATTTACTATTTTAGGATGCGGTAGTTCTCTAGGCGTTCCAAGAATAGACGGTCATTTTGGTAAATGCAATTCTAAAGAAAATAAGAATTATAGAACTAGATGTTCTGCGCTTATTTCAACAATAAACACGAACATACTTATAGATACTTCTCCCGACATAAAGATTCAATTATTAAAAAATAATGTAAAAAATATTGATAGAGTTTTATATTCTCATTTTCATGCTGATCAAACTCACGGAATTAATGAATTAAGATTATTTTATTTAAAAAATAGATGTAAAATACCAGTTTATACTGATCAAAGAACAAAAAAATATCTTTTATCTAACTTTAATTATTGTTTTAAAAAATCAATTGATTACTCCCCATTTTTAAAAATGAATTCAATTAAAAAAATTCATTTATTTAAAGATAATAAAGATAATATATTAATAAGAAGTATAAAAGTTAAACATGGAAAAGTTGAATGTATAGCTTTTATAATAAATAAATCTTGTGCTTATGTAAGTGATGTAAACAAAATATACAAAAAAGATTTGAAACATTTCAATAATTTAAAAGTTTTTGTTGTTGATTGTCTAAGATATAAACATCATCCATCACATTTTAATTTAGATGATGTTTTAAAGATAATTAAAATAATTAAACCAAAGAAAACAATACTAACTAATTTGAATATTGAACTAGATTATAATGAATTAAAAATGAAAATACCAAGAAATGTTGTGCCCGCATATGATGGTATGAGCTTTTCATTTTAATATTTCTATTATTATTTATGAGTTTTATATGTTCTATGAGTAAATAATAGAAGAACATAACCAAATATCGCTGATATTAAAGAGCCCGACAAAACACCAATTTTAACACCGTCAATGTGATGTGTATTTTCAACAAATGCTAAATTTCCTACAAATAGACTCATAGTAAAACCAATTCCTGCTAATACACCAACTCCATAAAAATTTAACCAATTTGAATTATTTGGCATTTGTGCAAATTTTAATTTTATTGAAATTATTGAAAACAAAAATATTCCTATTTGTTTTCCAAAAAACAATCCACATAAAATTCCTAAAGGAACAGGCCCCATCAAAGTTTTCATAGATACATTTTCAAGTGAAACCCCTGCATTTGCAAAAGCAAAAAGTGGCATAATTCCAAAAGCTACATAGGGATGTAAAAAATGTTCCAATTTTAACAATAGCGAAAAATCTTTATCAAGAATCCGGTGAGGGATGGTAAGGGCTAAAAGAACTCCTGATATAGTAGAATGAATTCCAGATTCATGAGTAAAATACCAGAGGAAAATACCAATAAACAAGTAGGGCAGAAATTTTTTTACTCCAAACTTATTAACGATAATTAAAGCCAAAAAACATCCTAACATTAAAATTAAATACACATAATGAAGTTCCGCTGAATAAAAAAAGGCTATGATTATAATTGCGCCCAAATCATCAATTATTGCTAAAGCCAATAAGAAAACTTTTAAAGAAACTGGAACTCTTTTACCTAACAATGATAATACGCCAATTGAAAATGCAATATCAGTAGCCGATGGTATTGCCCATCCACGCAGTGTATTACCAGTTTCAAAATTGATAATCACATAAATAATTGCTGGTACAAGCATACCTCCTATAGCGGCAATTATAGGTAAAGAAGCTTGTTTAGGATTTGAAAGCTCGCCATGAATGAATTCTCTTTTGATTTCCAAAGTAACAACAAAGAAGAAAACACACATCAATACGTCATTGATCCAATGTAGAATGCTTAAATTTAAACCAAAATTTTGGGTACCAATTAAAATATGAGTTTTTAATACGTCAAAATAATATCCACTCAAATCTGAATTACTTAGAATTAACGCTATTACTGCTGCAATAAGTAGAACCAAACCACTTGCAGCTTCTAACTTAAAAAACCATTTAAATGGTTTGGAAAGATATCTTAACATAATTTATTTAATCAAATCTTTAAAAAAAAGCATTATATCTCTAAGGCTTTCATAAAGGTTGTTTAAAATTGTCACAGTGCTTGGAAAGAGTAAATTGATTTGATGTTTAAAAGTATCTATTAATATTATTAACGCGATTATGCTAATTATAAATACTATGAAAATTTTGTAATAATTTAGTTGTTTAGCTTTTATAATTGGATTTGTTTGTTTGACTTTTTTAATTTGAATTTCTTGCGTTAATTCAGTTTCTTGAATTTCTTGAGCATTTGATAAGTCTACAGATGGTTCAAGTGAACTTATTTTATCTTTTATAACTGTTTTAAAAAACCATTGATGATCACAACTGCCACATTGAAGCAGCCTACCTCGTTTAGGTATTAAGCCGTCATTAATTTCAAATTTTTTATTACAATTTTCGCAAATGATGATCATACTATTATTATATTGTATATTCTTACTATATTATTTTAATTTTACCATTGTTTATGCTTTAAAATTCATAATAACTATTGTATTAGTATCACATTCGGGGCGTAGCGCAGCCTGGTAGCGCATCTGGTTTGGGACCAGAGGGTCGCAGGTTCAAATCCTGCCGCCCCGACCAGTATGAAAAAAGCAAAAATATATAAACCTTCTAAAACCGCTATGCAATCAGGTACAAAAAAATATGACAAATGGATAATTGAATATATTACTGAAAAACCTGGTATCAATCCTTTAATGGGTTGGGAAAGTTCTACTGATACTTTGACAGAATTAAAATTAGAGTTTTCTACAAAAGAGTTGGCTGTTGAATATGCTAAAAAAAATAAAATAAACTTTGAAATTATTGAACCTAAGATAAGAAAAATAATTAAAAAATCTAACACTGACAATATTTTGAAATAATTTTAATGTTTAAATTTTTTACACAAAAACAGTGGTTTCTATGGAGTATATTAGGATCAATTTTTATTTTGATATCTACTTGGTATCAGGTTCAACTAGATGTAAAAATCAATGAATGGTTTGGTGAATTTTATGACACTCTTCAAAAAGCATTAACAACAGCAAATTCAGTATCAGAAACTGAATTTATTGGGTATTTATTTACTTTTGCCAAAATAGCTGCTCTTTGGATTTTAATAGCGGTTTTTACTGGTTTTTTTACAAGTCATTGGGTTTTCCGTTGGAGAACATCTATGGCAAATCATTATCATGAACAATGGTTAAAAGCGCGTTTAACTGAAGGCGCTTCACAACGTGTACAAGAAGATACATTAAAATTTGCTAGGATTATGGAAGGTCTTGGTACCGGCTTATTGGACAGTATAATGACTTTAATTGCTTTCACACCAATCTTATGGGGATTATCTAAGCAAATTGATGTTTTGCCTTGGATAGGACAAGTCGATCATGCTTTAGTATGGGTTGCTATAATTTCAGCTTTAGGTGGAACTTTAATACTAGCCGCTGTCGGAATTAAATTACCAGGCATAGAATATGATATCCAAAAGGAAGAAGCTGGTTACAGAAAAGAATTGGTTCACGGTGAAGATGACCCAATAAGAGCTGCACCCCCAACTATTGGTCAATTATATAATAGAGTTAGAGGAATACATTATAAATCTTATTTCCATTATTTATATTTTAACACAGTTAAATGGAGTTATTTTCAAGGTATGGTTATTGTTCCTTATTTAGCATTAGCTCCAACAATAGTAACTGGAGCAATTACATTGGGTTTTGTTCAACAAATCACAAGAGCTTTTGGCAGAGTAGAAGGATCATTGCAATATTTGGTAAAAAGTTGGTCTATTATAGTTGAATTCATTTCTGTTTGGAAAAGATTAAAAGAATTTGAGTCAAAACTTAAAAGTGATAAATTTGAAATATATACCGAGACAACATAATGTCTTTAGACAAAAAATTAATTTCAATATTTGAAAATATTACATCTAAAGCTGCTTTAGCATCCTACAGATTGGTTGGAAAAAAAGATAAAATAGCAGCAGATAAAGCTGCAGTTGATTCTATGAGAAGTTCAATAAATAAAATTGATATTAAAGGAAGAATCGTAATAGGTGAGGGCGAATTAGACAAAGCACCAATGCTTTATATTGGTGAAAAAGTTGGAACAGGCAAAGGTATTGAAATTGATATTGCGGTAGACCCACTAGAAGGAACCTATTTTGCCGCAAACAACCTTCCAGGTGCTTTATCAGTAATTGCTATTTCTGAAAAAAATAATTTATTCCATGCGCCTGAAACGTATATGGACAAAATTGCAGTTGGTAATAAAGTTCCCAAGGATGCAATAGACTTAGATTTTGAGTTAGAAAAAAATATTAACAATTTAGCTGACTGTAAAAATAAAAATATTTCAGAAATAACTGCATGTATTTTAGATAGACCTAGACATAAACAAACAATAGAAGAGCTCAAAAAATTAAAAGTTAATTTGAAATTAATATCAGACGGCGATGTAGCTGGAGCACTATTGGTAACAGATGAAAAATATAATGTTGATATTTTTTTAGGAGTGGGTGGAGGACCAGAAGGTGTGTTGGCTGCTTCAGCTTTAGACACGTATAATTGCAATTTTCAAGGTAGGTTTATTTTTAAAGAAAAAAATGACATTTTGAGAGCAAAAAAAATGGGAATTCAAGATATAAACAAAAAATACAATTTGAATGAAATAGTGTCTGGAGACTCAATTTTTTGCGCCACAGGTATAACTCCTGGAGAATTAGTTAATGGAATTTTTATTAAAGATAATATTTATACTTCAGAAACTCTAGTCACACATAAAAATTCAAATTTTAAAAAAATAATTAAAAGAAGTGAAGAAATAATCT
>Ga0187833_10003385_pt1 | contig 16212 bp, 17 predicted proteins | sample ETNtaG_37_FD_167968 | JGI IMG/M metagenome (GOLD analysis project Ga0187833, IMG submission 167968) | Marine microbial and viral communities from oxygen minimum zone, Eastern Pacific Ocean - ETNP2014_SV_400_PacBio MetaG (Illumina Assembly) | ecosystem: Environmental > Aquatic > Marine > Hypoxic...
CCCGCGACATCATGCGCAAGAAGGAAGCCAAGGAAGCCGGCCTCGACGATCCCGGCCTCGACGACGCGGCGCTGATCAAGGCGATGGTCGCCAATCCCATCGTTATTGAACGCCCCATCGTCGTCAACAACGGCAAGGCGGCGTTGGGCCGGCCGCCGGAAAGCGTCGCCGATATCCTTTAACGCCCCAGGGACCCCAAGGGAAACCTGATGAAAAGCTGAACGATCACGAGGCCGCCGTTGACGTTCTAAGGCCATCTATTCACTATGGTCTTATATTCTTGTGATGCGCCGGTTTCCTTAATCGAAAACAAAAAGGAACCGCCCCTGGGAGAGACCATGGCTGACGATCAAGCGTCCAATAAACCCAAGCGCACCATCAGCGCCACCATGAAGCCGGTCGTGGGAACGCCGGCTGCCGCGCCGGCGCCGCAAACGCCCACGGCCGCGCCAGCGCCGCAACCACCAACCGCGGAACAGGTCGCCACCTGGCAGGCGCTTGAGCCCGACCAGAAACTGGCGTTGCGTGAACGCGAAGCGGTCAGGATGTTCGGCCAGGGCCTGGAGCATCATCGCAGGGGCGAAACCGAAGACACGGCGCGTATTTACAGCCAGGCGCTTATTCTCAATCCCAATTTTCCCGATATCTACAATAACCTGGGCGTGGCCTTGCGGACGCTCGGCAAGCTCGAGGCATCGGCGGCGTGCTATCAACGCTCGCTGGCGCTCAACCCCAATAATGGCGGCTCCTATACCAACCTCGGCAATGTGCTCCGCGCCCTCGGTCGGTTGGACGTCGCCGCCGCCAGCCACCGCCGCGCCGTCGAACTGACGCCGGAGTCCGCCGATTCCCATTACAACCTGGGCCTGGCGCTGCGCGATCTCGGCGACACCGATGAAGCGCTGCAATGCTTCGCCAAAACGCTGGAGCTAACGCCCGACCACCCGGGTAGCCATTGGGACCGCTCGCTGGCCCTGTTGCAGAAGGGCGATTTGAAAGGCGGCTTCGAGGAATACGAATGGCGCTGGAAGCAGACCTCCAACCCGCCCCGGGGTTTCCAACAACCTGAATGGGACGGCGCCGAGCTCAAGGGCAAAACCATCCTGCTGCACCAGGAGCAGGGCTTCGGCGACATGATCCAGTTCGCGCGCTACATCCCCATGGTCAAGGAACGCGGCGGCACCATCATCGTCGAGGCGCAGCCGCAGCTGAGCCGCCTGTTTTCAACCATCGACGGCGTCGGCCAGGTCGTCAACAGGGGCTCGGACCTGCCCAAATTCGACGTTTACGCGCCGATGATGTCGCTGGCGCGGATTTTCGGCACCACGCTCGACACCGTTCCCGCCGCCGTCCCCTACCTGAAGCCGCCCGACCAGCATGCCCAGCAATTGCCGGCGACGATGAGTAAAAAGCTGAAGGTCGGCATCGCCTGGGCCGGACGGCCGACCCACAAAAACGATGCCAACCGGTCGTGTTCGTTCAGCCATTTCACCGAACTGATGGGGCTCGCCGATATCACCTTTTACAGCCTTCAAATCGGCCCCTCGGTCGGCGACATCGCGGCCCAGGGATGCGAGGCCTTCGTTACCGAGCTGGGCAGCAAAATGAACGATTTCGCCGATACCGCCGCCGTCGTCCAGCAACTGGACCTGGTGATCACCGTCGATACCGCCGTTGCCCATCTGGCCGGGGCGCTCGGCAAGCCGGTATGGGTGGCCGCCCCCTATCCCGGCGACTGGCGCTGGATGCTGGAACGCGAAGACAGCCCCTGGTACCCGACACTGCGCCTGTTCCGTCAACCCGCCCCCGGCGACTGGAAGACGGTGTTCGAAAACCTGCGCCGGTCGCTGACCGAACTGGCGGCAACCACCAAGGGCGAATAAGGTTTATACTAACAAACGCTGTTGCAGTTCGGGTAGCGGTTCGTAATCAATTTCTGCACCGGCAGCCCTATGGGCGACTCCTGCATATGATATCGAGAGTGAGCCGAGGGTCGCAGCTATCACCATTAAAAGGATCACAGTTAATGGTCCTGACAATAGAAACTCCCCCAACCCCCTGTTATCCGTTCTCGACCGCAACTATGGCATCCACCGGCCCCCCGTGACAACCGGGACGGGAAAGTGAGTCCCGGCAATCGATTTCTGGATTGCTCGGCGGCCCGATGCTAAACTGGGGCCATGACCAAACTACTTAAAAAAGCCATCGATCGGGTATCCAGCCTTCCTGACGACGAGCAGGACGCCATCGCCGGGATCATCCTTGACGAGCTCCAGGACGAGGCCCGCTGGCGCGCCTCTTTCGCCGCCTCGCAGGACGCGCTGGCGCAGCTTGCCGCCGGGGCGAAAAAGGAAATCGCCGAGGGCAAGACCGAACCCTACGATCCGGCAACAAAGCCTGAATGAACTCTCATACGACGCAGGCGTTCTGGAAACATTTCGACGCCTTGCCCGAAAATGTACGCGACCAGGCGAGAAAGGCTTTTCGGCTGTGGTAGGAGGATACCTCTCACCCGAGCCTTCATTTCAAGCGCATCCATGCCAGGGAACAAGTCCATGCCGTCCGCGTCAGCGGTGGGTACCGTGCGCTTGGCCTTCGCGAAGGCAATACCGTGACCTGGTTTTGGATTGGCTCCCATGACGCTTACGAACGGTTAATTAAATAAAATCCGCTACTGCGGCGGCAATGGCGGCCTGGGGCCGGGCTGGTCGATTTCTTTATCCATCCGTGGCGGCAGCACGGCCTCTGGTTTTTCCGGTTCTGGCGGCGCCGGTGTTTCCGGCGGTTCCGGTTTGAGGTCGATGCCGCTCAAATCGATGCTCAATTGCGGCGTCATCATCGGTGGCGGCGGCGCCGTCGCCGCGACGGACGGCTTGGCCGGCGCCGGTTGCGGAGTCGGTGCCGGCGGCGCGGTCGATGATACCGGCGGTGGTTCCGGCGGCGCGAAAGTGGTCGGCGGCGGTTCCGGCGCCTGGCCCGGCACCGGCGACGGTGATGGCACGCCGGCGGTGGGCGCCGGGGTCACCGGCAGGTAAAGCGTTTCCGGCTGGGCGCCCGGTGCGGCGGGTGCGGGTTGTCGTAACGGCGGCGGTTGCTGCCAGCGGCTGCCGTATTCGTTGGCCATGGGGTGCGGTTCGGACAGCAACTTGTCCATGTCATAGGTCGAACCGATGCTGTCGGCGGCGGCCGGCCCCGATAGGACGGCCAACACCGAAAAAACGAACAGGCTTCCGGTCCATGTGGTTTTCACGTTCATTCCCTCGCGGTATATTAAAGGCCGGGTCCGGGCGCGAACAGCTTTTTGGAAGTTTCGGGCAGGAGTTTTGATTGAAAAAAACCAAACAAACCTTCAACGATAGCGAGGTGATCTTCCGTGAAGGGGATCCCAGCGATACCGCCTTCGAGATCGTTTCCGGCAAGGTCGAAATCTCCAAGCAGGGCGACGGCGGTAACGTCAGCTTGGCGGTCTTGAACCCCGGCGACTTGTTCGGCGAGATGGGAGTCCTGGATCAAGGCATCCGCAGCGCCACCGCCACCGCCGTCGGCGCGGTCACGACCAGCGTCATCAGCCGCAAGGAGTTTCTCGCCGGCGTTCAGGACAAACCGGAAATCGCGCTCGGCATCATGACCCAAATGGCCGAACGCCTGCGCGGCGCCGACAATCAACTCGCCGGCGATGCCCCTGGGACGGTGGCGGGGGCGGCGGCGAAAGCGCCCTTGGAAACCGGCCTGCCGAAACAGGTGAGCCCGGACCAAGGCGACGACGGTGCCGGCCTGGCCCCGGCCGCGAAAAAGGGATTCCTGAGCGGGCTGTTTGACTTCAAAGACCTGCCCAAGATCGAACGCATCGAGGTCCAGGTGGCGCCGTTGGCGGGGGACCAGGGCAACAAACACACCAAGGCCATCGTCCGCGGGTTGGCAAAACGCAAGGGCCTTAGGGCGCGGATGCTCAAAAAACCATTGCCGGACAACCCCGATGCCGAGCCCGGGGCCCAACAAAAGGCCCGGGAAGCGGCGGCCCGAAAGGCGATGGCGGAAACCGAATCCGACCTGTTGATCTGGGGCGAAGTGATGGCGACGGGCCTGACCATGCATCTGAAATTCATTCCCTTCGCCACCTGGAACGACGCCCCGCCCGGCAGCTTCACCGCCGATACCATTCTGCCCCTGCCCACTGACCTGCTCCGCCGTTTGCCGATTTTCTCTATGCCGGCGCCTTGGCGGCGATGATCCCTAAATCCGAAGGCACGGCGGCGGCGCTGACCCGCGACCGGCCCCTGGCGCTGGACAACGCGCGGGCGGTGCTCAGCGACCTTTCCCAGGACCTGACCGGCCGCGAAAAGGCCTGGCTGCGGGCATGCTATGCCAACGCGCTGACGACGGTGGCGTTCCAACGCGGCGACATCGGGCTGTTTGAAGGCGCCCGCGACGCCTACCAGGAATGCCTTGCGATCTTGGGCGAGGACGAAGCGCCGTTTGAATGGGCGATCTTCCAAAAGCACCTGGCCGCCGTCCTTAAGGCCATTGCCGAGCGAACCAACAACAAGGAGCTTCTTGGCGAGGCCGCCGACACCTTCCGCGCCGCCCTGAAGGGGCTGGACCGTGACGACCACCCGTTCGAATGGGCGGCGGTGCAAAACCGCCTAGGCGAGGCCCTGTTCCGGCTCGATTTCGAAAGCGGCGACATCGAGATGCTGAAGCATGCGCTCGGCGCCTTTCAATCCTCGCTGCAGGTCTTCACCCGCACCAAGACGCCGATGCGCTGGGCCGAGGCCATGGATAACCTGGCCCAGGTCACGCAGGTGCTGGGCGAACAGCTTAAAAATTCCGAGGCCCTGGAAAAAGCCGCCCAGGCCTGCCGCGCCGCGCTGGAAGTGCGGACCAAAACCGAGGTGCCGTTATTGTGGGCGGCGACCCAGAACAACCTGGGCTCGGCCTTGTTCCTGTTGGGTAAAATGACCAAGGCCTTGGATCACCTGCAGGGCTCAGTTGAGGCCTTCGATCTGGCCGGCGGCGTCTACCGGGCCAGAGGCATGGAAAAAATGGTCGCCGTCACCGAAAAAAATCTCGAACACGTCAACCAACTGCTCAACCAATTGGCGCCGAAAGACCTTCCCCCCATGGACTGGGAAGACGACGAATAAGCGCAAGTGGGACACTTATTATTGGGGTTTAAAAAATTTTTCCGGTGGCACGCTTGCGGGCGCCCAGCCGGGCCATTATATTCCCGCCGTCGGTCATATTATCGACATAATTAACCGTATCTTTGACAGCCGCTGTCCAGGCGATGGCGCGGCGACCGGGTTAAATAAATAATAAACAGGAAACACTGGGCATCACGACCATGGCGGAGAAAATCGCTCTTAAGGGCCTGACCAAACGGTTCGGTCCGATCCTGGCCGTTGACAATATTTCCATGTCGGTGGCCACCGGCGAGGTCTTGGGATTCTTGGGCCCCAACGGCGCCGGAAAATCGACGACCATGCGGATGCTGACCGGCTTCATTGAGCCGACGTCGGGCACCGCCGAGATTTGCGGCCTGGACGTCACCCGCCATCCCGTCGAAATTAAACGCCGCATCGGTTATCTGCCGGAAGGCGCGCCCACCTACGGCGACATGACGCCGGAATCCTATCTCGGCTTCATTGCCGAAATCCGCGGCTTCGACGGGCCCGAAATTCGCCGCCGCATCGAGGCCGTCACCGAAAAGGTCAATATCGGCAGCGTGCTGCGCCAGCCCATCGATACCCTGTCGAAGGGATTCAAGCGCCGCGTCGGGATCGCCCAGGCGATGCTGCACGACCCCGAAATCCTGATCATGGACGAACCCACCGACGGCCTGGACCCCAACCAGAAACACCAGGTGCGGAAATTGATCCGCGACATGTCCGCCGACCGGGCGATCATCATTTCCACCCATATCCTCGAAGAGGTCGAAGCGGTTTGTTCGCGCGCCGTCATCATCGCCCACGGCCGCCTGTTGGCGGACGGCACGCCCGAGGAGTTGCTGTCCCGCGCGCCTGACCATAACGCCGTGATGATCATCGTCGAATCCGACAAGGCCGAGGCCATCAAAAAATCCCTGGACGGCCTCGATGCCGTCAAAACCACCAAGACCGAAAAGGCCGCAAATGGCGCCACCCGCCTGGTGATCCGGCCCAAAAAGGGCAAGCTGATCGCCGACGACGTCAGCCAATTATTGCGGTCCAAGAAAATCCCGGTGCGCGAAATGTTCGTCGAGCGGGGTTCTTTGGATGATGTCTTCCGCAAAATCACGCAGGACGGAAAATCTGCCGGAGGTGGGGCCAATGCGTAACATCGCGATCATCGCCAAGCGTGAAATCAAAGGCTATTTCACCACCCCGCTGGCGTATATCTTCATCGTCATTTTCCTGGCCTTGTCCGGCGCCTTCGCCTTTTACATCGGCGGCTTCTTCAGCCGCGAACAGGCCAGTCTGCAGCCGTTCTTCCTGTATCACCCGTGGCTTTACCTGATGCTGGTGCCGGCCATCGCCATGCGTTTGTGGGCGGAGGAGCGCAAGACCGGCACCATCGAAATTCTGATGACGCTGCCGATTTCCACCTCCGAAGCGGTGCTCGGCAAATACCTGGCGGCGTGGGGGTTCACCGGCATCGCCCTGGCGTTGACGTTTCCCATGTGGATCACCGTCAACGTGCTCGGCGACCCCGACAACGGCGTCATCCTGGCCGGCTATCTGGGCAGCTTTTTCATGGCCGGCGCGTTTATGGCCATCGGTTCGTGTATTTCGGCGCTGACCAAGAATCAGGTCATTGCCTTCATCGTCGCCGCCACCGTCTGTTTCCTGTTCACCATGAGCGGCCTGGAACTGGTGTTGAGCTTCTTCCGCGGCTGGGCGCCGGAGGTGTTGGTGCGGACCATTGCCTCGATGAGCTTTCTCACCCACTTCGGCGCCGTCTTAAAGGGGGTCATCGACGTCAGAGACGTGATCTTCTTCGCAACCCTGATTGCCTTTTGGCTGTTCGCCAATGTCATCATCATCGACCTTAAGAAGGCGGCCTGATCCGATGCGCCGGCTTGAATCCATGGAACGCTCGAAACTGGCCGTCATCGGGCTGGCGCTCGGCGTTGTTCTTTTCTTCGCCGTCAACGTTTTTTCCAACGCCACCTTCCAGGCGGCGCGCCTCGACCTGACCGAAGGAAAGCTGTTCACCCTATCGGGCGGCACCCTGAAAGTGCTGGGCTCCAGCGGTGAGCCGATTTCGCTGAAGCTTTATTTTTCCAGGCTTTTGGGTGAACGCAGCCCCCAGCACGCCATCTATTTCGAACGCATCCGGGAGCTGTTGGAACGCTATCAGGATATTTCCGGCGGCAGAGTCCAACTTGAAGTGATCAACCCGGAACCCTTTTCCGACGACGAGGACCGCGCCGTCGCCGCCGGCCTACAGGGGATTCCATTGAACGAGGCCGGCGATCTCGGCTATTTCGGCCTTTCCGCCTCCAACAGCACCGACGACAAAGCCGGAATCCCGTTTTTCACACCGGAGCGGGAAACCTTCCTGGAATACGACCTGACCCGCATAATTTACATCCTGGCCGACCCGGAACGCAAAGTGATCGGGGTAATGTCTGCGCTGCCGATCAACGGCGGCGCCGCGCAACCGCCGTACCAACAGGCGCCGCGCTGGTCGGTGCTGGACCAAATCAGCGATTTCTTCACCGTTAAGCCGCTGCCCCAGCAAATGCGCGAAATCCCCGACGACATCGATATCCTGATGCTGGTCCACCCCAAGGGTTTGGATGACTTCACCTTATATGCCATCGACCAGTTCGTGCTCGGCGGCGGCAGGGTGATGGTCTTCGTCGATGCCAACGCCGAGGTCGACGTTCCCCCCGACGGGCGCATGCAAAGCCTGCCGGTGTCGGACTTCAATAAAATCCTCACCACCTGGGGGCTCAAGCTGGCCGAAAATAAAGTCGCCGGCGACCTGGACGCGGCTAGGCGCGTCAACGTCCGGGTCGGCGGCAAAACGTCGGTCGTCGATTACGTGATTTGGCTGGGGTTGGATAAGAGAAACTTCGATACCGGAGACACCATCACCGGCAACATCAGTTCGCTGAATTTCGCCGGCGCCGGTATTTTGGAGCCCACCGGCGCGGAAGGAATCAAGGTCCAGCCGTTGATCTCCACCGGGCCCCGGTCGATGGCCATCGAGGCGGCAAAGGTCATGTCCCGGCCCGACGCCGTCGGTCTGTTCCGTGACTTCAAGGTCGAGGGCAAGCCATTGATGCTGGCGGCGCGTATCAACGGCACCGTCAAGACGGCCTTCCCCGACGGTCCGCCCAAAGAAAAAGACGGCAAGCCGGCCAAGGGCGTGCCGCCGAAGCATCTGGCCCAATCGACAACGCCGGCCAACCTGATTGTGGTCTCCGATGTCGATATGCTGCATGACCGGTTCTGGGCCGAAATCCGTCAGCTTCTGGGCCAGCAGCTTTTGGTGCCCTACGCCAACAACGCCGATTTCGTGGTCAGCGCGCTCGATAACCTCGGCGGCAGCAATGACCTGATCGGGCTCAGGGGCCGCGCCAAATCGACCCGGCCCTTCGCCATGGTCCAAGATATCCGCCAGGCGGCGGAACGCCAGTTCCGGACCAAGGAACGCGATCTTCAGACCAAGCTGGAAGCCGCGCGCGCCAAGCTGGAATCGCTGCAACGGCGTCGTGGCGGTGAACAGGAAGTCGTTGTCAGCGCCGATGACAGGACCGCTATCCAAGAATCCCGAAACGAAATCGTCGGAATTCGCAAGGGCCTTCGGGATGTTCAGGCGGCGTTGCGCAAGGACATCGACCGCCTGGAAGCGTTGCTTAAGTTTCTCAACATCGGCCTTATTCCGCTGCTGTTGGGTTTCGGCGCCATTGTTGCCGCCCTCATCGGCCGGTTTCGCCGCAAGACCCAGGTCGTGACGGAATAAAAAGGATCCCAGACCGTGTCACCGAAAACATTTGTCGTTGTTAGCATCCTTACCGTCGTAGCGCTCGGCGCGGCGGTGTTGGCGCCGGGCCTGAACCAGGGCTATCAGCCCGCCGCCGGCGCCGGCGACAGGGTGTTCCCGAAACTGATCGATCGGGCCAACGACATCGCCGCCGTCGTCATTGAACACGCCAAGGGCCGGATCACCCTGATCAAAAATGACAACGGCTGGACCATGAATGAGCGCGACGGCTACGCCGCCCGCCAGGTCCGGGTCCAACGCGCGATCTTAGGGCTGTCGCAATTGCGGTTATGGGAACCGAAAACCAAGGCCAAGGAAAAGTTCGCCAAGCTGGAGCTTCAAAACCTGGAGGCCGAGGGTGCTAAATCCAGGAAGATCCAATTGTTCGATACCGGCGGCGCGGTGCTGGCCGAACTGATCGTCGGCAAGCGGCGGCCAAACCTGGCCGGCACCACCACCGGCGGCGTTTACGTGCGCAAACCCGACATCGATCAGACCTGGTTGGCGGCGGGCACCACCGACGCCTCCAAGGACCGCAACAACTGGCTGGAACGCAAGATCGTCAATATCGGATTCTCCCGGGTGAAAAACATCGTCATCCGCCACCCCGACGGCGAGACCGTCAACATCTCGAAGCCGACGGAGAAAGCCGAGGATTTCAAAATTGATAATATGCCGGCGGGCAAAAAACTCATTTCCCAGGCGGAACTGGGCAGTGCCGGGCGGGCGCTCAATAATTTTCAGCTCAATGATGTCCGCAAGGATGATACCCCGTTCGATGCCGCCGCCACCGTCACCACGGACTTCACCACCTTCGACGGGCTTTCCATCAAAACCATGGTTGCCAAGCAGGACGGCGCCTATTGGCTAAAAGTACAAGCGTCGGGAACGGCGGGCGAGGCCACCGAAAAGGCTGCCGCCATCACGGCCAGGACCAAGGGTTGGGCCTATCAGATTTCCGAGTACGCGGCCTCCAACCTGACCAAGCGCTTTAAGGACCTGGTCGAAGACGCCAAGGCGGGGTCTTAAAAAAAACCAACTCATTTAAAGGATGGCGCACCCGGGAAGACTCGAACTCCCAACCTCCTGATTCGTAGTCAGATGATATTATCTGAAGATTATCCGATAGTTTCAACAATATCTTGAAATATACACGTATTAACAGCGTACTGAATGCAGACGCTTCACTTTACACGCGCTTGTTTTCGATATATGGTGGGCACTTAATAGGGCACTCTTATTGATTACAACAACGCAAGTGCGCCCTTCGCGCCGGTAGAGAGGCCGCAGGATGAAGCCCAGCAAATCCGCAATCGACAAGCTCATGTATGGAGGCCGCCAGCTACCCGGCGGCGGTTGGACCAGGGACATTCGGTATTTCGACGGCCAACCACCGGGGTTTGGCATTCGCCCATACCCGTCGGGCAAGCGTGTGTTCATTCTCAGGTATACTTCGCCCACCAGCGGCAAGCGTCGTTTCATCCCTCTAGGAGCCTATGGCGAACTGACGCCCCAGGAAGCGCATGACAAGGCCGTTGAGGCCCGCCGCTTGATCACGCGGGACGGCATCGATCCCCTTGATAAACGAAAAGCCGAAAGGGCTGCCCTACTGTCTGCCAGGGATGGTCGTTATGAGTTCAGGGTGACCGCTGATTCTTTCCTGGAGCGATACGCCAAGAAGGAAACCACTGAGCGGACGTGGAAGGAAACCGAGCGCATCCTAAACAAGTATGTGCTGCCGAAATGGGGGCGAAAGGATATCCGCGATATCCGCCTCCCCGATGTCGTTGAACTGCTGGACGGGATTGAAGACAAGAACGGGCCAGTGATGGCGAACCGGACGTTGGCAGCCACCCGCAAGTTGTTTAACTGGGCGATGGTGAAGCGGGGCCTGATCGAGACAATGCCCATCGGCCCCGGGATGGCATTCAAGGAGAAGCCCCGAAAGCGATGGCTAAAGGATCGCGAGGTCAAGGCCCTGTGGAAAGCATGCGACAAGGCGGGGTGGCCGTACGGACCATTTACCCAGATGCTGATACTCACGGGGCAGCGCCGTGGGGAAGTCGCGGGCATGCGCTGGGGCCATATCTCTAAAGACGTCTGGACTATCCCCGCCGAAGACACGAAGACGGACACCGAACACGGCGTTCCCCTCTCTGGTCCGGCCCAGAAAATCTTGGACGCCATGCCGCGCCTGGAAGGTTGCGGATACGTGTTCGGAACGGGCCGCAGGGGTGACAAACCGTTGTCCGGGTTCACGCAGGGGAAGACGGTACTTAATGAGGTTTTTAGGGCCAAACAGCCCTGGACATTCCACGACCTTCGCCGGACCGTACGAACTCACCTGTCGGAAATCGGAACCAATAATGACGTGGCCGAGCGCGTATTGAACCACGCCCGTCGAGGCGTCGAAGGCGTCTATGACCAGCATGCGTACATGCCCGAGAAACGCTATGCCCTCGAAGCCTGGGCGGACAAGATTACGCGGCTGCTTGACGGGAAGACAGCGGCAACGGTCAATCTCAACGCAGAACGGAAGAAACGAAAAATCGGTCGTGGAAAGCGCACGTAGGGGCGTATATGAATACAGACGCAATCTCCGCCGAAGATGTCCGGTCTGTTGTTGCTTTTTCAGACGTCCCGTTTTCCGAACAACTCGTTTTAGATGTCCGGGATAACGTTCTATGCCAGCCGTGATGCCGCACCTGCCACGAATGAATGGAAGGGAAAGACCGCTGAGGCAATCAAGAAATGGAAACGGGACCAAGCCGCCCAAAAAAAGAAGTGGAGGGGGCGACGGAAAAAACAAAATTCAAGTGCGACTTCCCGAACTACCGTAGTGCGACTTCCCGAACTACCAACCGCCGAAACGAACAAAACGCCGTGAACAGAATCGCCGATATCCGCCAATCCGGTTTTGAGCCCGTAGTGCTACTTTCCGAACTACTTACATATCTTCCTAGGGGATGCCCACCTTTTTAAAACAGCAATCCTTTCCAAGCTCATTCATTGGGAGGCGATGGCAAGGCCAATGGGTTGAGGCTAAGGTCGTTTTATATGGGGGGTGAAATGAGATCAGAAGCTAAAATCAAGCGTTTGGATGACCGTAACCCAGTGGGGTACCTGCTGGGGTATATGATTATCCTTTAAAGTCAGCGTTGTAAAAATGATAGCCGGGATTAACCCCGCGCGCGCGCGCGAAACCATGCACCAATACCCTATTGTATCCCATTCAAACCACCCAGCACCGTCGTATGGGCCAAAAGTGATTCATCCGTCCGCTTGATTGGCGCTGAAGGCAAATCTTCGGCCTCGGCCGGGTTGAACCCCCTCCAAATGACTTGGCGCATGAGCGGCAATATATTGGCCGTGTCCATGAAGCTCACCAGGGGGAAATGAATGTCCGCTTTCGGGGGCAAAGCGGACATGTTTAAGGGTGTGGCAAAGAGTTCGCTAATAGCCATAAGCGGACATTTAGACGGATCTGAGATATATACCGGCAACGAAGATGCTCAATGAGAGGATCGCGCTCGCCCCTACGTTGGCCGCGACCGTGGTCGGAATTCGTTGCAGCGCTCGAGAATCAACCCTCACTGCACGCAGAAACTGTACCTTGAGGTCTCAAAAGTAGTCTGCCCGTCGATTCTTACGTCTATCCGCCGAAGCCGAACAGCTGGCGGGGTGTTTCCCATAACAGGACACGGAGGTCGTCCGGGTCCGGAAACAATCGCTCGACTAGATCCACTAGAGGTCCGACATCCTGCCGCTCCGTCGCGCGTAGATAGGGCCAGTCCGATGCCCACATGCAGTGCTCCAGGGTAAAGGCGCTGACGTCAGACAGTGCAGAGTACATACAGATCGTCGCCCCGAACACCGCGGCGGCGCGAACGAACTGTAGGCCAGGCTTCTTGGTGCGCAAAAATTCAAAAGAACCGGAACGTGACAGAACAAGGAAAACGATCAGTATATGAAAAAAATACCGGGCCCACAGGATGTGCCCCACGGATAGGGAAGACGTCAGATATTTACCGGTGCCGTCCATTACCCCGAGAATGGCCGCCCCGCACACGGTCAACAGGATGCCGGAGCGAAGGTTTTGTCTGACCCTTGCATTGGCGTCTAGAGTCAACGAACCACCTTGGTCAACTCGACTTCTCCGAAATCCGCATAAATGGCGTGCGCATGCCTGCCTTCGGAAAACGGCTGCGGGACCGTCGCGCTTCCCGTTGATATGAGTTGCCCGGCCTGGAGACCGATGCCGCGATTAGAAAGCTCGTTGGTCAGCCACACCAGTATATCGCGCGGGTCGTTTCGGATATCACGGGGTTGCATGGGTAAAACCGGGCCGCCGTCAATACGCAGGTCGACCACAATATCGAGTAGCGAAAGATGCTGCCAGTTCCGGATTTCCGAGCCGACAACTAGGGCGGCATGGGCGGCGTTGTCGGCGACGATCATTCGCATATCTTCCTCGTTTTCCGGGCTATGTTTGCCGTCAGTGATCCGTGACCCGGTCAATTCGAAGGTAAGCGCCAACGCACACGCGGCCTCGACCTCATCGGAATCGTATTTCTCTTCGCGCGGAGGCAGATCGCTCAACAGTCGGAAACCGAGTTCGCTCTCTATTTTCGGCGCAAAAAACTGGTTGAGAGGAAGAGTTGCCGGACTGGCAAACAGGCTTGGTGTGAAGATGCGCCCGACCATCGGACCGGCCTCGCCGCCGACCTTCCAGCCGGCGACCTCATGGCCGACCTGCCGCGCCATTTCATCCTGGATAGCCGCCGCCTCAGCAAGGTCTGCGGGAAAGAGATCGGCGGGTAACGGATCGATGGTCCGGGCATCAAGCAACGCTTTTGCCAACATTTGGCCAGCCACGGCGGCCCGGTTTTCGGTTGTCGTCATGGTACCCTCATATTTATTGGATTTTCGATTGATTCTATTGGTTGCCTGGATGACGTATTATCCCACAGCCTGAGTGACGCTGTCACTCGCCATTCGTGTTGAAGCGCCGATGATTGGAGCTGTTCACTGTACTGCAGGCAAACACTGTTGGTTGCCGTCTTCTAGGTCTGCTATCAGGGGATATGACGGGTGTAAATTTGGAAATAACCGATCTGACGGATACGAACGCGGACCTGGAAACCTGTGCGGGTTGGCTAAATGCGCAGTGGGGGCACGACATGGGGTATTCCTTAGCCAATACCACCGCGTGGCTGACCAAGATCGTTCAGCCTGGCGGTACAGAGGCCGCATTGATCGCAAGACAAGGCGGTCTTCCCGTCGGAATATGTTTGTTGGTGGACTGTGACCTGGAAGGTCGCGATGACCTGACGCCCTGGTTATCCAGCCTGTATGTCTTGCCAGAATATCGGAGGCAATCCATCGGCTCGCGGCTCGTAGACGGAATCGAAACCCTTGCTCGGCAATCGGATGCGGAGGTTTTTTTTCTGTATACGAAAACCGAAGAGCCGTATTACGCCCGTCGGAACTGGATTACGATGGAACGGTTTCGCTTGGAATCCGGAGAATTTGCGTTGATGCAAAAGAGCCTGTTTTGAGATCGGAGTTTCCGGGACGCGGCCAAGTTTGTTAATGTCGTCTAGATGGTTTGTTGAGCGCAAGATCCGCCTTGGCTGCCGGCCATTAAACAAAATTTTGCGTTCCTGGAGGGTATCCAACGTATGTCCGATCAGTATTGCATCGTCGAACGGGACCAACACGTGTTGACCATCACGATCAACCGCCCTGAGGTTCTCAACGCCCTCCATCCACCGGCGCACGCGGAACTGGCGAGGGCGTTTGATCTTTTCGCGGCGGATTCCGAATTGCGGGTCGCAATTCTTACCGGGGCAGGTGATCGTGCCTTTTGCGTCGGCACCGATCTCAAGGTGAGGGCCGAGACCGGGCGGGACGACCACCCCGAAACGGGCTTCGCCGGTCTCACCCACCGCTTCGATCTTTTCAAGCCGGTAATCGCCGCGGTCAATGGGCTGGCCCTTGGTGGCGGCATCGAAATTGTCGCCGCCTGCGATATTGCAATCGCCGCCGACCATGCCCGCTTTGCGTTGCCAGAAACCAAAGTCGGACTTGCCGCGCTTGGCGGTGGGGCGCTTCAACGGCTGGCTCGCCAGTTGCCCCTGAAGGAAGCGATGATGCTGGCCCTTACGGGCAGGAAGATCGACGCTGAGGAGGCTCGCCACATTAGCCTGATCAATCAAGTCGTGCCGGCAGCTGAGTTGGGGGCCTGCGTCCACGCCCTGGCCGAGGATATTATCACCGGCGCACCGCTTGCCATCGAGGCATCGAAGCAAGTGATGCTGCAAAGCCTCGACGAGCCGGACCTGGAAAAGGCGATACGCGCTACCTATCCGTCAGCCGAACGCATGTTGGCGAGCGAAGACGCTCGTGAAGGACAGCAGGCTTTTGTGGAAAAGCGAAAGCCGCGCTGGCTCGGCCGCTGAGCGGCGGCGCCCGGAACGTTAGGCGTTCTTTACCCACTTCAGGATGTGCGTGGCAACGGCGATCAGCGTCCCATCCTGGTTCGTGATTGTGATGTCGCCGGTCGAGCGACGGCGTTCAACGTCAATGGCGCTTATGGTGTAATCAACGGTCAGCGTGTCGCCGAAATAAGCCGGCGCCAGAAACCGCACCCGGTCATATCCGAGCGAGACCGGTGTTTCATCCGTATCCTCGCCGCGGCTATCGGCGATGATCAGGGTCGAGGCGGTGGACATAAACCCGACGTGCAGCGCCCCGTGAACCTGCCTACGCCCATAGCTGGAACGCTCCATGTATTCCTTATTGACGTGATTGGGCGAGAAATCACCGGTTATCCCGGCGAACAGGTAAACATCGGATTCGCTGACCGTCTTGGTGAAGGAGCTATTGTCCCCCACCGCCACATAAAACTCACTCATGGACCTTCCTCTCGTTTTCAGTCGGCTCTCCGCCGCAACAATCAGGCGCTGGGCATTGCAATACCTATGCTGTATTAAGGTCGTTTGCCGAAGCTGTCAAAGGGCGGGGAAATGCACGAAGGATTGAGCGGACAAACGGCCATCGTAACCGGCGGGGCCCGAGGGATCGGACGCGGGATCGGTGAACGTCTTACGTCCGAGGGGTGCCGGGTAGTGGTCTGGGATTTGGATCTTGAACCCTTGTCCGAGGCCGGGAATTTCAAACCCGCCTTCACCCAGCAAGTCGATATTTCCGACCTCGCAATGGTTCAACAAGCGTTCG
>Ga0187833_10003386_pt1 | contig 16210 bp, 18 predicted proteins | sample ETNtaG_37_FD_167968 | JGI IMG/M metagenome (GOLD analysis project Ga0187833, IMG submission 167968) | Marine microbial and viral communities from oxygen minimum zone, Eastern Pacific Ocean - ETNP2014_SV_400_PacBio MetaG (Illumina Assembly) | ecosystem: Environmental > Aquatic > Marine > Hypoxic...
AAAATAAAATCAAAGAAAAAATTAACAAATTTGATAAAAAAATTACACATGAAAATTTTTGGAAAGATAAACTAGCTGCACAAAAAATTCTTAAGGAAAAAAATTTTTTTGAAAACATTATTAAAAATTTTGATTTAACAGTAAACGAACTAGAAAATTTAGAAGAGCTTTTAGAACTTGCCTCAAATGAAAAAAATACTATAGTAATAAAAGATTGTGAAAAAAAAATAAATTCATTGCTTAAGCAAATTAAAAAAACTGAAGTTTCATGTTTTTTATCTGAAGAAAATGATCACTTAGATACTTATCTGGAGATACATGCTGGCGCTGGAGGAACAGAAAGTCAAGATTGGGCTCAAATGTTGAGAAGAATGTATTCGAAATGGATAGAAAAGAAAAAATGTAAATTTGAAATAATTAGTGAACACAGAGGAGATGAGGCAGGAATAAAATCAAGCACACTTAAAGTTACAGGACACTACATGTACGGATGGTTAAAATCTGAATCAGGAGTTCATAGATTAGTAAGAATTTCACCTTTTGATTCTGGTTCAAGAAGACATACTAGTTTTGCAAGTGTTTGGGTTTTTCCTGTTGTTGATGATAGCATTAAAATAGATATTAAAGAAAAAGATATAAGAGTGGATACATACAGGTCCAGCGGAGCAGGTGGACAACATGTAAACACAACAGATAGTGCTGTTAGAATAACTCACCTTCCAACTAATATTGTTGTTCAGTGTCAAAATGAAAGATCTCAACACAAAAATAAAGAAACATGTTTTAATATGCTTAAAGCTAGATTGTACAATTATGAAATGCAAAAAAAGGAAGAAGTTTCAGAAAATTTAGCAAAAACAAAAACTGATATTGGGTGGGGACATCAAATAAGATCGTATGTCTTACAACCTTATCAATTAGTGAAAGATCTTAGAAATAATTTAGAAAATACCGATCCTGAGAGCGTATTAGATGGGGAAATAGATGGTTTTCTTGAAGCTGCGCTTTATCAAACGAAGAAAAAAAATAAGTAGATATGGGAAAATTTTTACTAAGATTTTTCGTAATAATTTTTATAGTCGTGATTTTGACAATAATTTTTCTTAGTTACGTCGGATTAGAAACAAATAAATTCAACGATTTAATCAAAAGTAAAGCTAACGAAACACATCAATATGTCAAATTGGAGTTTAAAAAGACAAAAATACATCTTAACCTTAAGGAATTAAATCTAGTAGTCAAACTACAAAAACCAAAAGTTTTAATTAAAAATAATGAAATTATTTTATCAAAATTGGATTTGTTTTTACCATTAAGATCATTCATTACTTCTGATTTTTTATTAGAAAGAGCTCAAATTGCATTTTTCGAAAATAATATTAAAGATTTATCGAAAATTACTAGAATTTTTTTACCAAAAATTATTAACAAACAACTTAATAAAATATTTAAAGAAGGAAATTTAGAAGGTGAATTCGCTATCTCTTTTGAATCAGATGGTAGCATAGGAAAAGATTATGAATTTTCAGGAAAAGTTATAGATGCTTTAATCGATTTGCCTAAAGGATTTTTAATCAAAAATTTAACTTTCGAAATAAATCTTGGTAAAGAAGTCGAAAATGATGGTTTCACAGCAACAATTAGAAAGGGATCTTTATTTGATTTACAATTAGCTGATAGCGTAATTAATTTGAAACTTAAGAAAGATGAAACAATAATAAAAAGTTTGCTGTACACAAATGGTGAAATAAGTTTTTCTCAAATTAAAAAAATATCATCATTATTAGGCTTAAATGTTAATTCTTTTAAAGATATTAATGGAAAAGTTGACCTAAAAACAAAAATTAATTTTAATTTAGTCAAAAAATTTAAAATAAAAAATTTATCATATTCAATTACAGGTGATATTGCTCATTTAGCAATAGATACCGAGGAAAAAAGAATAATTAAAAAGTATTTACCAGAATATAATTCAAAAATAGTTCTTAAGAATACAAATATTAAATTATTTAATTCCGAATCTGATCTCACCACGGAGTTGAATGGATTGATAAAAGTTAAAGATCATTTTGATAGTTTTAAAGTTAAAAAAAAATATAATTATAGCAAAAAAAGCTTTGATATTAATGGTATTTTAGATTTAACCAATTCTAAGATTGAAGTACCAAAACTAAATTATAATAAAAATTACGGAAGACAATCTGAATTAAGATTTGAAGTTGGTTTTATTTTAAATAAACAATATAACATAAAAAAATTAAATTTTTTAGCTGACGAAAATAAAATTTATTTATCAAATGTAAAACTTGACAAAAACTTTGAGATAGATGATTTTAGAAAGTTAGAGGTAAAGACTTTTTTAAATGAAACAAAAAACAACGACTTTTCTGTTGATAAATCTAAAAAAATTATAATCACAGGGGAAATTTTTGACGCACTACCTTTGCTTAAATCTCTTTATAAAAAAAGTGATAAAAAAACATTCAGCAAGAACTTCAATAGTGAAGTAAAAATTAATTTTAACAAAACACTTACTGGTACTGATGATGTTGTATTTGATTTTGTTATGATTGCTTCTATTAACGAAGGTTCTTATAATAAATTAAGTTTAAAAGGAAATTTTTCTGAAGATGAAAAAGTTGAAATGTCTATTTATGAAGTTGATAAAGACAAAAAAACACTTCAGATAATTTCTGACCGAGCCAGACCTTTTATAAAAAATTTTGATTTCATAAAAGGATTTGAAGATGGAAAATTAGAATATGAATCAATTATTTCAAAGAATACTTCTAATTCAAATTTAACAATTACTGATTTTAAGGTTTCAAAGGTGCCAGCTTTAGCACAATTATTAACATTAGCATCTTTACAGGGCATAGCAGATACACTTAGTGGAGAAGGCATACGTTTCGAATCCTTTGAAATGAAATCAAATTCTGAAGGTAACGTTTTAAATATTGAAGATGCTTTGGCAATAGGTCCAGCAGTATCAATTTTATTAGAAGGATACGTAGATAAAGGAAAAATCGTCAGCTTACGTGGAACTTTAGTACCTGCGACTAAACTTAATTCAATAATCGCTTCTATTCCGGTAGTTGGTGATATTTTGGTTGGAAAGAAAACGGGAGAAGGAGTTGTTGGTGTAAGTTTCAAAATGAAAGGTCCACCAAAAAATATTAAAACAATAGTAAATCCGATTAAAACTTTAACACCAAGATTCATTGTAAGAGCTGTAGAAAAAATGAAAAAGAAAAAAAAGGAAGAAACTAAATAATTTTTACAATTACGTGTTGCTTTTTTCCGTGAGAAACTTTCATGTTATTGTTTTCATTAAAGTTACTTTGATCAATTATTTTTGTTTCATCGGTTACAACTTCGTTATTAATTCTTAAACCATTATTTTTAATCATTCTTCTAACTTCACTTTTAGAATTACCCAATTTTGTTTGAAGAACTAGGTCCAATATATTTATACCTCTTAATGCGATATTTTTTTTTATTTTTATTATTGGTAGATTTTTCCCTATAGATTTATCACCGAAAGTTTTTTGTGCTGTTAACTCTGAATCTTTAGCTGCTTTAGATCCATGCAACATAGCTGTTGTCTCATTGGCAAGTAAAACTTTAAGCTTGTTAATATTTTGATTACTATTTTTTAAATGTTCAATTTGTTCAAGATCTATATCTGTAAAAAGTTTTAAAAAATTTATTACATCTTTATCGTCAGTATTTCGCCAAGATTGCCAATAATCGTACGGTGAAAGCATTTTTTTATTTAACCAAATTGCTCCTTTTTCTGTTTTTCCCATTTTTGCTCCAGAGGAAAGTGTTAGTAATGGAGTTGTTAATCCATAGACAAGTTTATTTTCTTTTCTTTTAATTAAATCAATCCCGTTAACTATATTTCCCCACTGATCAGAGCCACCTATTTGCAAAATGCATTTGTGTCTTTTGTTAAGTTCATAAAAATCATATGCTTGAAGCATCATATAATTAAACTCCATGTAACTTAAAGATTGTTCTCTTTTTAAACGCAGTTTAACACTGTCAAAGGTCAACATTTTATTTATGGTAAAATGTTTACCAATTTCTCTTAAAAAATTTATATAGTTTAATTTACTTAACCAAGAATAATTATTCACAAAAATAGGTTTCGTCTTTGAATTTTTTGATTTTAAAAAAATTTTAAAAACATCTTCAATACTTTTTATGTTTTTATCTATCTCTTTTTTACTAAGAATTTTTCTAGTTTCTTCTTTACCAGAAGGGTCGCCTATTAATGTTGTTCCTCCACCAAGTAATACGATTGGCTGATGTCCATATTTTTGGAGAAGTCGAAGACACATAATTTGTATTAAACTTCCCACATGCAAACTTGGTGCCGTACAATCAAAGCCAATATAGGTCTTAATTTTACTTTTAGACATCAATTCGTCTAAGCCAGAACGATTAGTACATTGACTAAAATAACCTCTTTTTTCAAATTCTGTTAGAAATGTTTCTTGCATGAATTTTTGAGTTTCATTAAAATTGCAATATACAATATTCCTTTTAAATTAAATATAATTTATGAGCAAATTCTATTACAGCTTAGGTCTTATGAGCGGTACATCAATGGATGGTGTTGACGCTTCAATTATTCAATCAGATGGCGAGACGGAATATAAGGTTATTATAGATAAATATTTTAAGTATCCTAAAAGCATTTATGAAGATTTAATAAAACTTAGGGATAAAATTAGAAGTTCTAAAGATTTAAAAAAATTTTCAAAAGAGGTAAAAAATGTCGAAAAAGAAATAACCTTATTTCATGCTAAAACTGCTAACAAAATCCTAAAAAAAACAAAAGTGAAAGTTGATATTATAGGCTTTCATGGACAAACCATTTATCATAATGCGAAGGAAAAAATTTCTAAGCAATTGGGTGATGGAAAACTTTTTTCAAAATTAACAAAAAAAACTATTGTTTATAATTTTAGACAAAATGATTTGAAAAATGGTGGTCAAGGTGCTCCTTTAACACCAATTTTTCACAATTTGCTTGTATTACAAAATAAAATTAATTTACCAGTCGTTGTTATAAATTTAGGTGGCATAGCAAATTATACATTTATACAAGAATATGTCGTTGCTCCACGGGATGACGATAAATTTAAAGAAAATTACATTACCAGCGGAGATTCTGGACCAGGGAATTGTTTGATTGATCAATGGATAAGAAAGAATTCGAACGAATTTTACGATAAAGATGGAAAAATTGCTTTATCAGGAAAAATAAATAAAGAAATTGTTGATCGAGTTATAAACAGTTTGGTCATAAAAGATTCATATGATGTAAAAGATTTTGATTTATCATTTCATAAAAAATTATCTTTAGAAGATGGAGCTGCTACTTTGGCTGAAATTACAGCATGTATAATAACAGCTTCCATAATGGATCTTAAAGGTATTTATTCCAAATCTGTAAATATATTAATATCAGGTGGTGGTAGGAAAAATAATTTTTTAATCAATAGAATAAAGAAATTGATAAACCAAAACCGAAAAACCTACTATAAAATAAGAACATTTATGTCGGTAAAATTAATTGATGAATATGGAGTTGATGGAGATTTTGTAGAGTCGCAAGCTTTTGCATATCTTGCTATTAGATCTTATCTTAAATTACCTATTTCTTATCCTGAAACTACAGGCGTAAGTAAGCCTTGTACTGGTGGAGTAATTGTTAAAAGCTAAATTATAGTGACTTTATCTTTTATGTATTCTCCTATTGAATTGCCTAATTCTTTTTCTTTATCTTTAAAAAAATGATTAGCATTAGGAATTGATTCAAATTTTACATTGATATTTTTTTGCATACTTAATCTTTTTTTTAAATTAATTATACTATCGACCTGGACAAGCTCGTCATTTTTTCCATAAATTATTAGCCCTGAAATGGGACATGGAGCCAAAAAGGTAAAATCGTATACATTGGGTTGTGGTGATATTGCAATAAATTTATTTACCTCAGGTCTTCTCATTATTAATTGCATACAAATTAATGCTCCAAAAGAAAAACCAGAAACCCAACACTGGTTATAACCTGAGTTTTCTTTTTCTATCCAATCTAAAGCCGCAGCGGCATCAGAAAGCTCACCTTGTCCATTATCAAATACTCCATCACTTTTTTCTACACCTCTAAAATTTATTCTAATTACCGAAAATTTATTCTTAAAAAAACAATTGTAAGTTTCGTAAACTATTCTATTATTCATCGTTCCACCATATTGTGGATGAGGTTGTAAAACTAATGCTACAGGAGCTTCCGGCAGATTATTTTTGTAATATTTTGCTTGAATTCTTCCACAAGGTCCGGGAATAAATATTTCTTTACTTTCGATACTCATATTTATTTATTTGGTAGTGATAATTTCTATCAACAAAAATGCAGTTTTATAGCATGTTTAAGGTCAGGTTATTTTATTTATTTCTATACTTGACTATTTTAGTAGGAATACTTAAATTAACTAGGTAAAATAACGCTTATTTATTATGAAACTAACTAGCAAGGGAAGATACGCCGTGATGGCAATGGCTGATTTAGCAAAAAGTAATGTTAAAAAACCAATAAATCTTACCGAAATTTCATTAAGACAAGGAATATCAATATCTTTTCTTGAACAAATTTTTTTGAAGTTAAAAAAAAACAATTTGGTTAAAAGTTCTAGAGGACCTTCAGGTGGATATATATTATCCAAATCTCCAGCTGAAATTACTTTATCAAGTGTTATTAAAGCTGTTGATGAAACAGTTAAAACCATTGGCTGCATAAAAAATTCAAAAAAAGGATGTCTGGGGAAATCAACTAAATGTATGACTCATAATTTATGGAGTGATCTTGAAACTCACATAAATAATTTTTTTGAAAAAAATACTTTAAAAGATATTGTTTATAGAGTCAGCAAAGATAAACAAAGAGATTTAAGCCAATGAAGCAACAAGAATTAGAAAAAAGCAAAGAATATAAATACGGTTTTATAACCGATATAGAAAGTGTTAAGGCACCTAAAGGTCTTAATGAAAAAGTCATTCGATTTATATCAAAAATAAAAAAAGAACCAGAATGGATGTTAAGATGGAGACTTAAAGCTTATAACAGACTTAAAAATGTTAAGGAGCCAAATTGGCAAAAACCAAAATATCCTAAAATTAATTATCAAGATTTGTATTATTATTCTGCTCCAATAAGCGCAAAAGATAAACCAAAGAGTCTGGACGATGTTGACCCAAAATTAATAGAAACATATAAAAAATTAGGTATTCCTTTAAAAGAACAAGAAAAATTAACCGGAGTTGCTGTTGATGCAGTTTTTGATTCAGTATCAGTAGCCACAACTTTTAAGGATAAATTAACTGAAAAAGGAATTATTTTTTGTCCTATATCAGAAGCGATACAAAAACATCCAGATTTAGTTAAAAAATATTTAGGTTCTGTAATTCCAATTACAGATCACTATTTTGCAACACTTAATTCTGCAGTATTTACCGATGGGTCGTTCGTTTACATTCCAGAAGGAGTTAGATGTCCAATGGAACTTTCGACCTATTTTAGAATAAATGCATCTGAAACTGGACAGTTCGAAAGAACATTAATTATTGCTGATAAAGGGAGCTACGTTAGCTATTTAGAAGGATGCACAGCACCCATGCGTGATGAAAATCAACTCCATGCAGCTAATGTTGAGCTGGTTGCTTTAGATGATGCAGAAATAAAATACTCCACAGTGCAAAATTGGTATCCAGGAGATAAAGATGGAAAAGGAGGAATTTATAATTTTGTAACAAAAAGAGGTGCCTGCAGAGGAAAAAATTCTAAGATATCTTGGACACAAGTAGAAACAGGATCCGCAATCACATGGAAATATCCAAGTTGTATTTTGCAAGGTGATAATTCTATAGGTGAGTTTTATTCTATTGCTATTACTAATAATTATCAAAAAGCTGATACCGGAACTAAAATGATTCATCTTGGAAAAAATACGAAGAGTAAAATTATATCAAAAGGAATATCGGCGGGTAATGCAGACAATACTTATAGAGGCTTAGTTGATATTAATAAAAAAGCACTAAATTCAAGAAATTATACTCAATGTGATTCATTGTTAATGGGTAATAAATGTGGTGCCCACACAGTGCCCTACATAAAAAATAAAAACTTTTCTTCAATTGTTGAACATGAAGCTACAACATCTAAAATAAATGAAGAGCAATTATATTATTGTAACCAAAGGGGTCTAAATCAGGAAGAGGCGGTAGGTTTAATAGTCAATGGTTTTTGCAAAGAGGTGTTACAGCAATTACCTATGGAATTTGCTGTTGAAGCTCAAAAACTTGTAGGTATCAGCTTAGAAGGAAGCGTGGGATAATGTTAGAAATTAAAAATTTACAAGCTTCAATTAATAAAAAAACAATTCTAAAAGGTGTAAATTTAACCATTAAACCTGGAGAATTGCATGCAATTATGGGACCCAATGGTTCTGGAAAAAGCACTTTAGCAAATGTTTTGTCTGGCAAAAATGGTTATGAAATTTCTGGTGAAGTGAATTATAGAGGTAAAAGTTTAAACAATATTTCTGTTGATGAAAGAGCACAAAAAGGAATTTTTCTGGCTTTTCAATATCCTTTAGAAATACCTGGTGTTAATACGAACAACTTCATAAAAACATCACTAAATTCAATTAGAAAGTCAAAAGGAAAAGAGGAGTTAGATACTTTAGCATTTCTCAAATTAGTTAAAGAAAAATCTTCTGAACTAGGAATAGACGAGAAAATATTATCAAGACAATTAAATGTTGGTTTTTCTGGAGGAGAAAAGAAAAAAAATGAAATTTTGCAAATGAAGATTTTGGATCCAAATCTTTCGATCTTAGATGAAACCGATTCTGGTTTAGATATTGATGCTTTAAAAATTGTCGCTAAAGGTGTGAATTCATCAAGAAATAATGAAAAATCTTTTTTAGTAATAACCCATTACCAAAGATTACTCGATCATATTAAACCTGATTTTGTTCACGTATTATCTGATGGAAAGATCATCAAAACAGGATGTGGTGGGTTAGCAGAAGAGTTAGAAAAAACTGGTTATAAAAAACTAAAGTAACATAATGCACAATTTTGAAATTGATTCTACTCAAATTGATAAAATAAAAAAAATAACAACCGAAGAAAAAAGTTTTAGAATTAAAAATTTAGAATTTTTTAAAGCTACTGGCTTTCCTAATAAAAGATTTGAAGATTGGAAATTTTCAGATTTTAAAGACATTGTTGATAAAAATTTTAAAGAGTTGGATACAAAAAAAGTGTCATCTAATATTAAAAAAATAGATTTGCTTAGGGATTTTGAACATAATTATATTTTACTTTTAAATGGTAATTTACATTCCAGTAATTTTGATCATGAAGATAAAAATAAAATTACAATAAATTCATATGATAAAAGTATTGACTATAAAAGAAGTAAAAATCCCCTGGTATGCTTAAATCATGCTTTAGCTGAAAATGGTTATTCATTAGAAATAGATAAAGGCTATAAATTTAATAAAGTTTTAGTTATTTATAATTTATTTACGAAAGATATAAAAAACAAAATTTTAAATAATAAAAACAAAATTAAAATTAATGAAAAATCGGAACTTCATGTTATTGAATATACTATCAATGAATCTAAATCTAAGTTTATAAACAACGTTTATGAAAGTATAGTTCTAGAAAAAAACTCTAAGTTTAAAAGTTTATTTATACAAAGTAACAAAAGCGATGGTTTTTTCCATAAATTTTTAAAAAATAAATTATCTTTAAATTCAGAATATTTGAATTTAATTTTTTCATCAGGTCTTAAATTTAATAAATTAGATATCGAATGTGATCTTGTAGAAGAAAATAGTAGATGTAATATATTATCAGCATTATTTTTAAATGAAAATGAACATCAAGAAATAAAAACTCTTATTAATCATTTAGCTCCAAATTGTAAAAGCAATCAAAAAGTAAAGAATGTATTAAGCTCGAATAGCAAAGGTGTTTATCAAGGTAAAATTTATGTTAAAGACATTGCTCAGAAAACTGACGCATATCAATTAAGCAAGGCTTTATTATTAGACGATAATACTGAATTTAATTCAAAACCAGAATTAGAAATTTATGCTGATGACGTTAAATGTTCACACGGTTCAACCTCTGGAAACATTGATCATGAATCTTTGCATTACTTAATGACAAGAGGTTTAAATCGTGAAGATTCAACAAAGCTTTTAATAAAAGGTTTTTTAAGTGATATAATTGAATTTATCAAAAATCCGAAAATTAAAAAATTTATCGAATCTATGTTGGAGAAACAAATCAATGAACATTAATGAAATTAAATCTCAATTCCCAATTTTCTCTAAGAAGATAAATGGCAAGACATTGGTTTATTTAGATAACTCCAATTCATCACAAAAACCTATGGGCGTAATAAATAAATTGAACAATTTTTATAAAAATGAATTTTCTAACATAGGAAGAAGTATTCATTCATTAGCCGTCAATGCTACAAACAAATTTGAAGAAACAAGAATGAGTGTAAAAAATTTTATAAATGCTAAGTTTAAAGAGGAGATTATTTTTACTAAAAACGCGACCGAAGCTATAAATTTGGTTGCCACAACCTTTGGTCAACAAAATATTGAAAAAGGTGATGAAATTATAATTACTGAATTAGAGCATCATTCAAATTATGTTCCTTGGCATTTTTTGCGAGAAACTAGAAAAGCAATTATAAAATTTGCACCAATAAATGAAGATGGTGACATTATAATTGATAAGTTAAAAGAATTAATCACGCCTAAAACAAAGATTGTTGCTGTTACTCACTTATCAAACGTAACTGGCACAATTATTCCAATCAAAGAAATTGTAGAAATTGCGCATAAAAAAAATGTTCCTGTATTAGTAGATGGATGTCAGAGCGTTCCTCATATTAAAGTTGATGTGTCAGATTTAGATTGTGATTTTTATGCTTTTTCTGCTCATAAAGTTTATGGACCAACCGGAGTTGGAATTTTGTACGGAAAAAAAAAATGGCTAGAGAGATTGCCCCCATATATTGGGGGAGGAGCTATGATTAGTGAGGTAAAAAAAGAAAAAATTATTTATGCCCAGCTTCCTGAAAAATATGAAGCTGGAACTATGCCTACTGCAGAAGTAATAGCCTTCAATGAGTCAATAAAATTTATGCAATTAATTGGAAAAGATAATTTAATGAAACATGAAAAGGAAATTACCAATTACGCTTTGGAAAAACTTAGAAAAATAAATTCTGTAAAAATAATTGGAAATCCAAAAAATAAAGCTGGAGTGATTGCTTTTACAATAAAAGGAATTCATCCTCACGATATTGCTACAATTCTAGACGAAGATGGCGTTGCTATTAGGGCTGGTCATCATTGCTGCCAAATTTTACATGAAAAATTAAATCTTATAGCAACAGCAAGAGCTTCTATTGGTATTTATAATACAAAAGATGATATTGATGCACTCTGTAAAGCAATTGAAAATTGTAGAAAAATATTTGATTTAAAATAATGGACTTAAAACAATTATATCAAGACATTATTTTAGAACACGGAAAAAGTCCTAGAAACCTAGGAATATGTAAAGATTATAGCCATGAGGCAAAAGGATATAATCCTCTCTGTGGAGACAAAGTTCACGTTTACCTAAAATTGAACAGTGGAAAAAAAGTTGAGGGGTTAACTTTCGAAGGCGACGGGTGCGCCATTTCTTTAGCTTCAGCTTCCATAATGACTGAGTTAGTTAAAGGAAAATCTTTTGATGAAGCAAAAGAGATCATGAGTGCCTTCTTAAATATGATAAAAAATACGTCAGAACTACAATCAAATCATTTAGATGAAGACCAAAAAACAAAACTTATGTCGTTGTCAGGAGTAAAACAATTTCCAATGAGAGTAAAATGTGCTACTTTAGCATGGCATACTTTAGTTTCAGCGATGGAAGAAAAAAAAGAAGAAGTAAATACTGAAGTTATTGATTGATGAGCGATATTAAAGATAAAATTATTAAAGAAATCAAAAAAATATATGATCCAGAAATTCCAGTGAATATCTATGAACTGGGTTTAATTTATAAAATAGAAATTGATAACAAAAAAAACGTTAACATCGATATGACTTTAACATCGCCGAATTGTCCAGTGGCAGATAGTTTACCAAATCGGGTTAAGGAAAATATAATGAAAGTGGAAGGTGTTTCTGGTGTTATGCTAAACTTGGTTTGGGAACCACCCTGGGATAAAAATAAAATGTCAGAATCTGCTAAATTAGAACTAAATTTATGAGCAAACAAGTTATAACGTTAAGTAATAGCGCTGCAAATCGGGTGAAAGAAATTATAACCAGCGCAAAGGAGCCAATCATTGGTGTAAGGGTTGGCGTTGAATCTGGAGGATGTGCAGGCATGTCTTATGTTATGGAATATGCAAAAAAAGTTAATCCAAATGACGAAATAATTGAAGCCAAAGGTGTAAAAGTTCTAATTGATCCAAAGGCGATAATGTATCTTCTTGGAACTGAAATGGATTACAAAAAAGGAGAGATGTCTTCAACATTTGTATTTAAAAATCCAAACGAAACCGAAAGATGTGGTTGCGGCGAATCTTTTAAAATTTAAAATAAATTTAATTTTAAAATTTATAAATGCTTTTCTAATGATTTGTTCAGCTTAAGATAGGTTCTAAAATCTTTAAAATCTGTTACTTGATTTTTATATTTTTCTTTTAATAGGTCGTAACTTTCAGTATCAAATTTTGGTAATTCAATATAATCACACATATGATTTTTAGCTATTTCTATTCCAGATTCTACCAAAGACAAAAAAACTTGACTTTGTAGTATAGGACTAGAAGCGATAAGGTTCTCAACAACAAATATATTGCGTGTATTATTTTTTTTTTCATCACTACAAGAATTATCTATCTTGTCAGAATCAATTTGCTGAAATGTATAAATAAGAATTCCTACATAATACTCAGCCTGATTTTTTGCAACCAATACACCAGTAACATCATTTGTTTTTGAAGTTACCAAATTCATATAAGATTTAATTCTGCTTGAGGACCAATTGGGAAATTCTTGGTTTAATATTCCTAAAAGAGGTTGAATGTCACTATCTTGATATTCAGTTACCTCTAAACCCCCATATTGAGGATTTATACTTCTACTTAATTTTATCATTAGTCAATATATAGGGATTTTTGGTCGTAGATTGTTTGACTTATATCAAATGTGATATTATTTGATCTATGTTATACTTTTCTTCATGAGTTTACATTCTTTACGACCTGATAATAATCTTGCTGTTACTAGATGTGGCATATGCAAAATCCGATCTTACTCATTCTGCCGATGTTTAAAAGATGGACAGCTTAAAATTTTCTCAGAAATTTCATCTGAAAGAACTCATTCGAATAAAGAAAATATATTTTTACAACAAGAAGCTGCTAGAAATTTATATAATATTACAAAAGGCAATATAAAAATTTATCACCTGTTATCTGATGGAAGAATTCAAATAATAGGGTTTCTTTATCCTGGAGACTTTTTTGGATCGTATAAACTAGGAAAATATAATTATTCAGCTGAAGCTATAGGAGATGTAACACTCTGTGTATTTAAACAAGAAGTATTGGATAAATATCTTGGAAAAAATATGAACTTAGCAAAAGAATTGCTGCATATGACTTCACATGAATTAACACTCGCCCAAGATAGGATAGGCGTACTAGGTAAAATGAATGCTAATGAACGTATGGCTAAGTTTATTTTAAATATTTCAAATCAAAGAGCTCGAATTGGATGGCAAGATAATCCTATAAGTTTACCAATGACGAGACAAGATATCGCAGATTATTTGGGACTGACGCTTGAGACTGTTAGTCGAGAAATTACCAAATTAAAAATCTCTAATATTATTAAGGTAATGAATTCTAAACAGTTTTTTATTAATAATAAGAGTGCACTAACATTAATTTGTAATTAATTTGATATAGATCAAAAAATTAAAAATTTATATGAATATCATTAAGTCTGAGTAGAGAGTGTAATACACGAACCCATTTCACAAAAATTAAGCTCATCTCTTTTCAACAAGTGAGATGGGTTTCGTGTTTTTTGGAATATTAACTTTATGTTTATGTTTGGTATTACAATTAAAAATAATTTAATAAAAAAATTTATTCTCAGTATTTTAATTATTTTTTTTATAATTTTTCTAATGACCATTTTTTTATGATGTAGATCAATTCATAATTTTTTTGATCTTGATCAACAATTTTTTTTTATTTTATTTTAAAAAGCGAATATTGAGGTCCAAATAAATTAAACAGGGAGATTAATTTGACACGATACCTCTTGATAGCAACAATTACTTTCTGGACAAGTTTGTCTTACGCGGCTGATGTAGCTGTTGAGATGCTCAACAAACTTGATAATGAATATATGGTGTTTTCACAGAAGATTGTGAAAGTTGATTTAGGAGATACAATTTTTTGGAAATCTACAGATCCAGGTCATAATGTTGAGTTTATTAAAGGTGGAGTACCAGAAGGTGTTGGTAAATTTAAGTCTAAATTGAGCAAGGATACCGAATACAAATTTACTATTCCCGGAATTTATGCCTATTGGTGTACGCCTCATAAAAGTATGGGAATGATTGGTTTTGTGATTGTAGGAAACGATCTTTCCAACATGGATTCTATAACGAAACTTAAATATATAGGAAAATCTAAAAAAATTGCGAAAGAGTTAATTAGTCAAATCTAATAAATGAACTTGATGATCGATAACAGGAAGGATAATGAAAAGAAAATCAAAAAAAATTAGAGCTCCGACGTTATCATCAATGATGATACAGTATAAAAGACAAGGTTTTAAAAGACCGAAAGGTTGTGCCAGAGTATATATGCGCGGATTTAATGATGCAAAAAAAATATATGTTAGAGAACAGATTTCAGAAGAAAAATTAGAGAACATCAATAAACATTCTTTTTGAGTAAGATCAATGATGATTAGTTGTTAATCATTTACAGTTAGACTAGGTGATTCGTTATACAAAAAAATGATATAGTTTATGATAGAAAAAGGACTTCTTAAAGGTAATCCAGTTTATAAGCCATTCAGATATCCTTGGTGTTATGATGCATGGTTAACTCAGCAACGTATACACTGGCTGCCAGAAGAAGTTCCTATGGCTGATGATGTACGTGACTGGCAAAAAAATATAAATTCATCCGAAAAAAATTTACTCACACAAATTTTTAGGTTTTTTACTCAAGCAGATGTTGAAGTTAATAACTACTACATGGGTCATTGTATGCACGTGTTTAAACCAACAGAAGTCAAGATGATGCTCTCTGTGTTTTCTGCTATGGAAACTGTACATATGGCAGCATACGCTCATTTATTAGATACAGTGGGTTTACCCGAAACAGAATACTCAGAATTTTTAAAGATCAAGGCCATGAGAGATAAATACGATTACTTGCAAGGGTGCAAATCAGATTCACTTCACAACATTGCTAAGACGGTTGCGATCTGCAGCGCGTTTACTGAAGGTGTACAATTGTTCGCAAGTTTTGCAATTTTATTAAACTTTCCACGACATAACAAAATGAAGGGTATGGGTCAGATTATTACCTGGTCGGTGCGGGATGAAACACTCCACTGTAATTCCATGATCCGGTTATTCAATGAACTGATTAAAGAAAATCCGGAAGTTTGGACGACTAAGTTAAAAAACGAAATTTATCAAGCGTGTGAAATTGCTGTTGCTCAAGAAGATGCAATGATTAATTTGGCTTTTGAGCAAGGATCTTTAGAAAATTTAAAATCTGAAGAAATAAAACAATACATACGGTGGATTGCCAATAGACGATTGACTCAATTGAATTTGAATCCTCTTTACGATGTTAAGAAAAATCCTTTGGTATGGTTGGATTCAATATTGAATGCTGTAGAACACATGAACTTTTTTGAAGGAAGATCTACTGAATATTCAAAGGCAGCAACAAAAGGAACTTGGATTGAAGCTTTTGAAGATCTTAAATCTCCATACTTTGATATGCTTGAAAAAAATAAGATTATTGGGGAAAAGGAATTTTTTAAACCAGATTAAA
>Ga0187833_10003392_pt1 | contig 16202 bp, 20 predicted proteins | sample ETNtaG_37_FD_167968 | JGI IMG/M metagenome (GOLD analysis project Ga0187833, IMG submission 167968) | Marine microbial and viral communities from oxygen minimum zone, Eastern Pacific Ocean - ETNP2014_SV_400_PacBio MetaG (Illumina Assembly) | ecosystem: Environmental > Aquatic > Marine > Hypoxic...
CTTCGACCTCCCGCACCCTATCTGTACGTCTACATGCTCGCGACGCCATTGATCTCACGTTCCAGCAGTATCTCTTCCTCTCCTCTAGATCGATGTACGTCCCTATATAAAACACTTGCTTGTAACCACCATGAAACGGTTGCGCAACTGTCTTCGGAAAGCGTCCGAGTCTAGCGTTTTATGTCTGCGGGACCTAGATACTTGTACAGATCCCCTGCTGCGGCCCCAATAATACTCAGGGTGAGCACCGGACCTGCTATGAGCTGGACTGGCAACGATAGCTCAACGCCCAGGAGGAATGAGAGCGCTCCGATGGGGATGAAGAACAGGAACTCGGCGGTGCCGAAGAGCAGCATGGGCATGCCGGTGCACTCATCGAAACCTCCGTCCACAGCCTGAGGATGACATGTGGCCAGCAGGCTGGTAAGTGAGAAGGCGAAGCCGAGCAGCACTCCCAAGGCGAGGCCCTTCCTTGTCGGTGACCAGCGTTCCCACGACATGGATACCTTCCCGTTGTATGAAGGACGTCCATGTTTTAATTATCTGCGCACGTCGTGCAGGGCCCTTCCCCGTCACTCCTGTGCTGTAACCGCCGGACGACCACCCACACGCCCAGCAGGAGCACGGCCACGGCGGTGAGGTTGCCCACCACGTCGTTAACGAGCTCGATGTTCGCACCGAAGATGTAGCCGAGACCCGCCATTTCCACGGCCCACACAGCCTCGCCCCCCAGTACGTAAGGGATGAACCGGCTGTACGCGCATCCGTACATGCCCGCGAGGAGGTTGACGGGAATGATGAGGGGTGTGAAGATGAACCGACTGGTAAAGACGAGCGAGGGCCGGCAGCCGGAGAACGATACACGCTCGGTCTCGATGGCCTTGGCGAGGAAACCGGGTAGCCGATCGTCGGAGCTCCCCACCTTGGTACCGATGAGATAAAGGATCGTGTCACCGAAGGAGGATCCCAGAGCCGCGATGACCATCACGACATAGAGGTTGGCGAATCCCCGGGCTGCAAATGCACCGGCCGCGATCACTAGCAGGGAGGAGGGTGCAGGTATGCCTGCTGAAGCGAGCACGACGCCGACAGCGAGGACGGGGTAGGTGTTGGTGACCAGGCGTGAAAGCAACGCGTCAGATATACCCTTTCCCTCCTCGAGCATAGGTGGCGGAGCGGGAGCGGCCCTGCAGCTGTCGAAAGCCCTATCGAGGTAGGTGACGAACACACGACGGTCAGTGATGCGGCGGGCTGCTAACACATCCCGGATCTTGGTGGTATCGCATGCGCTCACCGGGACCTCCAGAGCTATGCACACGCACGCTGTGTCCGTCTCGGTCAGAGATGCGGCATAGGGGACGGACATCCAGCCCCTCAGAGAGGCGACAGTTGCCTCACCGTACACAGCCCTCTCCATCAGGGCACGGTAGGCCACCAACGAACGGATACCAAAGAACGCCAGCAGGACCATCATTACGACCAGCCCTGCCCGGAGCGCTTGTCGCCGTTCCATAGCCCTTACCAGCTTAGTGCGAGGAACGTAATCATATATAGCACATTGGGCAGGGCCGACCCAAGAGAACGTTTATATACGGAATATCGCTTGCGAAGTTCTTGTTCCAAACCCCCGTTCCCCTTTTTCTCCTTCTTCCCATGTCAGCGTGAAGAGTGATGGTGAGGTATAACCTACCAGTGGCAGCCATGGTCAAGTATAAGAACGGTCCACCCCGCTAGGGGGCCCCAACCAATCTGGAAGAACGGGAAACGGAGGGTATGGCGATGGATGCGGACGGATACGTCTTTGATACAGAAGCCGAGAATGTGGATTACCACTCTTACGGCGACCTCACCGATATCCTCGGTTATTATGTCGAGCACTACGGGGACCAGATGAACGTACGTTCTATCGGCACGACCGAGGAGGGACGCAATATCCCTTCTATCGAGCTCCATACCAAGGGCAAACCGGTGAAAGGTCACATCATCATCGCCGGCGGTCACCATGGGACCGAGCCCGCGGGCACCGAGTCGAGCCTGGAGCTCATGGACAAGCTACTCACGTCCGAGACCGAGAAAGGGAAGTACCTGCTGGAAAATTACCAGATAGACATCATCCCCGCGATGAACGCGGACATGTACGCCCGGCCCTTCCATCCAAAGCTCACCGACCCCATGAGCGCAAAGCACTACCCGGAGTACCGCCAGTACGACAATGCGACTGGTGACGCTACCAATCATTACTACAAGGGTCAGATGCGGGACCCGTTCTTCGGCTACGTGGTCAACGACGATCCTGCAAAGGAGACCTATGCGGTCGCTGATTACGTCAAGGAGATCGCCAAGGACAACGACATCCTTCTCACCCTCGACCTCCACGAGACGCCGGGGATGGACGGCTTCCTTGTCATCCGCGAGAACCAGAAGGAAAAGCTCGGCGGACGTATCGTCCAGCGCATGCACCAAAAAGGCTACCCCCTCCTGAGTGCCTTTGAGCGGACCGAGCAGGGCGTGCTCCATGACGGGCTCCTGGAGGCGGGCGAACCCTACTCGGACACCTACCACATGGTGTTCTCAGGTTACTGTGCCCGTCATGACGCCAAGCACAACCTCACCTTTGAGACGCCGAGCCAGATAGCGCTCAAGCACCGGGTCAATATGAACCTCATCGCTGCTGAGCAGGCCATCGACGACGCCGTGTTCAAGGAAATGCTGCAATAGCTTGCCTGTGAAACTGGTTTCACTCGCGATGAGGCGACATCAGCCGAGCAGGTAGCCTTGGATGTACTCGGGAACGTCCGTGCTGTAGTCGGCCTTTACCTGGACATCGCCGAGGTCACGCTCCTTGTCCGAGATGACGCAGATTCCCAGGCCGTCTCCCTCGCTCACCCTGTCGAAGGCGTACCTGTCCGTAACACCGTCCCCCAGGTAGATGACGTCCTTCATGTCCACGTGCTCTTCGTCAGCGATGCGGTCGAGGAACTCGGGCTTCAATGTAGGCTCGAGGGCGTACGCTATCCCCGTGGGTGTGTCGTTGGTGCTGTAGTTCAGCCGTGTACCGTAGATGCCATCCATCTCGTCGGCGAACGAGAGATTGTCCGCGACGTCCTTCAGGCCGGTGGAGACCAGGTAAAAAGAGAACTCGATGTCGTGCTCGGCACCCCACTCACGCATACGTGAGAAGAAGCTTTCCACACCGTCATAGAGGTCGAGCCGACCACCCAACTCCGCGAGGTAGCCTCGATCGAGCTCGATACGCTCGTCCTCGAGAAGGGGATTGACGTAGTTCTGGGTGAAGGTGTCGGGCGACTCCTTATCGTTCTTCTTGACCTTTGTCCAGTACTCGCTTGAGGGTACACCGAAGTCGTTGAGGATGGGCCCCTCCATGCTCTCCACGGTAAGTGTCTTGTCCACGTCCGCGACGATCACGACCTTCCTCAGTCAGTTCACCCCATCCCCGCGACAGCATTCACTGACGCGGCGGATGTCAAGGATGACGCCCCGGGCCCGTTATATACGTTTCCTTTCAATGAGCGGAAGGTCACACCGGGAGATCCTCGCGTTCATCGCGGAGCTCCCTGATACGATGCCTGAGCTCGTCCACAGGGTCCGCCAGGTAACGTCCGACGGCGAGCAGCGTGACGACCGTGGTGTCCTTGTCCAGTTTCAGGGCGGCATGGACCTTATTACGGTCGAAACCCGTCAGCGGCTCGAGCACGATACCAAGGTCCGTCCCCCTCATGATCATGAAGCCGGTGGCAATACCAACATCAAAGAAGTGCCATGAGGCCTCCTCGGGGACACACCCCTTCCTCTTCGATGCGAGCACGGCCACGAACATGGACGCAGTGCTGGCCCAGACGAGATTCTCTTCCAGCGCGTCCCGCACGAGCTCGAGCGATCGTTCCCCGTACACGAACTCGAACCGCCAACTCTCTTGGCTGAAGCACGAGGGCGCCATCTGGGCGCTCGCCACGAGGTTCTGCACGAGCTCCTCTCTCACGACCAGCGGCTGCAATGGCCGGCAGGCGTGGGTGTCGCAGAACGTGTTCCCTTTCTTCTTCGATGACTTCTTCTTCACCATTCTAAGTCCCCCCACTCAGCTCTGCATCCGGAAGTCGTCCACTTGGGCAAAGATGCCATCGAGCAGGTCGTAATGAGTGCGCTCGAAGGCCGCCAGCAAGGCGAAGAATCCGGCGATCTCGGTGTCGTTGGCGAACCGGTGCGCCAGCTCTCGGTACAGGTCCTCTGCCTGACGTTCCACACGCATGGCGCCTAGGAGCAGCTGTATCTGCTCGGCCGTCGGCTCGACCTCCCCACTGACCTTCACCATCACTTCCTCAACCTTCCGCTTGAAGGCGGCCTGGGCATCGTCGGGCACTGCGGACGAATCCTGTGTCTTACCGAACGACTTGAGGTGGTCGACGTGGGACAGCTCTTCAGATGCGAGGAACTCCAGAAGGTCCACCAGATGCTTGTTCGTCACCCTCTCCTGCAGTGCCTGATAGAACGTGCGGGTCCTGTTCTCGAAGTCGATGGCGATGGCCACCGCGTCGCTTACGTGCGAGATGTCCTTTTCTCGGGCAAGGAGGTCGTCGACCATAGGTCCTGTTATGACCATCTAAATAAAAAGAGTGCGGCCGGGTCGTGATGGCGAGGAAAGGTTTATCAAAGCCCCGTCGCCTGCCCCTTGAGTGAGAGGGGGGACCGAGGATCTGGGAACGGCGCCTATCACACCGCTACTGTTACGATTGAGCTTGCCGAGCATCGTGGCCATGTTCGTGCAGTCGCTGTACAACGTAGTGGACACCTTTTGGATCGCCCGCCTGAGCGCTCTTGCTGTAGGGGGCTTGACCATCGTGTTCCCTCTACAAATGATCTTCGTTGCCCTGGGCGTGGGTTCGGGTGTGGGCCTCAACTCCTACATATCTCGGCGTTTCGGTGCCAAGGATCCTGAGGCAGCCTCCCTTGCGGCGGCGCAGGTGTTCTTCCTGGCCTCTTTCCTGGGATTCGCGGTCATCCTCGCCGCCCGCCTGCTCACCGATCCCGTGCTCTCGCTCTTTGGTGCCACCTCCGAGCTGCGCCCCATCGCCGCAAGCTACCTGCGTCTGGTGTGCTTCGGCGCTCCATTCCTCTTCTTCAACATGATGGCGAACAACCTCTTCCGCGCCCAGGGGGACGCGCTCAGGCCCATGCTCGTCATGCTCACGGGCGCCGTCACGAACATCATCCTCGATCCACTCCTCATCTTCGGATCCGACGGGCTCTCCATCCTCGGCACACACGGCGCGGCGGTGGGAGTGCGCGTTTCCTGGCTGCTGGGGGCCGTTGGCATGGGGCCGATCCCGGCCATGGGTGTCGAGGGCGCCGCCATCGCCACCACGTTCTCACAGATGCTGGGTTCGATGGTTTGCCTCTTCTTCCTCCTCAATCGCACGAGCTACACCTTCACGCGCCGTTCCATGTACCCCGACCTGGCGGTGCTTGTCAAGGTGTACGCTGTGGGAGCGCCGGCTGCGGTCATGCAGCTGATGATGAGCTTGGTCATCACCGTGTTCAACCACGTGCTGGGGGGGTTCGGGAACCTGGCCATCGCCGCCTTCGGCCTGGACTTCCGCATCATGAGCCTGTTCTTCATGCCCGTGTTCGGCCTGTCCCAGGGGCTGATGCCCATCGTGGGATTCAACTTCGGAGCCAAGCGGTACGACAGGCTCTGGGAGGCCGTGCGTACTGCCACCTTCATCGCCATAGGCGTCGGTCTGCTCACCGTGATGGCGATGCAGCTCCTTGCCCGCCCCGTGCTCGTCCTCATCTCCAACGACGATGCACTCGTAGACATGGCTACCCCCGCCCTAAAGCTCCTGATCCTGTCCGTCCCCCTGGTCGCCATACAGGTAATGTGGCTCATAACCTACCAGGCCTTAGGTCGGGGCACGACGGCCCTCTTCCTCGGTGCCGTTCGCCAGATCGGCTTGCTCATACCCCTCCTCCTCATCCTCCCGGGTAGGTTCGGGGTGACGGGCGTATGGATGGCGATGCCCATGGCGGACCTCGGGGGTCTACTCGTGATGGTGTATGCTATCTACACGTTGAAGAGAGAGATGGGGAAAGGGAAGGATCGGGTGGAACCGGACGGCCCGTCCGAGGACAACGTGTCCGACGAATCCCAAGAGACCCTGGCCCCGAGTGAGCTTTAATAAAGGATGCACTCCCCCCGGAACGCTATGCGACTGAGCTTCCACGGCGCGGCGAAAATCGTCACAGGTTCATGCTACCTGCTGGAGGTCGGTAAGGATAAGGTCCTCATCGATTGCGGGATGTTCCAAGGCCGGAAGGAGGTCACGCGTAAGAACTACGAGGGATTCGGCTTCGATCCCTCCCGCGTCACCGCTCTCATCCTCACACACGCCCACATCGACCACTCAGGTCTCATCCCAAAGCTCGTCAAGGATGGTTTCAAGGGTACCATCTGGAGCACGGAGCCCACACATGACCTGTGTCAGATCATGTTCGCGGACTCGGCCCATGTCATCGCCCGGGACACGGAGCACGAGAACCGGCGCCGCCAGCGCCAGAAGCTACCCCCTCGTCGTCCCCTTTATTCATCAGAAGACGCGAAGGCCGCAGTGAAGCACTTCAAGCCCGTGGAGTACGACGAGGAGATCAGAGTGACCCGGAACATCCGGGCCCGCTTCAGGAACGCAGGCCATATCCTCGGCTCGGCCATCATCGAGCTGTGGGCCAATGAGGGGGACCGCGAGGTCAAGCTCGTGTTCTCAGGCGACCTCGGTCAGAGGAACGCACCGCTGGTGAGAGATCCGACCATCATCGAGGATACCGACTACCTCATCGTCGAGTCGACGTACGGCGACCGGCTCCACGAGGGCGTCGAGGACCGGCGCCGCACCATGGCCCGTATCTTCCGTGAGACATACGATAGGGGAGGGCGGGTGATGATCCCGTCGTTCGCAGTGGAACGCACTCAGGAGCTCCTGTACGGGATGAACGAGCTCTTGCGCGACGGTGAGATGCCCGAAATGCTCGTATTCCTGGACAGCCCTCTTGCCATCAAGGCCACCAAAATCTTCTCGAAGCACACGGACTGGTTCGACCCGAAGAACATGGACGCGTTCGAGACGCCCTTCCGGTTCAAAGGGCTCGTGTTCACCCAGGCCACCGCCGACTCTGTGAGCCTGAATGAGTACGACGAGCCGTGCGTGATCATCGCCGGGAGCGGGATGTGCACTGCTGGCCGGATCCGCCACCACATCCGCCACGGTATCGGCAATCCCCGCAACTCTGTGATCTTCGTTGGGTTCCAGGCCGAAGGTACACTGGGCCATCACCTCCTCGACGGTGCCGAGACGATCCGTATGATGGGATACGAGTTCGACGTCAACGCCAAGATCGAGCAGATCGAGGGTTTTTCCGCCCACGCCGACTACAAGGACCTGGAACACTGGGTGTCCAGCTTTTCAAAGCCCCCACGGAAAGTGTTCATCGTCCACGGCGAGGAGCGGTCGGCAGTAGCGTTCAAGGAGCGGCTCGAGGAGCGTGACCTTACCTGTGCCATCCCCTCGATGGGCGACAAGGTCGACCTCTAGGGACGACCGCCGTTCCGGTCCGGAGAGAAACAAGTTATATATTCAGGTTCCGCTGCTTTCTTCAACATGTACGGGGTACAGGAGCTCGAGATTCACGTCGAGGACGGCCCCGAGGAAATGGAGCGGTACGTTGTCGACCATGGTGTTCGCGCCTTCGAGATAGCTACTTTCGACTATGAGGACAAGATCGACGAGCTCATATCGCTCAAGGAGCGGTACGGCATCTATATCTCGGCCCACGCTCCTCACCTCTACTCTAACGGTGTCGATCTCGCTACGAGCGACGAGTCCCTCCGCCAGTACAGCATCGAGGAGATCAAGAAGGCCGTGCTCATCGCCGAGCAGATCGGCTCCGAGACCCTGGTAACGCATATCGGCGTGTATGAGGACGACCGGGCAGATGGCCTTGAGCGCACCATCGACTCGTACAACCAGATCGCCGCGTTCGCCAGCGAACATAACGTTGACGTGCTCGTCGAGAACCTCCCGTACAAGATGATCGACAACAATGAGCAGGATACGGGACGTATCTACGTAGGCGCCACCATCGAGGAGCTCCGGGAGATCGCGGACCGTACCGGGCTCGGGCTCACCTACGACGTGGGCCATCTTTTCGTCAGCTGCTTCTCACGCGGTACGGACTACTACGAGGAGGACGCGCGCGTGTGGGATGAACTGGGTGATGTCGTGAAACACGTCCACCTCTACGACACCTGGCTCGAGGACCACGACAAGCACCAGCCCATCGGGAAGGCCGACATGGATGTGGAGCGCGTGGTCCAGACGATGAGGGATGCAGGGTACGAGGGCCGTGTCGTGCTTGAGATCGCCGGTAACATGGAAGAGCGGCTCGACTCCTACGAGAAGGCAGCGGAATATCTGGAGCGGGAAGAGTAGCGAGTCAGGTACGTCCCCTTTACGACAACATCGCGTTCGTCAGAGAGACTAGTACATCTCGCCCAAGAGCGCTGTGAGCTCGGTGCGAGGTGCGCGCACGGTGATGAGCCGGGTGTTGCCTCGCTGGCCCTTGCCGCTCAGACGCGAGGAGAGGATGCGCAGCGACTCTAGGTTCGCCAGGTACTTGCGGAAGGTACGTTCGGCGACTACCCCTCCCTTCTCCTTGTAGGCGCCGAACACAGTCCCCGTCGTGGCGGGCGTCGTGTCCTGCTCGGTGAGAGCGAGCACGGTGCGCAGGATGGCGCGTTCCTCATCGGTGATCCCTTGGAGGTCCAGCTTGAGACGAGCGCTCCGCACTCTGCCCAGGACGGCCTTGACATGATCGGCACCAACACGGTCGGTACCCGCACGCTCTGCCTCACGACCGGCCTTGAGCAGGCAGTCTAGTCCCAGCCGAACGTCACCGCCGCTCTCGGCGGTGAACCTTGCGACCACGCCCACGATCGCGGGATCGCAGGCACCGGGGAGGAAGGCCATGCGCGCGCGTTCGCCCAGGATGTCCTTCAGCTCATCGTACCCGTAGGCAGCGAAGGCCACCTCCTCGTAACTGAGCGAGGACCGGACCCTCGCATCGAAGTTGCGGAAGGCGTAGGGATCGTTCGAGATGAGGATGAGACCAAGGTTCACCTCGGAGCGGAGGAGATCGTAGAGCACATCGCCCTCCTTGCCTGCCAACCGGTCCACCTCGTCCAGGGCGATGACGTAACCGTCGGCCTTCCTGTCCAAGCGGTAGAGGAGCCGGTCGTACACCTCGTCCGTGGAGAGACCCTGACGGGGGACTATCTCCCCGAGAGCCGTGAGGAGCTCGACGAGCACACCGTGCCTGGTATTCTTGCTCCAGCAATTGAGGTAGAGCACCTTGACGCTGGAGGTCTGGTCGCCCATGTGGGTGAGCACCGTCCTGGTCACAGCGGTCTTTCCGATCCCAGGAGCCCCGTGAAGGAACACGTGGACAGGACGCCCCCCGCTGATGAGCGGGCTGACACAGTCCGCCACGACGTGCATCTCGTTCTCTCTATGCGGAAGCTCGTCCGGCAAGAAGTCGTGGAGGAGCACATGGTCTCCGTCGTCGCCGCGGAACACACCGCGCTCCGGTCCGTCGAACAGGTTCCTCACAACTGCATCCCTCCGGGGACGTCGACGACGGTGGTCACGTACCGGATGATGCCGGTGTCCGAGGTCGCGACCACCCAGTTCGTGCGTCCTAGGCGACGCATGCTCGCGTCCACATCCTTTAAAACCTTGACCTTGCCGGCGAGCCCTTTCCCCGTCAGCACGTTCCGTGCCAGGGAAGCGAGGTCGCCGCTCCTGCTCACCTGAGCGTCCAAGAGGAACCGTACCTGAGCCACGTGGTTCTCGGCCAGGAACCGTACGATGCATGCGAGGGCGGGCCGTGTGTCGTCGCTGACGCGGTACTTACCGTACACACCACGGGCGTCCCGCCACAATCCGTCATCGCTCAGGAACGCATCGCCAGCGAGTCGGGCCTCGCAGGTGATGAGCACGTTGTAGAGGTCCACCGCGACCCGCCTGCACTCAAGGTCCTTCGGAAGAAGCATCTTACCCTCGACCGACGTCACCCATCCCCGAGGGAACACGCGGCGTCGGAGAACGTTGGAGGCCTCAGCCGGTAGTAGATGCCGCTCACCAACGAGCCGCAAGGCTGAAGCTGGATTGTAGCCCCTGTCGAGCATATAGCGGTACTCCTCGACGGCGGCCTCGGGTACCTCCATGGGAGGATATGAGGGGCGCAAACCTTAAGAAAACGGCGATGGCCGGGCCCACGTCATACCACTCCATGCCTGTGAACTACCCCTCTCCAAGTAGAGGCTTCCCGCTTCGACGCTGTTTCCAGCTCCACGGGCGCATCGGGTGGTCCCCACCCTGAGCGATCCTGAATCACGGTCTATCGTCAGCCCGAGGGTGATCCGGCCCAGACCATCGATGGCAACGTTCAGAACTCCTTCCGTTACCAGACAGGGTCGAGGCATCTGCGCATCCACGTACACGTGAACCTCTCTATGAACGCTCCGTGTTATGAGCATCCCTCACCTTGCCCCTGGAAGATCCCTACCCCGACCGATCAGCCAGCATTCTCAGCTTTACTCATCGTGGACCGGATGTGAGTTCTCTAGGACGCGACCGCTGTCGACATTATTCAGTGATCGTCCTTGACATCCACACCCAATAAATAGTAGGTCATTCATCATTATATATGCCATGGCGGTGGCGTGCCAGTATTCAATATTTTACTGAAATATTAATCAGTAATTAATACTATTTTAGTACTAAGTTTGGGATCGCATGTTTATTGTATGCGTGTTCGCCCACCTTCGGCGGTATGCGATCCGTCCCATGGTCTAAATATCATGTACAGCCATGTATGTTTACCGTCTAGCTCCATCCTTTCCCTCTCGGAAGGGGACTTCCCGCCAAAATAAAAAAGAGTTAAATTGGATGAACGACCGATAGACGACTATGGCGAAGAAGGCTGCGCCCGTGGTCGACCTGGCTAAGAACCTAGGCATGGAGCTCCTCAAAGCCAAGGATGAGCTGGAGAGACTAAACATAGGTCAGGGAAAGCAACGGATCATCAAATCCACTGTCCTCGTCAACGAGCTCGAAAAGGAGCTTCTGGACCTCCTCTACTACATGGACGACGTCCACAAGGATGTCCTCCGCATGGTCGGCCTTCTCAGCAAGATCTACGAGAAGGTGGAGCGTGAACGCTACAAGGACATCAAGAACTACCGCCACGAGCTCAAGCACGAACTGGAATCGATCGGCAAGCACTTCGAGCAAGTGGAAAAGACCATCACCGGGTAGCTATCTTCAGAGCTCACGCTCACTAATATGGTGTTTGGTGTCCTTAGCCAGAACCTGCAGCGTCTCTAGACGATATCTTCCTCGGAGACGATAACGAAGTCGCCGATGGAGATTACCGCCGAGAAGGGTATCTTGATGATGCCCTCCTTACCGCTGACGATGACGGACTTGGAGTAATCGCTGGGATTGGCCACGATGACATCGATGAGCTCCCCGGTTCGGGGCTCGAACCGGATATCGCCCACGCGCCCGAACTTCCGTCCCGTCTTGCTGACGATTGTCTTCCCTATCAGATCGCGGGACCTCTTCCTGTCTCCCAGTTCGTCCGCCATTGTGACTATCCTCGGGAGCGGGAAGGGAGGCATATTTTAAAAAGGTATTCCCCGCGGCACCCGGCCGTCACACCATGAAGAACGTGGCGGTGTATGCCCCGGTAAGGGTCGCAAGGAAGTTCACGATCTCGTTTGTGACCAGGCCGCGCTGTTCCAGAGTGGCACCTAGGATACTATCCAGGTTGCACCCCGCGAAGGCCCCGAGAAGGGCCACGCCCATCACACGTGGAGGATCGGGAAGGCCGAGAAGCACGCCCACAACACCGATAATGAAACCACCCGTAAGGCACGCTGCCTCCCCCAACAGGGAAATTCCGCCGTCGGTACCTCGCTCCACCCGCTGGAGCGTAGTGATGAGGTAGGGTTCGCTCGTGCTCAGCACGCCCAGCTCCGAGGCGAGCGTGTCGCCCATGGCCGCCGCGACGGAACCCACGAACACAAGGTGGAGGTCCGCAACACCGTACACCTTGCCCAGAACGGCTATGATGGTGGGGGCCAGGCCGTTGGCCATTACGTTGCGACTCTGTCGCGTTCCGCCCTTTTCCTCCGCCACCCAGAGCTTGCGTTTTCGCGCATAGCGGTACTTGGTGGCGAGCGTCGAGGTGAGGACGAAGGTGATCATCACAACCACCCACTGGAATCCCTGGGTGCTCCACACCAGGAAGCCCATCACCCCGGCGAAGAAAGAGCCGTTGGTATCCAGCACGCCACTGGAGCGCACCACCAGAGAGAGGAGAGCACAGGCGACGAGCCTCAGGACGGGTTCGATCCACAAAGCCAGGATATCACCTCCTCGACATCGTCACCCTCCATCTCGACCTCCAGTGGGCCCATGACGCTGGAACCCAGGTTCACATGTGAGGCGAATGCTGCGAGCCTGTTGAGCTCGAACCGCAGGATCTGTCCTTCAAGACGTCGCTCGAGCGCAGCTGCCACTGCGGAGCCGGTGCGCTGTACAAGTACCAGTTCTCTAAAGCGCATGAGAGCTCCACGGCCCGAGGCGGTGGCGCGTACCTCATCCTCCCCGACATCGATCTCAGCAGAGGGAAAGATCTTGCTCACCGCAAGGGCGACCTTCTTGGGATCCTCGGTGGGACCTACTTCAGCCCTGATACTAATCGAAGGGGACGCCGAGTGCATTCAGCACCTCCCGGAAACGGCCATGAAGCTCCTCGTGGGAACCCTCGTTCACGATCATTCGGTCTGCGGTCGCGATGGCCTCACCCAGCCCCCAGGAGAGCTCGCGGGCGTCCTTGGCATCGAACGCCTCGCGCGAGATTGCATCGTCCTCCCGCTGACGGGCCTGCACACGGGAATACCGCGTATCAGGGGCACAGTGAACGGCGATGAGTGTGAACAGCGGGAACGTCCGGCGGAACTCGCGCACCTCTGCGATGCCCCGGACGCCGTTGATGATGACCACTGGCTCCGAACTTCGTGTGAGCCGCTCACCCAGGAGGAGGGCTATGGCACCCTTCCCGTGCTTGGCGCGGAGCTGGTTGGCCATGGCACCGACACTCTCGGCGGTGACCTCGGCCCCCTGCTCGTGCAGGTGCTCGATTACCACGTCACCCATGCGAAAGATTGGGACCTTCCCTCGAACGAGTTCGAGAGCTGCATCCTTACCGCTAGCAGGCATCCCCGTCAGGGCGATGACTAGTTGATCCTGCTTCCCGGGCACTCCTTCCCCCTCACGGTGGTTATGATGTTCACGGTGTCGCGTCCGTCCACGACATAGGTGCACAATCCCGAGCGCGATATGACCTGGGCGGCCAGCAGGTCGGTGACCGCGGACACTCCCGCCACCATGTCCCCCTTCGAGACTATCTCCAGCAGACGTTCGCCGGTAAGACTGGGGATGAAAGCGGCCTCGGGATTCTTCTTAGGATCTGCGGTGTACACACCGCCCACGTCCTTGCACAGTACTAAAGCGTCGGCACCCACGTACTCCGCAAGGAGAGCGGCCACCGCATCCGTCGTGTGGCCGGGCACCGTCCCGCCCATTACCACCACACGTCCGTTCATCGCGGCCGCAGCGGCCCCTTCGATGGAGGTCGGGGGCGAACGTTGGGCGACGTCACCGAGTGCAGCGATGACGAACCGGGCGTTGGCCCTGGTCACATCGATAGCAATTATGTCGCAGTAAGCATCGGGCGCTCCAAGTGAGCGCGCCCCGTCGATGTATTGGCGAGCTACATGGCCTCCCCCTACGACGACGTAAACCTCCGCGTCCTTGGCAATCTCCTTGAGAGCATCTGCTAACCGTCGGGCAAGGTCCACGTCGGGACCGTCAGGGGCAAGCACCGAACCGCCCACCTTGATGACGTACCGGGCCATTATGCGCACCGAAACGGCTATAACACCTTGTCTTTTTAAATGTGTCAATGGTGCGCGCGTTCATCGGTATCGGTCTGGAGCCCCTTGCCCCGGCCATCGAGGACGTGATTACACGGCTGCAGGGTGTGGGAGCCGACGCCAAGTTCGTGGAGCCTCGGAACCTCCATGTGAACCTAAAGTTCTTGGGCGACATCCCCGATGAACGGACGGGATCGCTGACCGACGTTCTCAGTGAGGTCGCAGGCCGGAACGCCCCCTTCACGCTCCATGTCCGCTCCACCGGTGTGTTCCCCAATCCACGACGTGTGCGGGTCGTGTGGCTAGGGCTCGAGCCCTCCCCAGCCCTGAGTGCTCTGCACGATGACATTGAGCAGGCGACCGAGGGACTGGGTTTCCGACGCGACACGAGGGGCTATCGATCTCACATCACCCTGGCGCGAGTGCGCAGCGGTAGGAACCGGGCAGAACTGGTCGAGGCCATCGAAAAACTGAATGCCGTGGACGTTGGTGAGCTCCCAGTGAAGGGATTCTCCCTGGTCCAGAGCACACTCACACCACAGGGCCCTATCTATTCCCCGCTCTCCACCCACCAGCTTGATGGCCGAGAGGATTGAGGTACCGCCGGTCGGCCACCGGGGGCTGTAGCTGCTCTGAGGCGTAGTACGACTTCATGAGGTCGTAGGAGTCCTTCCAGTACCTGTCCACGGGAGGTTCCTCTGGCTCGGGACCGATGAGATTATCATACCACTGCCGTACCGCCAGCCCCAGTAGTACAAGGAACCCAATGTAGAAGATATACGCGGACAGTGCGTCAGGCATACCGTCGTGTCGAACACCGATAAAGTATATATAATGAGGAGGGCTTCGGCCACGCGAGGGACACCCCATGGTCTCCAAGGACGCTGTCATGACCGTTTTCGTGGTCTCAGTGGCCCTTGCACTCGGTGTCCAGTTCTATCGTGAGATCTATGTGGCCTACCTCGAGCCCGACCATGATAACGTGAGCACGAGCCCGCTAAACGACACGCGCCTCCAAGAACTGATCGCACAGGACATGGTCATCCTGACATACTACTACCGCAACGATTGCCCCTCGTGCCGGGACCAGACACCGCTCATGGAGGATCTGGCCGACGGGATGAACGATACGGTTCATCTGGTAAAGGTCAACGTAGCGTCCCATCCGAACGCGAACATCTCCTCTGTACCGGCCATCCGTATCGAGAGCCGTGGGGGGGAGATGTCCCTTGAAGGTGTCGTCAGCACCGGCATCATCGCCGGAGAGATCGTCAACCAGGTGAGGACGATGGAGAGGACGATACCCAATGCTACTCGTACATCATGATGATTACCTGGCCCATAATCCCGGGGCGTTCCATCCGGAGCGTCGCGCGCGACTTGAGGCAGCCATCACAGCGCTCAAGGAGCGGGGACTATGGGAGTTGTGCACGGTCCTCTCTCCCGAGATGTGCACCCGGGACGACCTTCTCACCTGCCACGTGCCCGAGCTCGTGGACCTAATCGAGCGCCTCTCCCTGCAGGGCGGCGCCATAGACATGGACACACCCGTCCCGACGGGGACCCATGCTATCGCCTGCCGAGCCGTAGGCGGCGGCCTTCTCGCGGCCCGCGAAGCAGTGAAACGCGACGAACCTACGTTCGCCCTCCTGCGCCCCCCGGGTCATCACTCCGAGCGTGCACGCGCATGCGGTTTCTGCTACTACAACAACGTGGCCATCGCCGCTCAGCGACTACTGGACGGGGGCCTGCAGCGGGTGCTCGTCCTTGACATCGACTGCCATCACGGGAACGGGACCCAGGACATCTTCTACAGCTCGCCCGATGTGTTCTACATATCCCTCCACCAGGACCCACGCACCCTCTTTCCCGGCAGCGGTTTCACCCACGAGACGGGACGGGGCGATGGCGTGGGCTTCACGGCGAACGTGCCCCTTCCCCCAGGCGCCGGGGACGCCGACTTTAGCTGGGCCTTCGACACGGTCTTCGGTAAGGTGTACGGCTCGTTCCGGCCCGATGCGGTCCTTGTGTCGGTGGGCCTGGACGCACATATCAACGATCCTCTCACGTCCCTTGAGGTCACCATCCCCACCTATCGACACATTACCAGGGAGCTCGTCCGTCGGACCAG
>Ga0187833_10003393_pt1 | contig 16201 bp, 17 predicted proteins | sample ETNtaG_37_FD_167968 | JGI IMG/M metagenome (GOLD analysis project Ga0187833, IMG submission 167968) | Marine microbial and viral communities from oxygen minimum zone, Eastern Pacific Ocean - ETNP2014_SV_400_PacBio MetaG (Illumina Assembly) | ecosystem: Environmental > Aquatic > Marine > Hypoxic...
TGGAGAGATATCAGGCAAAGGAACCACAAACAAGAAAATACCAGCTAAACCGGCAAAGATCATAACCCATACAGTAGCAATCAAAAGTAGTAGAGGCAAGATACGTGAAGACAAGTCAAATCACCCAAGTTAGTATGGCAGTTACAATAGCAAGAAAAGATGAAAATGCTGCTAGCTTCAAGATGTTCTGTACTATTTCTTTCTCTACCAGTGGACCGTCTGCAAGGATAAGCCTAACAAGAGTTATCGGAGCAGAACCATTCTTTGAAGCTTCTAACCTATTCTCACTAAGAACATTAATGGGACGCAATTTTATAGTTCTACCTTCGACTAGTCGCCTGACACTTGAAAGGAAGAAGAATGAGTTCAAGATAGCGGGTAGAAGCGCAACTACACCGATAATCTCGATCCCCCCAACTATTACAATAGCTCCATAAATGGCTCCTAGACTGAGACTACCAGAGTCACCGGGGAATATTTTAGATGGAAACCTATGAAATATGAAGAATCCAAGAGCAACTGACAGTAAGGGTAGAACCATAAGAACTGTATCTATAGATCCTTTGAAAGCCAATGCAAGGATAAGTGGAATAGAAGAAATGGCGATAAAACCACTAACTGCACCATTTAAAACATCTATAGTATTGACAGTATTTGCTGTAACTGGAATAGCTAATAGTACTAAAATTGGATAGATTACAGATAGTCTAACGTCTCCAAATATGGGAAATTCTATGTGAAAGTTGTATGCACCAAGGATAAGAATTGGAAAAGAGGCCATAATCAGGAGAACAGGTTTCAATACACCGCTCAAAGTGTAGATATCATCCAATATCCCTATAGCACCAGCAATTGCTGTTACAAGTATCAATGCTAACGCACCGTTAGCCCCAGTTAATAGATAGACAATAGATTCACCCAAGATAAGAGATATGAATATTGCAGGGCCGCCTGGTTTTGGAACGAGAGGTTTATTCGGTTTATGGTAGTCATGTACAAGACTACCACGCTTTGAAAGTTTCTTGATGAGCAGAGGCGTAAGTATTATCATAGATACAAAAGGAAGTAAGAAGGCGAAAAATGCAGTTACCAATGTTTGTACAGTTATTTGAAGCATTACCCAGACAAACCTGTTGTAGAACCAATTATAAATTAATAATTCTCATTTGGATTCAGAAGGAGTTTTCACTAGATTCTTATTTACAACTGGCTTTGTGGCAAAAATGGAATTTGGAATATGTACAAGTTCTCCTTTTTCTGTTTTAAGCACTGTTGTTCTTACACGCATCTGCATTACCCTGCCAACAAAACCCTGAACCTCTATCATATCACCTTTTTCGAATGGTTTATCTAACTGTACCAAGATTCCAGAAACCAAGTTCTGAATGATATCTTTCATAGCGAATCCGATAGCAATACTTAGTGCACCTAAACCAACAATAACTGAGGTAACATCAAAACCAACTAATGTAATGATTACCAGAATCCCAATAACATAAACAATATTCTTTGAAGCCCTGACTATAGTTTGCTCGATATTCTCAGGAAAGGGAGTTTTATCAAAAAGTCTTGCAAGCAATCTTGCAGCAACCTTTCCAACAAGGTAACTACTAACAACAACAATTAGAATTTGAAGTATTAGAATAACGTCATATCCAAAAACATCCATACCACTCAGTCCCACTTATCCAGAATTTATATGCTACTTAGAGTTTAAGAAAACAATCCAATATAAGTTATATATTGGATTGTTTACACTCAGGATTGAGGTCTAAACTATTTGAAAATAAGTGATCTTAGAGATGGAATGCGTAAAGTAGATATTGAAGGAGAGATAACTGAGATATCTGAAACCAGGGAAGTGAATCTTAGGGCAGGCGGCCAGGCAAAAGTGGCAGATGCAATCCTGAACGATGAGACAGGTTCAACAAAGCTATCTCTCTGGAATGAACAGATAGACCAGGTTAATGTAGGCTCCAAAGTAAAGATAGAGAGTGGTTATACAAACAGCTTCCAAGGAGAAGTCAGACTCAACATCGGCAGATATGGAACCCTAGAAGTTCAAGAATAATTTCACCAAATAAACCGGTTATGAAAACAGGTTTTTTCACCTGTATGACAGGCTACACCAGTCTGCTTAACCAAATAAAGAAGAGTATCTTGATCACAATCAACTAACACATCATCCACCTTCTGAAGATGTCCCGAGGTTTCACCCTTTTTCCATAGAGATTTCCTAGAACGACTCCAGTAGTAAGCATAACCAGTCTCAATTGTTTGCTCAACAGCTTCTTTATTTGCATATGCCAACATTAAGACGTCTCGTGTTTTTGAGTCTTGAACTACTACGGGCACCAAACCATCTCCCTTCTTGAAATCTATTGAGTCAATAACTACCTTATTCATAGTCTCACCGTCACACCATTCTCATATAGGTACCTCTTCACTTTTTCGATTGAATATGTATCAAAATGAAAAATAGAAGCAGCTAGGGCAGCATCAGCTGCACCTTTTTGGAAAACATCAAGTATGTGGTCGAGGCTTCCGCATCCACCGCTCGCTATTACTGGAATGGAGACGCTTTCTGAAATAGTTCTTGTTAATGGTAGGTCATATCCGTTTTGCGTTCCATCTTTGTCAATTGATGTTAAAAGAATCTCACCTGCACCCAATTTGTCAACTTGACGAGCCCATTGTATGGCATCAAGACCAACGGGTTTTGAGCCCCCATACGTGTAGACTTCAAACCAGAAACTTTTCCCCCCCTCATTTACAGTTATCTTTCCATCCAATGAATCAAATCTACGTTTAGCATCAATGGCAACTACAACACACTGCTGTCCAAATTTATCAGCTAACCTACTAACTAGATCAGGATTTTTTACAGCAGCCGTGTTCACTGAGACTTTATCAGCCCCATTTTGAAGAACTAATCTACCATCATCTAATCCGCTTATCCCACCTCCAACAGTAAAAGGAATATCCAGAACTAGAGCCACCTCACGAACAAGCTTCTCAAGTATTTTCCGTTTCTCTGGAGATGCAGTAATATCAAGAAAAACAAGTTCATCAGCACCTTCTTCACAGTACCTCTTCGCTAAATTAGCAGGTAGACCAGCATCCCTCAAATTACGGAAATGTACTCCCTTCACCACTTTCCCATGATTCACATCAAGACATGGGATTATTCGTTTAGCTAGGGCCATCTTTATCATCTCCGAATTGTGGATACAGCGTTTTTCAGACTGAATTTTTCCTCGTATAATGCCTTCCCCATAATAGCGCCATATACTCCAATTTCTCTTAAGTGGAGAAGATCATGTACACTTCGTATACCTCCGCTAGCAAGAACCTTGATTCCAAATTCTTCCTGAATTCTTCTCAGAGTCTGATAATCAGGACCTGCTAATGTTCCATCGCGTTCAACGGAAGTCAATAAGAACTTCTTTATACCAATATTCTGAAACTTTGTAATTGCATTCTCTAACGATATCCCAGTAGATGTTGTCCATCCTTTGACTACAACCGCACCATCCAAATAATCTAATGCAACCATTATTTTTTTACTTCCAAAGGTTTTGATCAATTTCTTCATTATGGGAGGATGTCTAAACGCCAAAGTACCAAAAACAAGGCCATCAACACCATACTCAAAAAGTGAAGATGCATATTTGAAATCTCTAATACCTCCGCCTACTTGAATAGGTATCTGAGAATTAGTCGCAATATTCTTAATATGAACTCGATTATCGATATCTGTTCCTATAGCTGAATCTAAATCTACAACATGTATAGCATCTGCACCTTGGCTAATCCATTTTTTAGCAATCTTCAAAGGGTCATCACTGTATATTATTGAAGTCTCAGGATTACCCTTAACAAACCGGACAACTTTGCCGCCAAAAATATCGATGGAAGGGATCAGCTTCAAGATAATCACCGACTGCAAATATCTATAAAATTGTTCAATATTCTTAATCCACCAGAACCAGATTTCTCTGGATGAAATTGGGTACCAAAGATGTTTCTTTTCGCTACAACAGCAGGAATCTTAACTCCATAATCGGTAGTAGCTGCAAGCGCAGTATCATCCTTGAACTTTGGATAATATGAGTGAACAAAGTAGACCCAAATCCTATCTTCTATGCCATCAAGAAACTCCCCGTTTCTAACAATTTCAAGAGTATTCCATCCCATATGAGGTGACTTTACAGTTAATGGGAGCTTTACTGTGCTCCCTTCAAAAAAAGATAGTCCACGACCCTTATCTTCTTCACTTTCTTCAAAAATCATTTGAACACCCAAGCATATGCCAAGAAATGGAAGACCTGTATTGACAGCCTCAATGAGATCTTCTCTATAAGATTCCAAAGCATTTACTGCTGATCCAAAGTTCCCAACACCAGGCAGAATAACTCCATCCAAATCCTGCTTTTTATTGAAGATTTCAATTATTTCTACTTCTGCACCGCCTCTTTCTAATCCACATTTTAAGCTGAAAAGATTCCCTGCTCCATAGTCAAGGATTCCTATCTTAGGCAGTTACATTACACCTTTTGCACTTGGTGGAGCTTTTCTCCGAATATCCAGCATTACAGCTTGTCGAAGTGATAAGGCTAAAGCTTTGAAAGCAGCTTCCACTTTATGATGGTCATCTTCCCCATATTTGACACTAATATGTACTGTTGCCTCTAACGATTGTATGAAAGATTGCAGGAAGTGTTGAATATCCTCTTTGACCATGTCTTCAACTTTTTCATGCTCAATGTTAAGGGAGATTCTGCTGTACGGCCTTTTTACAAGATCAAGACTCACCGATGCAAGTGAACCGTCCATAGGGACAATGGCATTTCCAAATCTAATGATATGCTCTCTATTGTCTAAAGCCTTGGATAGAGTTTCACCAAGTGCTAATGCGACATCTTCTACTATGTGATGTTGAAGGTCACCCTTAGCTTTTATTTTCAGATCTATTAAACTGTGTTTTGCAAGTGTATTGATCATATGGTCTAAGTATCTTATTCCTGTATCCACTTCGCAAATTCCATCACCATCAATGATAACTTTAATTTTGATCGATGTTTCTAGCGTCTTTCGTTTAGTCTTAGCTGATCTCATAGTTCTTCCCTCATTATTCTTTCGAAAACTTTTGGAATGTCATTTACTGACTCAACTATCAGAAAGGCTCCTTTTTCTTTAAACATCTTTACAAGCTCCTCAGTATCGTGAGAATATCCATATATACCTGCGGCGATAAATCGATCCATACGAAAATTCGATTGATCTACCATAATTAGGTCCTCCATTGAATCACCAATATATAGAATCCGTCCAGATTGCTTTGCATTCTCTTCGACCTTCAATAAGGCATATGGATGTGGTTTACTGAGTTTTCCTATCTTTTCCGTATCGCCTCTTTTAGAAGCTGAAGATATTTCATCCTCAATAAAAAAAGTCAAATCAGAATTGAAACGATTCAATAAATTTCCCAATGTAAATTCCGCTGTAAGCTGTGCCCTGCCTGAAATTATCCCAAAATTTGATCCTCCAAAAACTTTCGATAGAAGATCCATAGTATTTTCTGTTAGAATAGGAACTTCATAGGACACAAGTCCTGGGAACGGATCCAAGAATTCTGATGGAAACCCATATTTTTCTAAAAAAAGATCTGATCCAAGAAAGAATTCTTCAAAGAGTGTCGTTATTATACTTACACCTACTTTATCAGGATAAGCCATTACTTTTTTGAAACCTTCCAACGCGTTTTCATTATCTATCTTTGGAAAAACTTCTAATATGGAATCTATACCTCTAATATCAGCCTTTTCAGATAAATTTAGAAGATCATTTGATATATTCAAAAGGGATTTATCTGAAATTTCAACTTCAGAAAGCAGCTTCTTAGCTTCTGAAACACGCTTATACACACCTCTTGGGGCACTTACTCGATTATTGATTCTGAAGAGTTTGCTGAAGATATCAATGACTTTTTTAGGAATCCTTGTAAATAGGTAGAGAAGTATTGCATAGGTGGTGTCCCAATCATTGTTAAATCCTCCACTTTTTCTAAAACCATAAATCACTTTATCGGTTATCTCATCTTCCGGTACTGGTGTTTTCAGTATCTCTCTGGAAATGTAGGAAACTGTTTTGCTTATTGAACGATCATATGATTCACGAGCATCTATTAACACCCCATCACAATCGAATAACACAGTTGTTACTTCTTTTAGGGGATTGATACCATCTTTACGTATGTAGACTTCTTTGCCATCCATTTTAAGTTGCAAATAATTGTCCAATATCACTTTGAATCATCCCTGAACCTTTCCTCTACAGCTGATGAGTGATTCGTAAAGCCCTCAGATAAAGCAAGAACAGATATATGTTTGCGTAAATTATTGAGACCAAGCTTAGAGCATTCCACTACATTTACTTGTTTTACAAAATCCAAGGATGAGAGACCCGAACTTGCACGAGCAAATCTGCCAGTAGGGAGGACATGATTTGTCCCAACACAATAATCTGTTGCTGCTGATGGTGAGTAAGGACCTAGAAGAATAAGACCAGCTGATGTAATTTCGTTCATGATGTTCTTGGGATTATTAGTAATAATTTCAAGATGCTCCGCTGCGAAAATGTTGGCGAACTTAACCATTTGATCTCTGTCTCTGCAAAGTACGATGAAACCGTTTGTGAAAAGAGAGTCTGAAACAATTTCACCACGATTTAATTGTCGCAGATATCCATTCAAGAGTTTTGAAACCTTTCGAATAAGATTTGGTGAATCGGTTACTAGTCCAGCTATACTATCATGTCGATGCTCGGCCTGTGAAATCAAGTCTCTCGCTACAAAATTAGCATTTGCAGATTCATCTGCTAGTATTAGAAGCTCACTTGGACCGGCAGGAAGATCAATTCTCACTACACTAGAAACAATAAGCTTAGCAGCTGTCACATAGATGTTCCCGGGTCCCACTATTTTGTCAACTGGTCTCAAACTCTCCGTTCCATATGCTAAAGCTGCTATTGCTTGTGCACCACCTATTTTGTAGAATTCATCTACACCACATATATCAGCAGCAACAATTAGAAGTGATGAAATGGTACCATTTTTTGATGGGGGCGAGGTTACGACTATCCGATTAACGCCCGCAACCTTCGCAGGTAAGACAGTCATCAATAGAGAACTTACATAAACCGCATCTCCTCCAGGGACATAGCACCCCACTTGCTCTATCGGTATTATGCGCTGATTTATCGTAACTCCTTTCTCTTGAATACTTTGAGGTTTTGCATTTTTGGTAATAGATTGTTCAAATTTTTCGATTCTGCGTTTGGCGAAATTTATCGCAGATATCTGTTTTTTGGGAACTTTGAGATATGCTTCTCTAATTTCTTTGTCAGAAATTTTCAAAGTATCATTAGTAAGTTGTACAGAATCCAATTTCAGCGTATAATCAAATAACGCTTTATTGCCATCCTTTTTCACATCAATTACGATTCTTCTCGCGATTCTTTCTACTTTAGAAGAGATAGCTTCTCTGGATCTTAGGTAAGGTAGATCTTCGGTAATCCCTACATCTTTGAAGTCAAGGATACGTATCTGCTTCTTACGCCTCACTATCGACACCCTTAGGTAATTCGTCTAGTGAGAGAATCTGTCTAGGCTCATGTATGACTAATCCTTGTGCGAACTTTCTAAGGCTAGGGAGGAGTTTAAGAAATTTTTGTTTATCCACTACAGTATTTATTGATAACCAATTTTCATCAGATAGAGGACTAACTGTAGGTTTCTTCAAAGCAGGTAGTGCTGAAAGAAGTTTCTGGAGATTTTCTTTTCTTACATTTACAAATATGTGTAGTTTTTTCCGTCCACTTACTACTCCTTTGAACAATGCTAGAACATCATAAATTTTCTCTCGTTTTTTTGGATCAGCTAACGCATCTTTATTGGCGATAAGAACAGCATAAGATTCCATAACGGTTTCTATAATCTTAATATTATTAGCTGAAAGGGTGGATCCTGTTTCGGTAACATCCATTATAATATCAGCTACTTCAGGCGTTTTTGCCTCTGTTGCACCGAAAGATAAGAAAATACTTACTTTTGGATTATCACCAATTTTCCACCATGGTGTTATAATCATTGGGTCTTTATCTCCATATTTTTTCTTGTATACAGGATTCGATTTAACCCATTCCGAACAAATCTTAAGATACTCAGTAGAGATTCTTATGTTACGGTTTTTTGACCATAGATATTCCAAAACCTCTGAAAGTGAATCTGCAGGCAAATCTTTTGGAGCACCAGCAACAAGTTTTACTCTGCCATATTCTAAAGATGTAAGAACCTTAACATTAGCTTTGGTTTCTCTTATCCAGTCTTCTCCAGTTATAGCAATATCTTCTACCCCTTCGGAAACATAGACAGGTATCTCCTGAGGTCTAAGCATTTTTAGAACTATTTCCGAGTCATTTATTTTAGGCCTGTAAGATCTTTTCCCACTTGAAATAGTATAACCAGCTTCCGCTAGGAATTGAAAGGTAGTTTCTTCTAATGAACCTTTAGGAATTGCGAATTTGATTATTTCCATATCTTTTCCATCCTTTTGAGGGTTACGATTAGTGATTCACCATCCGTAAAAGCATTCCTCACATTAAATGAGTTTATACAAATATAATTTTGTAAATGGGAGATAAATCTAGAGATGAAGATATCCACCTTCGATGAAGACAATCCCTCATTTTATCCACTTGTTAAGCTCGATTATCTGACAAATATATAGTTTTTGCAAGTCTGATGAAGAAATAAGGTAAAAGTTTCATCAAGTAAGGAACATTTTTTAAGTTTAGGAACGATGATAAAACAAATGATTTATCCGGATCCAACTGGATTAAGGACTGGCTGAACGGGTTTCTTCCTGAACATTTCCATTGCCTTTTGATATTGCTTGAGTTCAACTTTCAGGGATTGAACATTAGACTTTAGCAAACTCAGGTCTTTATGTTTCGGATCTTTACGATTCAATAATCTAATTCTTGACAAATCTTTTTTGATAAGTCTGCTAATCTCTTCTTCATAGATAGAAGACATATGAAATACATCATTTTTTCTATATATTAAAGTATTTCAATAGAGCATAACAGAGGTAGAACCTGAGAGCACTATGGATAGAAAAGAGGAATTGTTAAGAAAGGCGGATGAACCAAACAGATTATCCAAAAAATATCATCAACACTATTTCGGAAAAATGGAAACTACCCCAAAATGTGTTGTTCGATCTTTCGATGATTTTGCAATATGGTATACTCCTGGTGTTGCAGAGGTCTGCAAAGCTATTAGTCAATATCCGGAAAAAGTCTTTGATTACACAAACAAAGGAAATATAATAGCTATAGTAAATGATGGAACCAGAATTCTAGGTTTAGGTAACATAGGACCTGAAGCTGGCTTACCGGTCATGGAAGGAAAAGCATTATTATTCAAATATCTTGGAGGAGTAGATGCAGTTCCGCTCTCGATAAACACTACCAATGCAGAAGAGATCATTAATTTCTGTAAATGGATAAAACCATCTTTTGGTGGAATAAATTTAGAAGATATTGAGAAACCGAAGTGCTTCTACATTCTTGATCGTCTTGAAGAGGAATCCAAAATCCCTGTCTGGCATGATGACCAACAAGGAACAGCTACTGTAGTTTTAGCTGGAGCTATTAATGCTTTGAAGATTGTTGGAAAAAAAATCAATGAAGTCAAAATATCAATGATTGGAAGTGGAGCTGCTAATTTGAGGATAGCCAATTTATTAATATTTGCTGGGGTGAATCCAAAAAATATTGTAATGGTGGATAGCAAAGGAATACTTAGTCACCATAGAGAAGATTTAATGAATGATCAGAAAAAATGGGAAATATGCCTAAAGACCAACTCAGAAGATCTACAAGGTGGAGCCGTTGAAGCAATTAAGAATACCGATATGTGTGTTGCAATGTCAAGATCTTTACCTGGAACAATAAAGAAAGAGTGGGTCACAAGTATGCAGGATAACTCAATAGTCTTTGCCTGCGCTAACCCCCTTCCAGAAATATGGCCTTGGGATGCATTAGATGCTGGTGCTAAAATTGTGGCAACAGGCCGCTCAGACTTTTCTAATCAACTAAACAATTCACTGGGCTTCCCAGGAATCTTTCGAGGAGTTCTAGATGTTAGAGCATCAAAGATAACTGATGAAATGTGTATAGCCGCGGCAATTGAGATAGCTAAAGTTGCAGAAGATAAAGGTTTGAGTGAAGAATATATCGTTCCGTCAATGGATGAATGGGAAGTCTTCATAAGAGAAGCAGTAGTTGTTGGGATGAAAGCTATAGATCAAGGATTAGCACACGTAAAGAAGAGTAGAGCAGAACTTCAAGAAATGAGTCAAAAAACCATAACAAGAAGCAGAGACATGGTTCAAACACTGATGAAGGAGAACTATATTCCTCCACCACCTGATTAAAATCAGGTGGTACCGAGAAACTGACTAAAACTCTGTAATGTTAAGGACCGCTAGTGACGATAGGGAACAGATACCATATCTACCTTAAGTTCAATCATATCGAGAAAATCATTCAAAGATTTACTAGGAATTCTTGCACCCGAAGCTTTCTTATGACCACCACCGATACCTCCAACCATTTCTGTAACTTGAGTCACTATCTTGCCTAAATCATATTTAGAATCATAAGATCCTCTTAAAGAGACTTCACAAAGATCTTCATCTTTTATTAGATGATAAGAAACTCCAATAGGAGTATTGAATGCACCTATCAGAAGGTTCGCAATAATTCCAGCGGATCCTTCTTTTGCCTCCATAATAGCTATAGAATTGCGTTTAACACCTTTTGCTGAAACCTCGATCATCAAACCAGCAATTTTTTCCAATCCTTTTACAGAATACTTCAAGACATCACGTATTTCATGCGGAAATCTCAACTCTGAAAGTTCGTCCACAATATTACTTCTGAAAGACGTTTCATCCCCTGACCCAAGAATAGAGTATGTAAGCAAAGTAGATTCCAAGAGAATAAATTGTCGATCAAAACGAGATATCAACTTTTTCGCATATGGTGCATCATCCATATAGTCAGTTACAGCACCATAAGATGCTAGTATATGGGCACCTTTCTTCAATTCTTTACTGAGCTTTATGTAAGTTAGAACTGAACAAGACTCTTTCAAAGAATGATACAAATCAACACCTAAACTGTTCAACTGCTTAGTCAACTTTTCATTTAAAGGATGATGATCGATATAATGAACAGATGCAAAAGCAGCGATCCTCTCTATTTCCTTAAGAAATGGCACTGCAAGAGTTTCATTAAGCCCAATATCACAAATGTAAACTTCTTTTGTATTACCCAAAGAACCTAATTTTTCCACAATGTCACCATAATCAACCAGAACTACTGAAGCACCGGTAGCCATTTTTACAATAGAAGCTGAAGATAGTCCATCCACATCTTTTGCATGTGAAAAACATACCACTTCTTCAGCCAATTTATTCAACATCTACTAAACCCTTCCAAGACTAATAAATAATGTTTTTCTCATTTAAAGGACTAATTAATGCGAATATTTATATATAACGTATGTTATATTATGAATGATTGAAATGAGGCAAAAAACTATTCGTCTTATTGAAAGTATTCACACTAAAGGAGTTTATGGTCCTTGCGCATGCGGAGGAGACGTGTTGTATTACACTGACAAGGGTGTACGATGTTCAACCTGCGGCAAACTCTATGGAGTTTGGGCGGATAAAAATACTTCATTTATAAAACGAGCAAAGGAATTGCTGGACAAAACACAAAATATTTCATCTAAAACCGAAGATTCCGATGAACCAATATTCTTAGAATCAATAGATGGAAAGACTGGAATTATGCGTTAGTTAAATGATAATAGGCTTATTATTCAGTGAATAAGTGTAAATATCAATCTTAGACCTTTTCTAAACCGGAAAAGGATATGAATCAAATCAGTTATTAGAGAAACATTATTCATAGAAAAAATAATGCATGCTAAGGCTTATAAAATACTCTTAAGATACCCAAGAAATCAAAAGTCAAGGTACTATCAATGTATATCATAATACTCGGGGGTGGACAAGTTGGAGAAAGACTTGCTAGACTGTTTGGAGAAGACAAACATGATGTTACTATTTTAGAAATTGATACAGAAATAGCCCAAAGACTATCGGTTGAACTCGATGCATTGGTCCTAAACGAAGATGGGACAGATCAGAAAGCTCTGATAGATGCTGAAATTGAGAGGGCGGATGCATTCATTACAGCAACATCTGATGATAAGGTTAACCTCTTTGCATGCAGGATTGCCAAGAAATTTGATGTTAAGAAAATAATTGCGAGAGTAACAGATCCTGAAAATTATGAATTTTATCTTGATTTGGATGTAACTCCAATAAATATTACCGTAAATACTGTTATGGCAATACAAAAGGCCGTGGTCTCATCTGACAGATTAAACAGTCTTACAACCATATGTGGTGAAAAGGCTCAGATTTCAGGAATTTTACTGGGAAAAAAATCGCCTGTACTTGGGAAAAAATATGGTGATCTAAAATTAAAACAAAATATCTTTGCTATTGAACGTGAAGGAGATTTGGTCCTTCCAAATGGAGACACGACAATAGCAGAAAGCGACACAGTTTTCGTTGTTGCGCCTATTGAGGATACAGAGAATATCCTCAGGAGTTTGCGCGGCGAATCTCATTGACAGAGAGACCTTCAGGAACATTACATAATTTAGGGCTTATCCTACAGATGAACGGGATAGCCCTATTGGCACCCGTAATTATTGCTCTACTTTATGGGGAAAGTCAAGCATTAACTGCATTAGTTCTTTCAGCATTCGCTTCATTTTTCGTAGGCTTCTTTTTCACAAATTTCTCAGAAGAAGGAGAAATGCAATTTGAGTCTATTTGCACACTTATGATTGCAACTTTTTTCTTTCTTGCAACAATAGGTGCTATTCCGTATGTGTACCTCGGGGAGACAATATTTGGTGAAATAAGCTTTGATAAATTATTCATAAACGGCTTCTTCGAAAGTATGTCAGGTTTCAGTACCGCTGGTTTGACAACTCTAGTAGATGTGGAAATACTCCCAAAGTCAATCATTTTTTTCAGGGGTTTATCTCAGTGGATAGGTGGAGTCGGTATTGTCTATTTGATGGTTCTCTTCTTGGGATCTCCATCTGAAAGTACAAGAGTAGTAGGTGAACTTAGTGGATTTGGAAAAATAAAGTCTAGTTTCAGAGGAACTTTCTGGAGGATAATTACAATATACTCTGTATATACAGTGCTCTTCACTATTCTTCTAGTTTTCCTAGGTGAAATAGATCTTTTCACATCAATAAATCTAGTATTTACTGGGATTTCTACAGCAGGTTTCTTACCTGTAAACGATCTAGGAACGATTATGACGCCTGTATCAATGGGAATAATCACAATAATGATGATTTTTGGTGCCACAAGCTTCTCAGTACACAACAATTTGTGGGGACGTGAATTAAGGAAAATCTTATCAGTTGAATACAAATTTTACATAATATACATAATTATTATCACTAGCATATTAGGTTTCATCTTTTCATCATTTGGAAAAACATTAGTAGATATTCCCTTTCACATTATCTCAGCAATTACCACAACAGGTTTTCAATTCATCAATATTGGTGACATTTCTACTACTCTAAAGAGCATAATAATACTAATAATGTTCGTTGGAGGAAGCGCCTTTTCAACTGGAGGAGGTCTAAAAATTATTAGATTCATTATTACTTTAAAAGCGATTCCTTGGGCAATCAGAAAAATATCGCTTCCAGCCAAAGCAATTACTCCATTGAAATTGGGAGATAAAGCTCTTTTTGAGAAAGATGTGCTTGCAGCATTTCTTCTTATGGGCTTAGGAGTCTTCTCAATATTTGCAAGCTCGCTAATATTTACATCTTATGGGTACAATTTTATAGATTCAATATTTGAGATAACCGCCGCTTTCTCGACAGCAGGATTGACAACAGGAATCACCGAAATTGGTCTCCCTGAACCTCTAAAAGTGATACTTGCATTGGAAATGGTTATTGGAAGAGTTGAAATCATTCCCTTCTTGGTATTCTTAAAGAGGATAATCAATCGATAAATAATAATAGAATCATAAGCATATGTGAAACTTAGAAATAAAAGAATTGACTTTAATATTTCGTGTTTAGCTTTTTATCCTTTTATATTTGATGCATATCAAAAGTAGAATCTTTCCTTTGTGACTCTTATTGTCCTTTAATCGAACTTTCAAGTCTAGTTTATATCATACTAATAGAGGATAATGATGAGTAAAGTGCCAAAAACTAGTGATACGAAGATAAAGAAAGTGGTTGCTAGAGAAATTCTTGATTCAAGAGGTAATCCCACTGTTGAAGTTGATGTTTTTACAGGATACAGTATGGGTAGAGCTGCCATACCTTCAGGAGCATCGACAGGTTCTCATGAAGCTGTTGAGCTTCGAGATGGTGATGCTTCTAGATATTATGGAAAAGGAGTACTAAAAGTAGTTAGAAACGTAACTAAAATCATCGCCCCTAAAATAATTGGGATTGACTCAAGAGATCAAGAAGCTATTGATAAAATAATGATAGAGTTGGATGGAACTGCAAACAAAGCAATTCTTGGTGCTAATGCAATATTAGGTGTATCTCTTGCTACAGCTAAAGCTGCATCCAAAGAATTGAATCTACAGCTCTTTCAATATCTCGGAGGTGAAAAATGCCGAACTATGCCCGTACCAATGATGAATGTATTAAATGGAGGAAAACATGCAGGAAATGATCTTAGTATTCAAGAATTTCTGATAATCCCAGTTAGTGCAGATAAGTTTAGTGAAGCTATTAGAATCGGTGCAGAAGTCTATCACAGTTTAAGGAAAGTACTTACAGACAGGTTTGGGAAAAGTGCAATGAATGTTGGGGACGAAGGTGGTTTCGCACCACCTTTGGGAAAAGTAGAGGATGCTTTGGATGCATTATCTGAAGCTATTCAAAGATCAGGATACATTGTTGGAGAAGATGTAGTTCTAGCTCTAGATGCTGCAGCAAGTGAATTTTATGACAAAGACAATAAAAGCTATTCTATTGACGGACAGAATCTCAGTCAAGAAAAAATAATTGATTATTATTGTGACTTGGTGGAAAAATATCCAATAAAGTCAATTGAAGATCCATTACATGAAGAAGACTTTGAAGGGTTAGCAAATATTACCGAGAAAATAGGAAGAAAAACACAGATAGTTGGAGATGATATTTTCGTAACTAACGTTAGCAGACTAAAAAAAGGAATAAGTCAAGGTGCTGCAAACGCATTTCTCTTAAAATTGAACCAAATAGGAACATTAACGGAATCGAGAAGTGCAGCAAACCTTTGTCTAAAGAACAATTACAATGTTGTTGTTAGTCATAGATCTGGTGAAACCGAAGACACTACAATTGCAGATCTTTCTGTAGCTTTGGGAACAGGTCAAATTAAAACAGGTGCACCGGCTCGAAGTGAAAGAACCTCAAAATATAACCGATTAATTCGAATAGAAGAGATTCTAGGCAACTCTTCCGAATATCCAGGAATTAAGGGAATATTAAGACAGTAAGATTATTACTTCATTAAAAAAAATAAGAACTCATAATCTATAAGAAAAATCAAAGCCTAAAATAATTAAGATTTATCAGTGCATTTATGGAATTCTGAGCATTCATTGCATAAATTAGCTAAACAATCTGGACAAAACCATATGGGGCCTGAAGGGATATTAAAATCACAATCTTCACAAAAAAAAGTTTGTTTTATTTTAATATCAGAAATTTCAGACATTAGCTATTGCATATATCAACAGAAGCTATATTAATGCTGTGTTCATTTTATGAAGTTATTATGTGACAAATATCTAAATTGATGAGCAAATATTAATCACATGTCCATAATAGTCGTTTTTCTTCAGTCCCACATATATTATCTTAAATTATCAAATAAAAGATGAAGTGTCAGATTATAATCAAAGATATCTTAAAGCGGGCTCGGAAGGGTTTGAAGCAAAAATGCTCCCAAAACGGGTACATAATACTATATGAAATAAAAAAACTGAAGTATTTGAT
>Ga0187833_10003396_pt1 | contig 16192 bp, 12 predicted proteins | sample ETNtaG_37_FD_167968 | JGI IMG/M metagenome (GOLD analysis project Ga0187833, IMG submission 167968) | Marine microbial and viral communities from oxygen minimum zone, Eastern Pacific Ocean - ETNP2014_SV_400_PacBio MetaG (Illumina Assembly) | ecosystem: Environmental > Aquatic > Marine > Hypoxic...
AAGTGAAGAATCAGGCCGAAGCCGAAGGACTGCAACAGGTCTTTCGCGCGGCGGGCGCGGAGTGGCGCGAGGCGGGCTGCTCGATGTGCATCGCCATGAACGGCGACCAGATTGAGCCGGGCCAATACGCGGTCAGCACCAGCAACCGCAATTTCGAGGGCCGCCAGGGTAAAGGTGGGCGCACCTTCCTTGCCTCACCGTTGACAGCTGCCGCGGCGGCCGTCAACGGGAGAATCGCTGATGTGAGGAGATTGCTGTAACGTGACTCAATTCACGCGACTGACATCGCGGGTCATCCCGCTCCCCAACCGCAACATCGACACCGACCAGATTATCCCAGCGCGCTTTCTGAAAGTGACAGACAAAGCCGGGCTGGGCGTGGCGCTCTTCTCGGACTGGCGCTACAACTCCGATGGTTCACCGAAGCCGGATTTCGTGCTCAACCGGGCGGAGCATCAGGGCGCGCAGATTCTGCTGGCTGGGGATAATTTTGGCTGTGGCTCCTCACGTGAACATGCGCCCTGGGCGTTGACAGGCTGGGGCATCCGCGCCGTCATCTCAACATCCTTTGCCGACATCTTCCGTAACAACGCGCTCAAGAACGGCCTGCTGCCAATTATTGTGGACGCCGAAACCCATCAGTCCCTGTTTGACTTGATTGAGGAAGTGCCCGCGGCAGAGCTAACAATCGACCTCGCCAGCCAGCGCGTTTCCCTCCCCGACGGCTCCAGTCTGAGCTTCCCCATCGACAACTTCTCGAAAAAGTGCCTGCTCAACGGCGTGGACCAGCTGAGGTACATCCTCTCGCACCAGACGCGGATTGCCGCTTACGAGGCCGCATGACAAACGCCATCCAGATATACGACACCACGCTGCGAGATGGCACGCAGCGCGAAGGAATATCGCTTTCATGTGACGACAAATTGCGCATTGCGCAGCGGCTCGATGATCTGGGCGTGGCTTACATTGAGGGCGGCTGGCCCGGATCGAACCCGAAGGATGTCGAGTTTTTCGAGCGCCTGGGAGAATTGAATCTGAAGCACGCGCAGATCACCGCCTTCGGAGCCACCTGCCGCGCCGGTTCAAAGCCGGAGGAAGACGCCAACATCCTGGCGCTGCTGCAAGCAGACACGCCGGTCTGCACCGTGGTGGGCAAATCGTGGACACTGCATGTGACCGATGTGCTGCAGACCTCCCCGGAGGAGAACCTGCGCATCATCGAGCAGAGCGTGGCCTACTTAAAGGCACAGGGCCGCGAGGTAATCTACGATGCGGAGCACTTTTTTGACGGCTATCGAGCCGACGCCGATCACGCGCTGCAAACGCTCGCCGCGGCGCAACGCGGCGGCGCGGACACGCTGGTGCTGTGCGACACAAACGGCGGTGCAGTTCCATGGGAACTGGCGCACATTTTCAACGCGGTGGCGGCGCAGGTTAAAACCCCGCTGGGCATCCACACCCACAACGATTCCGAGTGCGCGGTGGCCAACACGCTCGTGGCGGTGCGCGAGGGCGCGGTGCACATTCAGGGCACCATCAACGGATACGGCGAGCGCTGTGGCAACGCCAACCTTTGCAGCATAGTGCCCGATCTGGAACTAAAAATGGGGATGACGTGCCTGCCGGAGGGGAATCTACCGGACCTGTACGACGTGGCTCAATTCGTGGCCGAGATGGCAAACCTGTCACCCGATGAACATCAGGCCTATGTTGGCCAGAGCGCTTTTGCGCATAAAGGTGGCATCCATGTGGCCGCCATACGGCGAAATATCAACAGCTATCAGCACGTGGATCCGGAGCTGGTGGGCAACGAGATGCGCACCGTGGTCTCGGAACTCTCCGGCCACGGCAACCTTCTCTCCAAGGCGGAGGAGTTCGGCATGCAGTTGGAAGACCGCTCCACGGTCACTGAGGTGCTGGCTGAGATTAAGGAACTGGAGTCCAAAGGGTTCTCCTTTGAGGCGGCGGAGGCCTCGGTGGCAATCCGGCTGCAACGGCGTCAGCCCGGCTACCGGCCGCCATTCGAGTTCGTGGATTATTCCGCCACCGTGCAGCACCGCCAGGGCCGCGGCATGTTCGCCGAGGCGCTGGTAAAGATGCGCGTCGGCGAGGACGAAATCCACACCGCCGGCGACGGCAACGGCCCGGTGAACGCGCTCAACATCGCGCTGCGCAAAGCGTTGCTTCCCGCTTTCCCGCAGCTCGAGCAGATACATCTCTCCGATTTCAAAGTGCGCATCCTCGAGGGCGGCGATGGAACGGCCTCAATCACGCGAGTGTTGATTGACATGCACAACGGGCATCATCGCTGGAGCACTGTCGGCGCGAGCACGAACATAATCGAAGCCAGCTGGCAGGCGCTGATGGATGGCATCGAGTACGGGTTGATGTTGGCGTGAAGGCGCGCATTGTCGTGCTTCCGGGAGATGGCATTGGCCCGGAAGTCACCGCCGGAGCGCGACAGATTCTGGAGCGCATCGCCGATTCATTCGGGCACGAGTTTCAATTGGAAGAATATCTGATGGGCGGCTGCTCGATCGACCGCCACGGCAGCGCCCTCACCGAGGAGACGCTGGCTGCATGCCACGCGGCCGACGCGGTGCTGCTCGGCGCAGTTGGCGGCCCAAAATGGGACGACCCGGCCGCGAAAGTGCGCCCCGAAATGGGTCTGCTGGCGCTGCGCAAAGAGATGGGGCTGTTCGCCAACCTGCGCCCGGTGCGCCCGCACCCCGACCTGCTGCAGGCATCCCCGCTCAAAGCAGAGCGGCTCGCCGGTGTTGATGTGCTCGTGGTGCGCGAACTCACCGGCGGGATTTACTTTGGCGAGCCACGCGTACGCGAAAGCGACGCAAATGGTCGCACGCGCGCGGTGGATTCGATGGTTTACTGGGATTACGAGGTCGAGCGCGTGGTGGAACTGGCCTGCACACTGGCAGCCGGACGCCGCCGCAAGGTGACATCGGTGGACAAGGCAAACGTGCTCGAAACATCCCGTCTGTGGCGGCAGATCGCGGGCCAGGTAGCAGCCGCCCACCCACGCATAGAGTTTGACCACCAACTTGTGGACGCCGCCGCCATGCGTCTGGTGACCCAACCGGCGTCATTCGATGTGCTCGTCACCGGCAATATGTTCGGCGACATCCTCACCGACGAGGCCTCGGTGTTGACCGGCTCGATGGGCAACCTGCCTTCCGCCTCGCTCGGTGATGGCGGCCCCGGTTTGTACGAGCCGATTCACGGCTCCGCACCCGATATCGCCGGGGAGGGCATCGCCAACCCCATCGGCGCGATTCTCTCGGCCGCAATGCTACTGCGGCACTCATTGCAGCTGGAAACTGAAGCCGCAGCCGTTGAAGCAGCAGTAATGCGCGCGCTTAACGACGGATGCCGGACAATCGACCTGCAGCGCGAAAACGCGCTCTCCACGCAGCAGATGACGGCGGAAATCCTCGCCCGGCTGGGAGACAACAAGGAGTGAAAGTAGCCTTCCAGGGCGAGCGCGGCGCATATTCGGAGGCGGCGGCAATCGCCTTTTTTGGTGACGGGATCGAGCCCGTCACCTGCCCCACCTTCGACGCCGTTTTTGACGCAGTCGATTGCGGTGAGTGCGAACGTGGCATCGTGCCGGTGGAGAATTCGCTCGCCGGAAGCATCCACCGCAACTATGACCTACTGCAGCGCCACACACTCTCAATCGTGGGCGAGCACATCTTCCGCGTGCGCCACTGTTTGATTGCGCACCCCGGCGCGACGCTGACCGGCATCCGCAAAATCATCTCCCACCCGCAGGCGCTGGCGCAATGCGAGGGTTATGTCGACCGGCTCGGCCTCGAGCGCGAGCCCTGGTACGACACGGCCGGGGCGGTGAAATCGCTACTGGAGGAGGCACGCCACGACCACGCCGCCATCGCCTCGCGCCGGGCAGCGGAAGTGTACAAGATGCAAATCCTTGCCTCCGGAATCGAAGACGTGGCCGCGAATTACACCCGTTTTCTGGCACTGGCGCGTGAGCCGCAGGCGCCGATGGGCGCATCCGCAAAGACCTCTATCGCCTTCACGTTGCCACAGGGTGGCACCACGCCCGGGTCGCTCTTCCGCGCAATCGGCGTGTTCGCCATGCGCGACATCAATCTGACCAAGATCGAATCGCGCCCCACCCCGGCGGAGACTTTCAATTACATTTTCTATCTGGATTTTGAAGGCAGTCAGGATGAACCGCGCTGTGCCCGCGCGCTGGACCACTTGCGCGAGATGGCCCCGGACGTGCGCGTGTTCGGGTCGTATCAGGCCGACGACACCCTCTAGCAAATCACGTTAAAGCTGCTCGAGTTCCTTCCTCACCGTCGCGTACAGGCTCTCCGCCCGAAGTTGCTGCAGGGTCAGGCAGGGCGCGCCGAGATGCGCCGCCAGTTCGCGCGCAAGACCCTGGTCAAACGCGGCGTGTTCCATGTTGATGACCACGCTGCGAATACCCTCCTGCTGAAAACGCTCGGCGGCGCGGTGAGATTCTTCCTTCGGCGAAAGGTTGGTCATGGAGACGTTGCCGGCGCCATCGGTGAGCACAATCATCAGCGGCATCACATCCGGATGCAGCCGCCGCTGCTGCCGGATAACGCGGTGCGCCAGCGTCAGCCCCGCCGAAAGGGGCGTCTTTCCGCCAACGGGAATGTCGGCGAGCGCCCAGCGCGCCAGCTGCACCGAGCTGGTCGGCGACAGCACCACGGCGGCGTCGTTCTTCTGGAAGATGATTAACCCCACCCGGTCCCGGCGCTGATACGCATCAGTCAGCAGCGAGACAATCGCCCCTTTTGTGGCACTCATGCGTTCCGCCACGGCCATAGACCAGGAGGCATCCACCACGAACAGCACCAGATTTGCAGACTTGCGCACGCGGATTTTACGCTGCATATCTTCCGCGCGGACAGCAAAAGCCACCTGCTCGCGCTGTTCGGCACGGTTATTCTGATGCGGGGCCGCCGCGCGCAGGGTGGCATCAAAGGCGATGTCGTTTGCCTTGCCCTCGGCGGGGCGCGCCTGCACATAGCGGCCGCGTTTGCGTTCGGTGCGCGTGCTGCTGCGCCTGCCGCTGTGCTTGCGAGTCAACTTGTCGAGCGGGGTGTCGAGAGAGCGCGCTTCGAATTCCGCGCCCACCTCGTCCTTGCGGCCGCCCTCCCACCAGTGAGCGTCGCTGGAGGTTGGCGGGATGTGCTGCACGGCCGGCTCCGCGCGGGCAGCATCAGGCTCTTCCTGCGCGGGCGGCGGCGCATTTACGTCCTCTTTTTTTTTTCCGGTTCGCGGGTCTCGCGTTCTTCCGGCTGTCGCTCCGCGGAGGCCGCGCCCTGCACATCCGAGCGCGCCTGCTCCAAGCGGCTCTCCAGCTCTTCGAACTCGAGGCCGGTAGAATCAAAGGGGCCTTTTCTAATCCGATGGGGCAGCGCCAGCTGCGCGGCCAGCAGGATGTCACGGTCGCTGATTGCCGTCCGTGCCCGCAGCGCGGCATGCGCCCGCGCAGCCCGCAAGATAACCAGGTCGGCACGGTGGCCGTCCACGCGCAGGCTGGTGGTCAGCACGGCAATGGTCTCGAGGTCAGGCCGCGAGTACGTCACCGCGTCCACAATCGCGCGCGCGCGCGTGATTTCAGTCGAAATTGCGCGCACCTCGGGCAACCATTTCTCGCCGAAGCCAGTCGAATCAGATTCGAATTCCAGGATGCGCTCCATGATGGCAACCCGGTCGGCGGAATCGCCCAGACCGCGGATATCCACCGCCAGCGCGAAACGGTCGAGCAATTGCGGGCGCAGGTCGCCCTCCTCCGGGTTCATCGTGCCAACCAGGATAAAGCGCGCAGGATGGTTGAAAGAAATGCCCTCGCGCTCCACCACGTTGACACCCATCGCCGCCGAATCCAGCAGCAGGTCCACCACGTGGTCGTCCAGAAGATTCACTTCGTCGATGTAAAGAAGGCCCCGGTTGGCCGCGGCAAGCACTCCGGGCTCAAAGTGGCGCTCGCCGCGCTGGATGGCCTGCTCGATATCGAGCGTACCCACCACGCGGTCCTCGGTGGCGCTTACCGGCAAGTCTATAAACGAGGTGGGGCGCATAATCCCGGGCAAAGGTCCGTTGGCGGAGGCGTTTTCACAGCATTCGGTGCACCACTGCGTCGGTTGCCGCGGGTCGCAGCCGAAGCGACAGTCCGCCACCACTTCCACATCCGGCAGCAGCGCCGCCAGCGCGCGCGCGGCGGTGGATTTTGCCGTGCCGCGCTCCCCGCGTATGAGCACGCCCCCAATGCGCGGATTGACCGCATTGAGCAGGAGCGCCCGCTTCATGCGCTCCTGACCGACAATGGCTGCAAACGGATAAATATCGGGCATCAGAGTTCCTCAGAGGCTGATTATACCGTGAAGTGAGCCCAAGTTGCCAATCGCCGAAATTAGCCCTATAATGACACAGCAATTCTGTACAGGACAGAACGGAAACTAAATGGAAGCGGACACTTCCCCGAGCCCCGACAGCCGCGCCGCAGAGCAAACACAGTCCATGGGCAGGCTGCTAGCCGGTGAGCAACTGGAGAGCATGCTGCCCCGCCGCGGAGAACTGCGCGAGGGCACCATCGCGCGCGTCTCGCCCAATGAGATTCTGGTGGATATTGGGGCCAAAAGCGAAGGCATTATCGCCGAACATGAACTCAACCGCATGAGCGCTGAGGCGCGGGAGCAGCTGCAGGTGGGCGCACCGGTCACCCTCTACGTGGTTCGCGGCGCGAGTCAAGAGGGCCCCATCGTTCTCTCGATGCAGAAGGCAGAAGAGATGCAGCAGTGGCAGCAGGTCGAGGAACAGAGGGAGGCGCGTAGCCTGCTCACCGGGCCGATTCTGGAATTTAACCGCGGCGGAGTGGTGGTGGCGGTAGGTCAGTTGCGTGGATTTCTGCCGGCCTCGCTGATGAGCCTCGAACGTCGGCAGCGGAACACGGGCGCCACTCCCGCCGAGCGATGGCAAGACATGGTCGGCGAGGAGTTGACGTTCAAAATCAAAGAGGTGGACGCGCAGCGAGATCGTCTCATTCTCTCCGAGCGCGCAGCCGAAAAGGAGGCGCGCTCGGCGCAGCGCGTAGAGTTTCTCGCCCGCATCGAGCCGGGCCAAATCCACTCTGGTCGCGTGGTCTCGCTGACGAAATTCGGTGCGTTTGTTGATATTGGCGGTATCGACGGACTGGTGCACGTTTCGCAAATCTCGTGGACGCACATTGACCATCCCCGCGAGGCGCTCAAGGTCGGGCAAGAAATTGACGTGCAGGTGCTAAGCGTAGACCTTGAGCGACAGCGCGTCGCGCTTTCCTTAAAGGCGCTGCAGCAAGACCCCTGGGCAACCCTGAACGACAGCCACAAAGAGGGTCAGCTGGTGCGCGCCACCATCACGCGGCTGACAAAATTCGGCGCGTTTGCCGCGCTGAAAGATAGAAAGCACATTGAAGGGCTTGTGCACATTTCCGAACTGGCGGACAGCGGGGTGACGCACCCCAAAGAAGTCGTCCAGGAAAACGACGAGGTCACGCTCCGCATCATGAAAATCGACGCTGAGCGCCACCGCCTGGGCCTCAGTCTGAAAGAAGTGGTCTCGCCCCGTTTTGCCGAACTTGATTATGCGTTTTACGTCGCCGCCGAGGAGAAGACCGAGCCTGACACAGAGGCGGCTGCAGAAGAACCGGCTGCAGCTCCCGCCCCGCCCGAGGGCTCAGAGGACAGCGCCGCCGTGATTGCGGAGAATACTGCCGAGGCGGGCCAGCCTTTGGCCGAGACGATAGAATCAGTTGAAGCGGCGGAAGCAGCCGAGGGCCTCGACGCGCAGCAACCAACGCAAATCGCTGCGGATGAAACGGAGTGACGCACTGGTAGACTTAGCGCGCAGCAGCGCGAAAAAAGGACGCTACCCAAAGATGCACATTCCGCGCGCCGATTATTTGGTAAAATACGAACAGGAAAGTTTTTAGAGGCTTACTGTGTCCACAAACATGCAACGCTTCACTCAACGGGCGCGCCGCGCGCTCCGCACGGCTCAGGCTGAAGCCGAACGCCTGCAGCAGCCATTAATCTGCCCGGAGCACGTGTTGCTCGGCTTGATGATGGATGACGGCGGGGTTGCCTACCGAGTGTTGAACGACCTGGGCCTGGACACCGAACGGATGAGAAAAATAGCTGCCCGGCTGGCAGCAGCCCGCAAACAGAGCGAGGAAGCGGGAGGGCAGCGCCTCTCCCCGGCCACGGAGCGCACGCTCGAAGGGGCAGTCACCGAGGCGCGAAGGCTGGGCCACCACCACATTGGCACCGAACACCTCTTGCTGAGCCTTTTGCGTGATAAGGACGGCATCGCCCTTCAGGTTCTCAAGAAACTGGGCATCTCCGCGGAGCAAATCCGCCGACACACCGGCCGCATTTTGAAGGAGAACCCGCCCACCATCGAGAAGGAAAGGACCGGCGCCCACGGGCGCAGAACCAGAAAAAGAGTCGAGAAGAAAAAGAAAACCCCGCTCTCAGATCAGCTCGCCACCGACCTGACCGCGCTGGCGGAGAAAGATGGGCTCGATCCGGTCATCGGCCGAAAGACCGAGGTGGAGCGAGTAATCCAGATTCTTGCCCGCCGCACCAAAAACAATCCGGCTCTAATCGGTGAGCCCGGCGTCGGAAAGACAGCCATCGTGGAAGGGCTGGCGCAGCGCATCATCACCGGAGACGTGCCTGAGCTGCTCTTCGGAAAACGGGTACTACAGCTGGATGTCGGTTCGATTGTGGCCGGAACCATGTACCGGGGTCAGTTCGAAGAGCGCATGAAACGCATCATCGCGGAGATAAAACAATCCGGTGCCATACTTTTCATCGACGAGGCGCATATGCTCGTGGGCGCGGGCGCGGCCGGCTCATCTGTGGACGCGGCCAACATTCTCAAACCCGCCCTTTCGCGCGGGGAACTGCAGGTCATCGGAGCGACCACGCTGGAGGAATACCGCAAACACATTGAGAGTGATGCGGCCCTAGAGCGCCGCTTCCAGCCCGTGCACGTCGAGGAGCCCACCATCGATGAAACCATTGCCATTCTGCACGGCATCAAAGAGCGTTACGAGCAGCACCACCGGCTGACCATCACCGATGAGGCTATAGACGCAGCCGCGCACCTTTCCGTGCGCTACGTCCCCGACCGTTTTCTGCCGGATAAGGCCATCGATCTTGTTGACGAATCCGCCTCGCGCGTGCGCATGTACAAAAGCCCGGAAGCGCTGCAACTGAAGGAAATGGTCACCAACCTGAAATCGGTGCGCGAACACCACGCGCTGGCTATCGAGGAAGCGCGCCAGTCCGACGCTGACAAACTGCTGCAGCGTGAAGAAGAAATGGAAGTGAAACTGGAGAAGCTGCGCGCAGGCTGGGACCGCGCTGCTGGCCCGCGCGTCAGCGAAGAAGACGTCGCCGAAGTGGTCTCGATGTGGACCAAGATTCCGGTGACGCAAATCACCGAGGCCGAGACCGAACGGCTGCTGCGCATGGAGGCCGCGCTGCACAAACGCATCGTCGGGCAGGATGACGCCATTGAATCAATATCGCGCGCCATCCGGCGAGCGCGCGCCGGCCTGAAAGACCCGCACCGGCCGATCGGCTCATTCGTTTTCCTCGGCCCGACCGGCGTGGGCAAGACCGAGTTGACCAAAGCGCTGGCGGAATTCATTTTCGGCAGCGAGGAAGCGCTCATCCAGCTGGACATGTCCGAATTCATGGAGCGGCACACCGTCAGCCGACTCATTGGTTCCCCGCCCGGATACGTGGGCTACGAGGATGCAGGCCAGCTGACCGAGGCCATTCGTCGGCGACCGTACTCAATTGTGGTCTTCGATGAGGTAGAGAAAGCGCACCCAGAGGCTCACAACATCCTGCTGCAAATCATGGAGGAGGGCCACCTCTCCGACGCAAAAGGGAAAAAGGTCGATTTCCGCAACGCGCTCATCGTGATGACCTCGAACGTCGGTGCAGAATTAATCCGCAAACAGACCGACTTCGGATTCCAGGGTGCGCGCGAGCTGGAGGCTAAAGCTGACCAGGATTACACTGAGATGCGCAAGAAACTGACCGACGCCCTACGTGAAATCTTTCGGCCGGAGTTTCTCAATCGCGTTGACGAGACCATCGTCTTCAGGTCGCTCTCCAAAGAGGAGATTAGCGAGATTGTTGATCTTGAACTGGAGAAGGTGGAGCATCGCCTCGCGGCGCGAAATCTGCAGTTCGAAGTGGCCGCGGCCGCGCGCGAATTCCTCGCGGACGAAGGCTACGATCCGGAATACGGCGCGCGCCCGTTGCGCCGCGTCATTCAGCGGCGGGTGGAAGATGCGCTCTCCGACATACTGCTGGCCTCGCCGGTAACCGCCGGGATCGTGACCATCGACCTGAACGACGCCCAGGCGATCACCGTCGACATCGAGGAGAAAGCGCTGCCGAAGAAAAAGGCGGCCAAGCCGGCCCCGGACGAAGTGCCTGACGCTGAGACGGTCGCGGCCGAAACGGTTTCCTGAGCTACGCCTCATCTGAGAAAGCCCTCCACAGCGTGTGGAGGGCTTTTTTTGATTGTTCCGAACATTTGTACTGCAAGGGATTCTGGACTATAATCCGGAGCACGTCTCGATAACGGCGGAACGGGATGGCCAAAACGATAACCCAGTACGTCTGTCAGCAATGCGGCCGCGTGGTGGCACGCGCGATGGGGAAGTGCCCGCAATGCGGCGAGTGGAACAGCATGGCGACCGAGATTGTGGCCGCAAAGAGCCACGCTTCCGGACCGCCGGTTTCCGGCTCGGCTGCCAGCCGGCCTCGCCAGCTGCAGCACATTGAACTACCCACCACCGAGCGGCTTCCGCTGCCCATCACTGAATTCGCGCGCGTGCTCGGCGGCGGCGTGGTGCCCGGTTCTGTGGTGCTCATCGGCGGGGACCCCGGCATCGGCAAGAGCACCTTGATGCTGCAACTGGCCGCCGAGATGGTCGCCAGCAGCGGCGTGGTTCTCTACGTCTCCGGGGAGGAATCCGCGCACCAGATAAAGATGCGCGCGGGTCGGCTTCAGGGCGGCAACGCGGCGGCGATGGATGATCTGTACCTTGTCACCGACACCAATCTCGAGCAAATCATGGCGCAAATCCAGGCGCTTCAGGCTCGGCTGGTAATCATCGATTCCATCCAGACGGTCACGAGCGCGGAGCTGGACTCAGGCGCAGGCTCAGTCACGCAGGTGCGCGAATGCGCCGCGCGCCTCACCCGCCTCGCCAAGGCAAACGATGTCGCCATCTTCCTCGTCGGGCACGTCACCAAAGAGGGCTCAATCGCCGGGCCGCGCGTTCTGGAGCACACCGTGGACACAGTGCTCTATCTGGAGGGCGACCGGCATCACGCCTATCGTCTGCTGCGCGGGGTGAAGAACAGGTTCGGCACGACGTCGGAGGTCGGCGTCTTCGAAATGCGCGGAACCGGCATGGTGGAGGTGACCAACCCTTCCGAGGCCTTTCTGGCCGAGCGCATGGCCACCGCGCCAGGCTCTGCCATCACCGTGACGATGGAAGGCACCCGCCCACTGTTGGTGGAGGTGCAAGCGCTCGCCAGTACCACTGCTTTTGGCAATCCACGGCGCACGCCCAACGGCGTGGACTTCAACCGGCTGCTGCTCGTGACCGCCGTGCTCACCCGCCGCATGAGCTTGCGCCTAGCGGATCAAGATGTTTTTGTTAACATCGTCGGCGGACTCCAGATTCAAGAACCGGCGGCCGACCTCGCCATAGCGGCCGCAATCGCCTCTTCGGCTAAAGACCAGCCGGTGCCGGCCGACATGGTGCTGCTGGGCGAAATCGGCCTTTCGGGCGAGCTGCGCGCGGCCGGGCAGCTGCCGGCGCGCCTGCGCGAAGCGGTGAAGCTCGGGTTCAAACGCGCGGTCATTCCCAGTTCGGCCTCGCGTGCAGACGGTTTGCCGCGTGACCTGGAAATCACTCGCGCCCGCGCGTTGCGCGACGCGCTCAAAACCGCGCTGCCGGCGCAGTAATTGCGTCGGTTTTTTTTGACTTTCGCCGAGGCATGTGTTACGATGGTTGCGTGCTCGGCTCGCACAAAAATCATTCGCGCGAGTGCCCTGGCCTTATTTCGTCGTTTTTTCTTTCGCTTTTCGGTCGGTACTAAACTAGCCATACGCAGGCAATAGACTTTCAGAGCTTTTGCCTGCTGTCGAAAAGTGAAACACGCAGAGCGAGCCACCTAGCCAGGTACTCGCTCTTTCGTTTTCTGGAGACATTATGCGAGCAGATTCAATGTCACGGATTATCGGCTTGATCGGCTTCGCCATCGGCGGATTCTACCTTGAAGAGCGTGCGCCGCGACTTATCCGCGAGCTACTCTCTGCAGAGCTGCGCCTCTGGCTCTTTCCCATCGCCGGAGCGCTACTCGGGATACTGCTGACGCCATACCTGAGCACGCGCCCGGCGCGCACGCTGCGAAAAATCCTCGGGCAGACTTCAACGCAGGTGTTGCTCGCCGGGTTGATAGGCCTGGTGGTGGGTTTGCTGGTGGCGGCGCTGCTGGCATGGCCGCTCTCAACCCTTCCGCAGCCGCTCAATCAGATTCTCCCCTCAGCCGGCGCGATCCTGTGCGGGTGGCTTAGCATCACCATCTTTGTCGCGCGGCGCGTGGAGATTCTCGGGACACTTCACCTGCGCTCTCGAGGCACAACCGAGGACAGCAGCGCCCCTGCGCACAACGGGCGCGGAGTGTTGCTCGATACCAGCGTGATCATCGATGGTCGCGTGTCCGACATCAGCAAAACCGGCTTCATCAGCGGGCCGATTCTGGTGCCGCGCTTCGTGCTGAATGAGTTGCAGCATGTTGCCGATTCTTCTGACTCCGCGCGCCGCAGTCGCGGCCGGCGCGGGTTGGAGATTCTGAACAAGTTGCAGAAAGAATCGAATGTACCTGTGAAGGTGACCGATGTGGATGTGGACGGCGTGCGCGAGGTGGACGACAAGCTGGTGATACTGGCAAAACAGCTGCGCTGTCCGGTGGTCACCAACGACTACAACCTGAACCGTGTCGCCGAGCTGCAGGGCGTGACCGTGCTGAACATCAACGAACTGGCCCTTGCGGTCAAAGTGGTCTGCCTGCCCGGGGAGAAAATGGAAGTGAGAATAATTCAGGACGGCAAGGAAGCGGGTCAGGGCGTAGGATACCTAGATGATGGCACCATGATAGTAGTTGATGATGGCCGCCGGCGCATGAACAATATGGTCACTGTAGTGGTGACGAAAGTTCTTCAGACCTCCGCGGGCCGGATGCTCTTCGCGCGGCTGGAAGAGAAGCACCGCTAGGCGCAACCGCGAAGCACGATGGCGCTGCAAGTCTATAACACGCTCACCCGCCAGAAAGAGCTTTTTACCCCGATTGAGCCCGGGCGCGTGCGCATGTACGTGTGCGGCCCGACCGTGTACGACCATGCCCACATCGGCCACGCGAAGTTATATGTCTCTATGGACATTATTGTGCGCTATTTGCGCTACACCGGGCTGGATGTGCTTTACGTCCAGAACATCACCGACGTCGGCCACTTGCTTGAAAGCGGCGAGGACCGCATCCTGAAGGGCGCCCGCCGGGAGAAAACCGACCCCATGCAAGTGGTGGAGCGCTACATGCGCTCATACATGGACGACATGGATGGCTTGCGCACCATCCGTCCGGACATCATGCCCCGCGCCACCGGGCACGTGCCAGAGCAAATCGCCGCCGTGGAGCAGTTAATCCAGAGCGGACACGCCTACGAAGTGAAGGGGTCGGTGTATTTCGATGTCTCCTCCGCGCCCAATTACGGCAAGCTATCGGGGCGCAAGGTGGAAGAATTAGAGGAAGGCGCGCGCGTGGACGTGCGCGCGGAGAAGCGCCGCCCGCAGGATTTTGCCCTCTGGAAACGCGCCGAACCGGAGCACATCATGCGCTGGCGCAGCCCATGGGGAGAAGGTTTTCCGGGTTGGCACATCGAATGCAGCGCCATGGCCGGGAAGTACCTCGGCGCGAACTTCGACATTCACGGCGGCGGGCTCGAGAACATCTTTCCGCACAATGAATGCGAGATAGCGCAGTCGGAAGCGCTGAGCGGTAAGCCTTTCGCCAATCACTGGTTGCACGCCGGCTCACTCACTGTCGACGGCGTGAAAATGAGCAAGAGCCTGGGGAACTCCGTGACAATTCAGAAAGCGTTGCATCAATACCCTGCGGAGGTGTTGCGATTCTTCATGCTCTCCAGCCATTACCGCAGCCCGATTGATTATTCTGAGGACGCGCTGGCGGCCGCCGGTAGAGGCTGGGAACGGCTCATTGCCCCGGCGCTGGCGGCGCAACGGGCGCTGCGCCAGCCGCCAGCGCCCGATAACGCTGCAGTTGATTTTTCCCACCGGCTGGAAAACGCTCGCGCCGAATTCAGCGCTGCTATGAACGATGATTTCAACACGCCCGGCGCGCTGGCGGCGCTGTTCGACTTCGCAAAACAGGTCAATACCCTGCTGGCAGCACATCCTCGCCCGCACGATGAGACGCTGAACGCAATCGCCGCATTCTACTGGGAACTGGCCGGTGACGTACTCGGGGTGTTGCCCGTGGAAAGCACAGACCCTGGCGGAAGCGCCGCCCGTGAGGAAACACTCATCCGCCTGCTGGCAGAAATCCGCGCTGAAGCCCGCGCGCGCAAAGATTTCGCCACCTCCGACAGAATTAGAGAGCAACTCGGTCAGGCCGGCGTGGCGCTGGAAGACGGCAAATCGGGCACCATCTGGAAAATCGACGCGCCGACCGCAAGTGACTGAACTGCTTTATCGCCGCAACGCGCTGCTGGAAACAATGTCCGCCGGCAGACGCAAGATTGTGCGGCTGCTGCTGTCACACGAATCCACGCCAACAACTAACGCCACACTTGTCGTCGCCGCCGAGAGCCGCGCAATACCTATCGAGCGCGTGCCTCGAGCGGAAATCAGACAGTGGGCCGGCGACAGCGCGCACCAGGATGCGCTGCTGGAAGTGCATCCTTACCCGTATGTCGGTATCGCAGAAATGCACGCCCGCGCGGCAGGCCTGCGCGAAGCGCCCTTGCTGCTGATGCTGGATTTGCTCCAATCCCCGGGAAACTTCGGGCGCTTGCTGCGCACTGCGGAGGCGGTAGGCGTGCACGGGGCGCTCATCCAAAAGAGACGCGCCGGAGGGGTGACGCCTGCTGTGGTGGCAGCCTCTATGGGAGCAAGCGAGCACCTTTTGATTGCCCGCGTCACCAACCTGGCCCGCGCCATCGAGCAGTTGCGCAGCGATGATGTATGGGTGGCCGGCCTCGACCCGGGTGCGGGCAGCCACCCCATCAGCCAGAGCGATCTCAACCGCCCGCTGGCGCTGGTGGTTGGCAACGAAGGCAAGGGATTGCGTCGCCTGGTACGAAAGCGCTGTGATTTCCTCATCAACATCCCCATGCATGGTCGGGTGCAGTCACTCAACGCCGCGGTGGCCGGGTCGCTGGCGCTTTATGCCGCCCGGAACGCGCGCGATCCAATCACCGCAGCACCCACCATTGACGACTCTGCCCATCCCTGTTAGACTTGCGCCGGTTCGCTCAGGGAGAACGAACCGGGTTTGGGGAGAGTGCTTGACCGCTAACACCAAACCTTGGTATAATCAGCGTGGCGCCAGCGGGAGGGCGCTCTTTTTAACTTAGCTGCTCGTTTTTGCGCCGCGCCGACGTAGCTCAATTGGCAGAGCAAGCGCCTTGTAAGCGCTAGGTTATGGGTTCGAGTCCCTTCGTCGGCTCAACTGGGGCAGGCGCCGGAGATGGTGAGCCGGGCCGGTCTGTAAAATCGGTGGCATTCGCCTGAGTGGGTTCGAACCCCACCCTGCCCACCTGAAGACCAACTGAGCCCTCGTAGCTCAGGTGGCAGAGCACACCCTTGGTAAGGGTGAGGTCATGGGTTCGAATCCCATCGAGGGCTCCAGATAAGACGTTGTTAGGCGCATTTGAGCGAGGAGGTTAGAGAACGATGGCAAAAGAAATATTTGATCGTAGCAAGCCGCATCTAAACGTGGGCACCATGGGGCACGTTGACCATGGCAAGACCACACTGACGGCTGCGATCACTAAAGTGCTGGCCATGCAG
>Ga0187833_10003397_pt1 | contig 16192 bp, 8 predicted proteins | sample ETNtaG_37_FD_167968 | JGI IMG/M metagenome (GOLD analysis project Ga0187833, IMG submission 167968) | Marine microbial and viral communities from oxygen minimum zone, Eastern Pacific Ocean - ETNP2014_SV_400_PacBio MetaG (Illumina Assembly) | ecosystem: Environmental > Aquatic > Marine > Hypoxic...
TTCCTGTTATTATTATGGATGTGATCAGCAATAGATGCATCAAATGTACCGCTCGGCGCTTCGATACCACCTTGCTCATTCGGCCAGGCAAATGCATGATTAATGTGAGTAAAGGTTTCTAGATCAAAATCCTGGGACTGAAATTCATCCTGAATCCAGTACGGATAATAACCAACCACTCTCTGGGAATAAGCAAAACCAATAAGTAAAAAGAAAAGTAAACGAAGTTTCATATCTATAAACTAAAAAGGGGCCAGATGGCCCCTTTTTAGTTTGAGAATACTAAGTATTCCTATTTATTTGACAAATGTCATTCTGCGGTGCAATACCATTGACTTTGTCTTCAACTGGTAGATGTACATACCGGTTGCAACTTTCGTTCCAATCTGGTTATTTCCATCCCAGCGAACTACGTGCTGGCCTGATCTCATTTCCTGATCGATCAGTGTTTTAACCAACCTACCTTCAAGATTGTAAATATTTACGCTTACGTGCTCGCTAGCAGGTATCGTAAACTCAATCTTTGTGTTTGGATTGAACGGGTTTGGATAGTTCTGGTTAAGTACATACCCACTCGGAACTACACTCTTTGGGTCATCCGAGACGGATGAGTAATCCATTGTATATAGAAACACACCATTGCTGTAAAAATCAGCAAGGTAGAGATCACCGTCTGCATCCCAGGCAGCTCCACGGGGACCATCAGTGACTCCTTCACCAGTGCCCTCCCAGTCATGCCAATTACCGACTATATCAATTGGTTCTTCTGTATCTGCTGGATCAAATAACCAATTTCCACCACCAGTAGGGCCTCCCCAGGCAGCTGTCACACAACCAACCAAGAGATTACCATCAGGATCAAAGTCCAATGCACTTGCCCACATATGTGTTAATGCCATAACAGTGTCAGCATCTTCATCATCGCACCAGCCAATATAAGCACTGTCAGCAATTGCACTGTTAATCTCATCAAAACAAGCTGGCACATCTTCGAATACTCCAAAAGTATCCACAGGTGCATGCTGTATGACACCAGGTACACTACTGCTAAAGCGGGAAATCCCCATACCATTCCAAGTGGAACCAATATATAGATCTTCACCATCAGATGAGACTTCTAAAGCACGATTGATATTACGAACTGTATCAATTGCATTACCGACAAAGCTCAGATCTGAATTCAGTACAACTACTGGATTATTAGAACCAACATTACCAACAAATGTGTTGCCATTAGCATCGGTTACAGCATCTGTAATAGATCCATTTGGACTTACATACATTGCCATACCTTCACCAGTCATGTAATTAATCTTATAAAGTGATTTGTAATGTGAACTAAGGATGTTGCCATCACCATCAATTTCTATACCACGTCCACCGCCTGAAGTTGCGCTCTCTGCGGTTAACGAGTCTATTGTCCCGTCTGGAAAAGTTAAAGTTTCAATAGGTGAAAAGCTAACATGCTCGCCTGTTGTAGGATCTAATACATAGATTCCTTTCCAGTGAACCGTATCTCCATTCGCCAATACTTCCATTTCTCCATATCCACCGTAGATATTGACCCAGACGTTACCGTCAGGAGCAACTGCTACACCGTGGGGAGAGTTCTGCCAAGCACCGTCAGATCCTTGAACAACACCACCTAAGGTGTCACCCAAATCCAAAAGAGTGGAACTGTATGTCCATTCCGCTTTGACAAAACCAAGAGACATGATAAATACACATAATGTAGTAAATAACTTTTTATTCATTATGTTCTCCTTTGTTTCGTTTATGATAAGAAAATTGTGCTACATATTATAGTACAATTATGAACGACGAGAATACCAAACTTTTCCATATTTTTCAAGTAAAAACTGAAAAATTTTTGCAGATTCTTATTCAGTTAAATAATCAATATTACCGAATGATAGCAAACTTTAATACTGCACTATCTCCCTTAGGAATTACAATGTTATTCTGATCCTTTGATAGGATGTCTGATGTTACCAATATATGAGCTAAGTATATTCCAGGAGCTACAACTTGCCTTCCTGATGTTACCAAATTCCAAGCCTCGTCCCCACTACCGTCATTATGGGAAATATGATGGATAAGATCACCTCTTTCGGTAAAAACTCTTATATCACATTGTCCAGGAATATTCAGAAACATTATTTTATCTTTTTCACCAATATATTGAAAATCCTTGGCTGCGATATGATACGGATTAGGAACAATCCTTATATCTCGAAGTGCATCCCCGGATTTCCTTCTCAGATAGGCCGGCTTTGATGTTTTTGTATAGAAACGGCTGCTCTTTAAAGGTCCTGTTGGGTTGAGTTCGCCGGATTGGTTATTTGAACCATTTGACACAGATTGAATATAATAATAATAAGAAATTCCTCTTTTCGCTGTGAGATCATCAAATGAATACGTCCCTTTTTCACCAGAATAGACTTGAGTATAGAGGGTGTCGGCTTTTCCCGGTGCTCTCCAAATTTCATATCCCGAAAAAGATGACTCAAATTCCGTTCCACTTGGTTCCCACTTTAAAAATATTCTATCACCGCCAGATTGTACATCAAATAATGGCGGCGGTAAAGGCGGGGATGGAATTTGAAATCCAGAATTATAATTTCTATAGGCTCGTCCAAATGTCTTCAAAATTGAATCTTTACCCGTAAAAACCCAGGAATTTTTAAATATATTCTTATTGTCCGTTTCAGACCCATCAGGTAAAATAAATGGAGGACTACCTTTATCCCACTCAAGTCCTATTTCTTCACACATTGTGCGGTTAATTCCATTAATGCCTTCCACTTCAACAATCGTTACACTTTCTCCATGCGGAATATCAAATGGACCATAAGTCACCATTGCATTCATTCCTCCTGCATCATTGTGCATATCAAATGGTTTTATATTGTGGTTCAAGTACGTGTCTGAGGATGGGTCTCCCATAGCTATTTCATCAATACGTTCTGCACCACCTAAGCCCAGAAAAGGTATTCCGGATAACATATCGTAAAGATTTGTCATAGATGGTTCTGCAGATGGGAACAAACTACCAATGGATGGATAGGTATCACCTGCGTGCCACCCCATAAATAAAGGTTGATGAATATCATTTGTGGAATCACCCCAATCCATATCAACATGAATTACTCCCATGCCAGCATGGTGCGGAGACATTAATCGGCCATTTCCTTGATAATAAGGTCCCCCAATTGTATTTACCTGTGAAACAGTTGCAGAGCGACCATACCATTGAAATACAGACCTTAGCCATTGAGGGCTAGGGTCATCTTCAGTAATAGGCATTAAATAATTATCCGCATAATCTTCCCCACGAATGGTAACCCAAGAGTTTTTCCCCCAAGATTGTTGACCATCCAATCGGTTACCGGTTTCTCTTGGTAAACTGTAGCGAGTACCCCAGCCAGCCACGACACCCTCTAAATCACTGGTGAGTTCAATTTCATCATCCCAATCCGTATTTCCTGTATTGGTAAATGTAAATACTTTAATAAAATAATTATCATGATATTGCTGACTAAAAGCAAAAATACGCCGTTCCATAGTTAACCCCATGGATGTATTCACCCTGTTTACAACAATTCTATCAGAAGGAATTTCACTATTAACTGAATCTATTTGAGCATTATAGAAACTATTAATATCGGTACCATCAACATAAACAGTGGGTGGCATAAATTTTGCAACCTGATATAATTCCATTGGAAAAATACTTGTCCCAATCTGGTTATCACTGAGAAGCAGGTACACCCCATAGTGACCCCATGAATACCCTTGATCATCTGTAAAATTTTTAGTGGCAATCCAAGTCCTTTTAATAACAGAATTATCTTGGTATAAATAATCCGCAGGCCAAATAAGGCCCTCATAGTAGGTATTATTCCAAGCTCTCTCACTTCCATAGGCAGAAAAGTGACTTTGTAGAGAACCAACCTTAATATACCGTTTTAATGTTTCATCAACCCGACTAGAAACCAGAATTGGTAAAATTATAAAAAATATTCGTAATAAAATAGAATTTGACATTTAAAAATACACTGATATTCCAAAGTAAATATCACGTGGATTGAGAAAACTTACCGATCGGATATTTGGCATATCAATATAAGCTTTTGAGTCTAGTATCTCTTGCTCTTCTGCTGTTGGATTTTGCCAATCTTCAGGTTCGTAAGGTTGATATTCAATATCCCAAGTTCTGTATTCACCTATTCTGTCAATTCCATGTTCCTTACCCTCTTCCCAAGAGAATCTCAATGATTCTAAATAATCGATATAATCATAATAATCTGCAAACCCCGCATAGCTAATAAACTTATTATTGAAAAGGTTTTTTACATCTAATAAAAATTCAACTGTTGTTTCTTTTAATTGTATTTTTTTTGAAAAACGTGCATCCGTAGTATAATTATCTTTCCACTGAATATTATTTGACACGCCAGGCAGGTTTTGTGGATTATATGTTTCAAATCCACCGGAATTATATTTATATATGAAACTGGATGCCCAATTGCCAAAAACGGATTGACCAAAAATTTTTGGGCCAAAATTATTTGGTGATCTAATATGAGCAACAGCTTTTAAATAAGGTCTGGGCCGTGGTTTTGACTGATATTGATTTAAACTCTCATAATCTCGCTGCACATTTGGATCTTGGAATTGTTTTAATAATCCAAAATATCCTGAAGATTCAACTTGGTAGGTATAATTCACCATACCCGTTATCCAATTACCCAATTTTTTATTTAAGGTAATCTCAAGACCTCGAATATCTTCATAATTATTATTCTCAATTCGATTGACTTGAACCGTCCCATTCATATTTTGATAATAAACCCATCCCGGTTGATTGGTAATATCCTTATAATACAAAGCCACATTCAGTAACAAGCGTCCAAATAAATCTGATGAATACCCTGTTTCATAAGCAATGGTTTTTTCAAATTCCATTCCAGGGTCACCAATATGAGTCACTAACCCATTACTTTCCCTTTGTAATCTGAAACGATAAGATGACGAAGGTTCAGAATAAAAATGTCCATAATTAAAATATAATTTTGATTTATCTGTGATAGGATGAGAGATTCCTAGTCTCGGACTAATTGCATGAATGGGTTTTGATATTGCGGACGGTACATTTTCTTCAATATCGTGGCCATTCCCCTGTTTGAAATAATCATCATATTCGCCTAAATCATAAATATCCGAATTCCCGCTGGAGATATCACTGCGGATTCCAATATTTGAAATAAATCCTTTATACTCAATTTTATCTTGAATATATGCAAATAATCTATACGGCGAAGTGTCATAAATCATTGATCGATTCCAAGTAGACATGCTGGGACTTTCTGTGAAAGACCTTATTTTAAATGAATTGAGTATAGCACCTACACCACTTTTAATATGGTGATTATTTCTAATTTGGCTAATGTAATCAACATCAATAATTGTGGTTGAATTAACTGATTCATCTCTTCCAAGATTCATCCAACCACCAATCCCCATACCATCAATACCTGTCTCAGCATATCCCCAATATCCAAATGGAGCCTCATCTAATTTTAATTCATTCGAACCGGGAATAATTTTATATGTTTTTGTTGTATCCCTTAATTCCATTTGAAAAGTATTATAATCATTAGACTGATATTGGATGGAAAATTCAAGGTACTTTTTTTCAGAAAACATGTGAGTCAAATTAATCCCAATAATTGATCTATTTATTAAGGTAGGAGAGTAATAACCCGGCATAAATAACATGCTATTACCAGAAGAACCATTCAGGAGATTTGCTACTTCATAAGATGTGCGTAAATAAGTTCCCGTTGGAGTTGTTTTCCAAGAATATGGGGAAACAGATTGAATCTGCCCCTTTTGAAGAGAAAAATTGATCTTAGTTTTTTTTGTGAAATCAGATGTGAGCTTTAGCAACCAAGAATTATCTTTAAAATCTTTATAGGATAATGGAAAAATAAATGCTTCATTTTCATTGCGATAACTAAACAGAAAGCGAAGATTCCCTGCCAGTTCCGATACAAAGGGGACTGGACCTGAAACAAATAAATCCATATTTTCATCAGGATGTTGGATAATACCATTACGCCTGTGTTGCCATTTGAAAATTTGTTGTGCACTCGCGGGTGTAAGATCATTAGATGGGTCATCGTCCTGTAATGTTGCATCTGCAACAGCATTCCACCCTTCAAAAGAAGGATATTGTCGTCTTGTGTATGCATCCCAATTCCCATTTTCAGTACCAACCCAAGAAACATCATTATCTAGAAATGGACGGAAAAAATATGAATCACTTGAATACAATGAATTGCCAAAATGTTTCTGGGTAGGGGGACTATGTCTGAAAGTAATTCCACCATGAACCTTATTTTCATCACCTTCAGCCAAAACAACATTTATGACTCCAGAACGAATATTCCCATATTCTGCATTAAAGCCACCTGTTTGAACTTGAATTTCTTTAATAATTCCGATTGGAATAGATGTGTATGGAATATTAGATCTTTCATCGTTATAAGAAAATCCATCAACACGAAATAAAGATTCTCTTGTGCCCCCGCCTCTAATACTTAAACCATTCACACCTGCTTGTAAGTCAAGAATATCAGATATTTCATCTATTGGTAATGCTATTATTTCATCTGAACTAACATTAAACTGGCTATTAGAAATATCCAATTGAATAATGGGTTTACTCGCTTGGACAATTACTTCCTTCATTTTGATAGACTCTTGGGACATTGAAATATTGATTTGAGTCGTTTGATCAATTCCCACACTTAAATCATTGATCAAATATTTTGAGTATCCCATCATACTGGCAAGAATTTGATAATTACCAGGTGGAATATTCAGAAGTGTAAACCTACCATTCTCGTCAGTAACAGCACCGAAAGGAGTACTAACGAGAGCAACATTAACACCGATTAATGGGTCTCCAGTTTCAATGTTACGAACGATGCCAGATATTTTCCCCGTCGTGCCGGGAAATAATAAATTATAAAAAAAGAATAAAAGTAATAAGTTAAGTTTAAGGAATCGAATAATTATCGACATGAAAGAGAGTTATCAATCACGGCCGACCATAATAGCCTGCACCATCCATCCTTGTATCAATTTTCTGTACTCTATTTGTCTCATCAGTTTTATTAATCAAATAGAGAAATTCAGCATTACCCCAAGCCATATAACTAATCGGGGGAACAAGAACAGAAGAATAGAATCCAGAAGCTACACCATCTTTAACCAAAACAAGCGGATCAGTTTCTGAATCAGATCCTATAAATAAATCGCCAGATGATGTTAGTGTAAAACATAGTGCTGTTGCATCAATTATATTTACAGACCAATCATAAACAACTTCCAAATCACCCAAGGTTCCAGCTGTATCTAAAATTGGTAATCTATAAATAACTTTTTCAGAAGTTGTGTTCGAAGTTAGAATATAGACATGATCTCCATATACTCTTAGATTAATTACATCAAGATCTCCCAAGTCTTTCACTTCAGTTACACCTGATGTAATCCCTCCTTCATCATAAATATTGACGACATCAATTACAGAACCCGTTCCACCGACAAAAAGGTTTCCATTCGCATCAAAATCTAGATCTGTGGCATTTCCATTTAATCGTTTAAATATTTCAGTATTCTCTTTTGGAGTACCTTGTTCATCTTTGTAAAGATATCGTTGAAAGTTCACATAATAAATACTTCCTGTAGGGCCAATTTTCATTCCAGCTCCCTTGGCCAACGCGCCAGACCATACTGATGAATCTCCATCTGAATTCACCATCCAAAATTCTGCATTAGGAGAACCATCCATTGACACATATAGATTTTCACTTAAATCCAAATCTAAGGAGTAAATATCAGTAAACTGATCAAAAGGGCCATATTCCTGAACAGCAGCTGTCAACCGGTAGAAACCATCAAGTTCACCAAATACGAATGCACCTTGTACTGCTACTTTAACCGTGACACTATCGCTAACCAGATTTGGAGGAACGACTGATAATGCAGTTGATGTTGCATTAACTACATTCCCTAACATGCCATTGAAATAAACAAGATTTTCAGAAAAAGAAAGTGAAAAATATTGACCTGAAATAATGATTGTATCAATTCCTGCGAATGCTCCATCTGCTGGGACGACCCCAGTGACTATTGGTGTTGCATTTCCTATATCTTCTTCATCCCAAACATCATTTGGATAGTTTGGATCTTCACAAGAAAATATTATTAATAAAAGCCCAATGGATATATTTTGATTTATATTAAGTGCATTCTTCATTTTGCAATTCCAATACTTACTCTACTGACGTTGTCAAAAATTCCAAAGGGAGTTAAAGCATAATCGATAGAAAGGGGACCAATTTTCACTCCACCGCCATAGGTTAGGCCTCGTTCATCATAATTATATAAATAGCCCATTCGGAGGTTTGCTATCCTCATAAATGAATATTCCAATCCAATATTCATTCTTTCTGGGTATGATCGTGGATGAAGTGCCTCTAATGCCAACACTAACGATTGAGATTTGTCAGCTAGAGGTGTGAAACCAAGCAGTTCCAATGACCCACCAATTCTGAATGTTAATGGGAGTTGAAATCCATCATATGAAAATTGAGTTTCATCACTAAAATTTCGAACAGACATTCCAAATGAAAAGCCATGCCAATCTGTTTCATAAATAGTACCAAAATCAAAAGCAATGGCATCAGCAGTATTTTTTTGGACAATTTTTGATGTATCTGTTGCTGGGACAACATTATACCCTAGGTTTTGATACGCTTTTTTTACATGGGCACCCACAGAAAAATTTTCCGATAATGCGCGGCCATACCCAAACCCAAGTGAGAGAGCTGTTGGTTTAAATATTTCTGTATCAATGAAACCCTGTTCATTATCCCAGACCATCGTCCCTTGTAATTCTCCATAATCCACATTCAGCATGGTGAATCCAAAAACACCATATAAACCATTTTTCGGGCTAACTGACATACTGAATGCTTCATAAGAAATATCTGCAATCCATTCGTTTGAGCTAAAATTAAAATCAATTAATTGTTTTTGTCTAGACATTCCAGCAGGATTAAAGAATAAAGAAGATGAATTACCAAAAATAGTTGTCATTGCATCTCCCATTCCTCCGCCTCTTGCATCTGCTGAAACACTTAAAAATTGAAACCCAGTTTGAGCCAATTTTTTATTTTCAGATCCAAATGATATAGTAACTATTAAAACAAAGGTGAATATGTATTTTATATTTTTCATTATTCTTCACTCCCGCCACTAATTGTAATCAAGCTGGATTGAGTGACTGAATGGGATAAATATCCATCAGAGACAGTCAATGAAGGTGAAAAAGAGCCAGAATCTGAATAAACATGTTCTACAATAGATGAATCATCGCTTGAAGTCCCATCATCAAAATCCCATGAATAGATAACAATTGGATAAGATCCACTTGATGAAGATTCGGAAAAAGTGAGTGTGTCACCAATCGCAGCTAATACAGGAGAAACAGAAAATCCTGCAGCAGGTATAGAATTTGAATTCATAAATACCAATTTAACTGATGAAACATTTGAATTCACCAGTCGGGCTAAATAAACGCCATTCAAGGATGAATATGTATACCTAACTCTTATATCGGAACAACCTGCAATATTTACCATAGATGAAATTGTCTGGTCTGGCATTACTTCTTCACCACTTGCGGAAAATAAACCAAATTCACTTGATGAGTTTAAAGCCACATAATAAGAATCTGCAGTTTGAGGTGCATAGACCATAAAATATGTTAATGAATCAATAGAAATTCTCCAATTATTTGAATTACTGAGAACTGCAAAAGACACTGTGTCAGTAATCAAACTATCATAAATTGCAATCATAGAGAGAGAATCTGGGGTAAAAGTGATGACTGTATTTGATTCCTTTTCATTTAATATTTCGCAAATTGTATTATCAATTGCCAATGGATATTTTTCATTACTCTGATAATCTTTTGTTAAATCATCGCAACCAACTATTATCAGCGCCATAAGTGTGAGATTTAGTTTGTAATTATTTTTATTCATATCGCTATCTTATTACTGTGAATTTACGAATATCAGATCCTTCAGGTCCCATATCAAAATGTGCAATATAAAGTCCACTAACAATAATCTGCCTTGATGAAGTAATTGAATTCCAAGCTTCATCCCCGCTTCCATCTGTATGCTCAATTGTATCAACCAAGTCACCCCTTTCCGTAAATATTCGGATAGTACATTTAGCAGGGATATTTAAAAACATCAATCGATCAGGTGCGCTCACTCCATATTGTAAGTCTCTGGCGGATATGTGGAAGGGGTTTGGTACTATACGAATATCACTGTAGCTTGTTCCAGGTGGACGTTTAAGGAAAGCAGCCTTATTTGTCAAGGTATAGAATTTACTGCTGTTTAGTACAATATCATCATTGGTACCATTATCAAAAGCTTCCAAAAAATAGAAATAATCAAATCCACGCTCTGCAGTGAGATCTTCATACTCATTTACCCCTGGATCCAGTGTCCAGATCGTGGCAATTGTCTCATCAACAGTATCTATCTCACCCTCGGTTACATTATAACTGAATACTGTCGTATCAGGCTTAAACTTTAAACGATACAGGCTATAACCGCCAAAGCCTGGACCTGATTCTGGTTCATTGGTCCAGTCTATTATGATCCGGTCTCCACCGGAAGTAACATTGAAAATTGAAGGAGGTTCGGGCGGTGCTGGCAAAGATTGACCCGATTCCATGAGATTAAAATTTTCACGCGCTTTTTTAAATGTTTTTACAATGGAGTCTGCACCTGTAAAAACCCACGCATTTTTATATTCATTTTTTCCAGATCCACCATTGTAATGCTCCATCATCCATGTATTCAATGATGATGGTGCCGGCATATCTCCTGTATGGATGTCATTCTTCCAATTTTGGCCAACAAGATAACACATTTCGCGGCTTAAACCTGCTGCACCTTCAGCAAGAACAATTCTAATACTTTCGCCCGGTGCTAAGGTATAGGGACCAAAGCCAATTCCTTGAGACGTTCCACCAGGATTTGAACCAGCTCTTGGATCTGCAAATTGATTGGCATAGCCCGTTCCAACCACTTCTGCTTGGGATTGTTCAGGGTGTCCTACAGACATATATTGATTATACTCTTTCCTTGACTTTGTTTCATTATATTGATCATTACCAGATGTGGAAGGATCATCCGAAGTAATGAACCAAGTTGTACTTGGCTGATTTAAATCATTGGTATTATCAGCAGGGCTTGTATCAGCATGAAGGGTTGTAACACCTACAAATTGAGCAGCACCTAAGTGACCTTCACCTGGTGAATTTGGGCCACCAATATTATCAAAACTGGCATCTGAGTGATACCCTTGCCAAGAGAACAAGCCTCGAATGATTTCCCCATCATCGTAGTATTGATCATTTCCTGAAGGTGCATCTGGATTTTCTCCGATAACATCATTCATTGTATTATGACCCCATGCTGCGCTCTGGGGTAACCAGCCCCCATCATAGACCATACCTTCCCTGCTAATAGCGTATCTATACTGTAAATAGACTTGAAACCCTTCAAGGGTCTGCTCGTAGCTCGTATTACAATCTGCATCGTAGCAGCCATTATTTGTAAATACATATTCTTGGATATGATAATTCTGGTGTTCAGGATGAGAAAATGCATAAATGGTTCTTTGCATTTCAACACCAATGGACGTTTGGACAACATTATAAATTTTCCTATCAGCTGGCAAATCCGGATCAACTTCATCAACATTATCAAGATATTGAAGATTAGTTGCCGGATCACCATCAACAAAAACATTGGGGTGACCATACCTACCATGCAAAGAAATTTCCTTTGGTATAGTTTCATTCTCAATATCCAAATGCCTTGGCCCTGCATGCACAACTTTATATTCATAATCTTTAGATACGATGGGATCATGAAAATTCTTCGCACCTAACCAAAGACCTTTTGCAGCTTGGTTATCTTGTACTCGATAAAAAGCTGGATAACGCAGGCCATCTTGCTGATCTGATACTTGTCCTGTTCTACCAACTTCAATTTCACACCCTGCAGCTGAATACCAATTATGAAGATCACCAATTGCCATCCACTTCACTTCTTGAGCAAAATTAATCGTGTATAAAAATAAACTAATAAAAAATAATCGTTTAAAAATCATAACTAATATTTATTCCAATAAAGATATCACGAGGATTTAGAAAAATATAATGAGATAGGTTAGGCATATCTATATATTGCTTATTTGCGATCACATCATCATATAATGATTGATTTACTGCAGCCCATCCTTCTTCTTCAGTCCACTGTACAAATGAGTCTGATGCTGAATCAAAATAAATGGGCCTTTCGCTTGGGGATGATAATTGTGTTACATCAGATATCCACTCAAAAGGAACAAACTCTGTTCCATCTTTTCGTACATCTCCAGGCATATCATTACCATCAAAGTAATTATACCCTAATTCTCCTGAAATATCTTCATTCATGTGCAAGGATTGCATGTAGTAATTATAGTCAAACCCATCTTCAAAACCATATCCGGAAAAAGTCTTCACATTCATTGCATTGTATAAATCAGCATAGATTTTCAAATTCACCTTACCCATTTGAAAAATTTTAGAAAATTTCAAATCAATATTATAATTATTTCGATATTGAACATTATACTCAATTCCTGAAACATTGTTTGGATTATAAGTAAACCATGAGCCAGCAGACCACTTACTAATTATGTTTAAATGCCAATCTGCCAGTATTCGCTGATTTAATAATTTAGGTCCGAAATCAACTGGTGTATGAACGTCAATAACAGACTTCATTCTAGGAATAGGCCTTGGTTTATATTGTTTAGGATTATTCAGCTCATAATTCCGCTGATCTGCTGGATTCTCATAATAATATCCTAAACCAAAGTAACCAGATGTATTTACTCGATATTCATAATTCACAAATCCAGTAACCCAACGACCACGGATTCGTGATAACTCCAATTCAAATCCACGAATGTCCTCGTAGCTATTTGATGTTAAACTTGAATAGTTTACTTTACTATTTGCACTGATAAATCGTGTATAATTTTGTTGGTCAGCGATGTCTTTATAGTAAGCAGATAATCTAATTAAATAACTTTCCTTAAAAGATTGGTCGAATCCAATTTCATATGCGATAGTTTTAGCCATAGGAAGGTTTGGGTCACCTATGGTAAGCACTTCTTCACTAAATCCTCGTCTAACACGATATAATGATTCAGCAATAGGCATTTGTTGGTAGTGTCCATAATTAAAATATAATTTAGATGTTTCAGTTATAGGATGAGACAATGCTAATCGCGGACTTAACTCAATTTGCGGGTCAACGTTTGTTCGCTCAAAATCAGCTTCTGAATCACTAGTGTAATTAGATGAATAAAAATCATCATTATAGACGTCAATGTCATACCAGGCATGATTTGGATTAATTACGTCTAGGTTTAATCCAAGGATGGCAATAAGTCCTTTAAATTCCATTTTATCTTGGCCATAGAATGACAAACGATACGGGGCCACATCCATCGTTGACCAATAATTACCGCTAGGTAAAAATTCATTTTGTGACCCATATTTTAATTCGAGCCCAGAGTAGATTAATTCTCCACCAAATTTTAATTGATTTACATTATTTAACTGAGTTGTGTAGTTACCTTTTAGCGTAATCGTTTTCACATGGCTAAAGTCCCTAGCAGTACTAACCGCTCCACCAAATGCAAGCCTTCCCTCTACACTGAAAAGAGGACCTCCAAAAAAACCATTGGGAGCTTCATCTGCATACCAAGTATCTTCTCCATCACCAAAAATAGGAAAAGTCGAGACAGTATCTCGACGTGCACCATGGTTTGTGTTATAATCCTTGGTATCATACTTTACCAATAAATCATAAAAAGTATCACTATCGATTTGTTTTGTATACTTTAATGCATGTATTGAATTTTTCACTTCAGTGGGAGACCAGTATTCATTTGTAAATAACCGCCACGGCATTGTAAATCCTGACCTATTAACTTGATTTGCAAGGTCCCAAACATCATTCATAATCGCTGTACCGCCACCTCGAGATAAGGATGTTCCCTCAACTCGACCATTAAATAAAGTATATACAAGTTTTGAATTAACACTTAAGTCAGATGTTAATTTTAATAAATACGATTCCTTCTCAAGTCCCTTTCTACTGACTTCATAAAGGTACATATCTTTTTCTTGCCGAGTAGAAAAATAAAAACGAAGATCACCTAGTTTTGTTGAAACAAAGGGAACCGGACCTCCAAACCCCGCATCAATATTCACATCAGGATTTTCGATTGCTCCATTTTTTCGATGCTCCCAAGAAAATAATTTTTTAACGCCTGATGGTGATAAATCATTTTTGGAATCACCATCAGCTAAGGTTTGTTCAGAAACACTGTTCCACCCATCAAAAGATGGATACTGTCTTTGAGTATACTCATCCCAAGAACCATTGTTCGTTCCTGTCCAACAAACAGTTGAATCCAAGTATGGTTTAAACCAGAAAGATTCAGCATCGTAAGGAGATGTCCCAAAATGTTTTTGTGTTGCCGATGATTGTCGAATACTTAACGAGCCAGAATAAGAATCTTTTGACCCTTCTTTTGTTACAACATTAATGACACCTGATCGAGCATTCCGATATTCTGCACCAAATCCGCCAGTTTGCAAGGAAATATCTTGGATGGCACTTAAAGGAATTCCCGTTGTAGGTTCACTCGTTCGCTCATCATTCATCACAAGACCATCAACCATAAATTGAGTTTCATTGTAACTACCACCTCTCACTGACAAACCAGAGACCCCTGCAGACAGCCCAACAACATCAGCAACACTACTGACAGGCATTTCAGCAATTTGCGATGCTGATATTGATTTTTGACTCGATGCCACGTCAATTTTAACTAGCTTTTGATTTGCCTTTACAACAACCATTTCGCCCGAAATAGCCTCAACAGAAAGTTCCACATCGATTAATGCAGTTAAATCAATTTCAACACGAATATCAGTAACCGTTTTTTGACCATAGCCTATCATCTCAACACGCAACGAATAAAACCCAGGAGAGATATTTAAAATGTTATAGTGCCCATCGATGTCTGTTGCAGCCCCAAGAGATGTCCCATCAAGCATTACATTGGCACCAATAAGAGGGTTACCGGACGAAGCATCTGTAATTATACCAGATATCTTGCCTGTAACACTTGGGAATAGGAAAGATTGAAGAACGATAAATATAGTTAAGATTCTAATAAATTTCATCTCTAGAAAATAGTGGTATAAAAATTATGGTTGCAATAAAAATTATTTGAGAAATGGTGGGAATAAGGTTACCAATTTTTTCGCCACTGAAAATTTTGATTCTGTTCTTTAAATCCTAGCGTCTCATAAACCGCAGAATGAATACGCTGTCGCCAGTCAAAATATTTTGGTTTTTTCCAAGAACGATTAGGATGAACCGCATTTGTTAGCAAAATAACTGTAATCTGGTTCTCCGGATCAATCCATAAGGATGTTCCTGTATATCCAGTGTGTCCAAAACTTTTATCGCTTAAATATACTCCACCAGATGCTTCACCATCTGGGCTATCCCAACCCAAACAACGGGAACTTCCTTCTACAATATTTGCTCTTTGTGTAAATAGGTTTACCGTTTCTGTTTTGAAAATTCTGGTCCAACCATAAATACCTTTATTCAGCATCATTTGAGAAAATCGCGCTAAATCTCGGGCTGTAGAAAAAAGGCCAGCATGCCCTGCCACACCACCAATGCTATGGGCATTTTCATCGTGGACTTCTCCATGTATTAACCCTATTCTATATTGGTCAGAAATTTCTGTTGGAACAATTCGGTGAAATTTTTCTTTTGGTGGATTATAAAATGTAGATATCATACCCATAGGTTGAAAAATAAGTGAGTCGACATATTTATCTAAAGAAACACCACTTACATTCTCTACTAATTTCCCTAGCATAATAAGACCGATATCAGAATAAACTACTTTCTCACCAATCTTTGTTTCCGGCTCACTATTA
>Ga0187833_10003399_pt1 | contig 16182 bp, 17 predicted proteins | sample ETNtaG_37_FD_167968 | JGI IMG/M metagenome (GOLD analysis project Ga0187833, IMG submission 167968) | Marine microbial and viral communities from oxygen minimum zone, Eastern Pacific Ocean - ETNP2014_SV_400_PacBio MetaG (Illumina Assembly) | ecosystem: Environmental > Aquatic > Marine > Hypoxic...
CAATGGGACAGCTATAGAAATAGCCCAGATAAAATGCGACATGAAAGCAGGTATTGAAAACAAAGCGAATGCTGCAAATAATGCTTTGTTCCTATTTTGAGTAAATTCCTTAACAAAAAAATAGAAGAATATTGTAGACAATGATATTATCAATGCATTGAAAAATTTTAAAGTAAAATAAACAGAATCATTTGTCTGATGAAGTATTCCCAGCAATAGGTCATATGTAGGCGGATACGGGTCAATATAATGGAAAGGACTGTCACCATCCACAAAAGCAGTTTTCTCTATGGATATATATTTAACGCCCATAGCATGGCTCCAAGAGTCATCATTCTCCAAGTAAGGATAATTAAAAGCTCCGCTTCCATAGACATAAAAATTAACAAAAAAAATAATAAGCATAATAAAGATGCTCAAGTTAGTCTTAGTCAGCCTAAATGAGAATTTAAATTTTTTATAGTGGCTAAACAAGTAATACAAAGGATAAACTAAACTTAAAGCAAGAATAATTCTCCAGTCAGCAGGTATATTGATTCTATTAAGAACAAGTGCCAAAAATGGCAGTAATGAAAGCCCGAAACCAATCCTCATCAAATTCCTCTCAAGAAAATTATCAGAGTTTTTCACAAAGGAAGAAACAGTAAAACCTAGCCCATAACAGTACACAAAGAAAAGCACAATAGTTATTATACTCATGAAAAGAGCTAAATAAAATTGGTTTAAAAAGTTATCGTTATTCAAAACAACTAAATTAGAAACATATTTAAAGCAATATTCTTTAGCTAGGGGTATGAAAATAGTCGTAACCATACCTACCTATAACGAGGAAAAGACAATAGGCACTGTACTTGAAAAAGTCCATGAAGCAATGAAGAGTAATAGCTATAACTATGAAGTTCTTGTTGTTGATGATGGCAGCAAAGATAACACTGTAGAAATAGCAAAAAAAGCAGGCGCTGTTGTTTTTTCTCATCCAAGAAATTATGGCCTGGCAGAAACATTCAAAACAGAAATAAAGAAATCACTGCAGATGGGGGCAGACATTATTGTCCATATTGATGCTGACAGCCAGTACCAGCCTATAGAAACACCAAAAATGATTAAAGAGATTAATAATGGCTATGACCTTGTTCTTGGAAGCAGATTCAAAGGCCAGATAGAAAGCATGCCTGCAATAAAAAAGATTGGAAACAAGGCATTTTCTAAAGTGATTTCAAACATTTCAGGAATAAAAATATCAGACGCACAGACAGGTTTCAGGGCATTTACAAGAGAAGTTGCAGAAAAGATAAGAATCACATCAAACCATACTTATACACAAGAGCAGATTATACGCGCTGTAAGAGAAAAATTCAAGATTAAGGAAATCCCGGTTTACTTTGCAAAAAGAGATGGAAAGAGCAGGCTTATGAGCAATCCGTTTAGTTATGCCCTAAGGGCTTGGATCAACTTGATAAGAATCTACAGGGATTATGAGCCATTGAAGTTTTTCGGTATTTTTGGAACAGTTATTTTTGGTTTTGGATTTTTAATAGGGCTTTATCTGGTATACTTGCACTTCACCTCGGGAATAGTGGGGCACTTGGGGCTTATGATGATGGACATGCTAATCCTAAGCATCGGACTCCAGATAATAATATTTGGGTTCATAGCAGATATGCTCAAGAGATGATATATATGCTCAAAAATTATTTTTCTTGCCTATACAGGAATACTGTAAAAAATTATAACTCGGTCTTTTACTCTTTATTTAAGCAGAATAAAAATGCTAGATTATTGGATTGTGGATGCTGGAATGGGGTTAATACCAAAAAATATGGCAAAATAGTGGGTACAGATTTCCTTTATGGAATAGAAATAAATAAGCAAAAAGCCAAAGAAGCTTCCAAGAAAGGAATAGAAGTCAAGACTTCTGACCTGAATCAAAAGCTGCCATTCAAAGATAATTTTTTTGATGTTGTAATCGCTAATCACGTCATTGAGCATCTCATAGATGTAAGGCTGTTTGTTTCAGAGATTCACAGAGTCCAGAAAAAAAATGGATATATCCTTCTGGGAACGCCAAACCTTGCAAGCTGGCATAATATTTTTGCGCTGCTGCTTGGTTTACAGCCTTTCTCAGGACCTACAATAAAACCGGATTATGAATCTGATGTAGGATTAATCAAAGATATGAACAAACAAAGACTGGACAAAAAGTTTTCAGGAAACAAAAGCAGGAATTTAGACCATATCAAGGTTATGACCACAAAAGCCTTAATAAGCCTCTTAAATGATTTCAATTTTAATGTTGAAAAGATAAAAGGGTTTGGCTACTATCCATTTCCCCCGATAATAGCAAAACATTTATCAGATATCGACCCATACCATAGCCATTATATTATTGTACAGGCCAAAAAATGATTGGAGAATTTTTTATAATATCTAATAGGATAAAAAAGAAGATCGGAAGTATATTCTCCGGTAAACAGGACATGATTCTGGATTTAGGTTGCGGCAATAATCCAGGTTATCATAAATTCATAGAGGGCAGGATTATTTGTTTTGACAGGGTTAAAACAGGAATAACTCAAATCATAGGGGATGCTAACAACATCCCATTCAAAGCAAATTCCTTTGAGAAGGTGATTAGCATTAATTCTTTTTATTATTTCAAGAATCCATTTAGTGTAGTAAGAGGCATAAAAAGAATACTGAAAAAAAATGGAAAGCTGGTCATGGTCTTTCCTTTTATTTATCCAATCCATGACGCTCCCGAAGATAGATACAGGTTTACAGAGTATGGAATAAGGCAGCTTCTAAAAGATGATTTTGACATAAGATACATCCAGGCTGTTGGTGGGATTTTCAATCTTCCTGCTGTTTTTTTTCATTCTTTGATTAAAGGCATCCCCTTATTAGCGCCAAAGAGATTAAAGGCGCTTACAAGCCTTTTGTCAATCATAATATTATACCCTTTCTACATCCTGGCTCAAATAATGAGCCTATTGGATTTCCTGGACAAATCAGGAAGATGGCCGACTTATTATTTCACAGTAGCCATTAAGAAATAATTGTTCTTTCGTAAGCCTCTCTTAGTGTAACAAACTCAACATCATCATATTTCTTTGCAAAGGAGATAAATGAATCTAAATCTCTCAATGCCTGGACAAGGCCTCCATCTTTATTTGTAGCTTCTGAGCTATGGGTCATAACAACAAAAGGAAATGGCTTTTTTGACCTGTTTGCTTGGTTATAGTACTTGATAAATGCTCTATTTAATACGTCATCTGACTCTAAAGGATCTACTCTAAGCTTTAATCCCAAAAAATCCATTGTAGCAATAGGTATTTCCAAGATGTTAGAATTATCATGATTAGTTGCTTGATAGTTAGTTGTGCTCAACTTCCATGGATAGTGCCGGTTAACTTTACTCCAATCATATTTCATAGTATCATTAGTATGACCTTTTATTCCGGGTATTGCTGAACTATCTACTTTAAATCCTAACTTATTTAGCGCTTTCACGCCACCAGTATCCAAAGCCCAATTTCCCCATCTAAAACTTGTAAGTTTTTTTGAAATGATTGCTCCAAGATGGGTTTTTATTAGTTCCTTAGCTGCACGGATTATTTTTAGTTTTTCATCATAATTGTAAAAAAATGCGCTAGTTGCATCGAATTTTTTTGAAAGTTTCTTTTGTATAGAAAAGTCAGAATCAAGGTGTAAGTGTAATCCAATCTCATGCCCTTTCTTGATTACATTTTTAAGTTCCTTTTTTATTTTATTATATTCGTTTCCTTTGCTTGAAAAGCATTGTGTTGAAAGGAAAAATGTTGTCTTAACATTGTGTTTATCAAAAACTTTCATAAGATTTCTTATTCCAAAATAATAGCCTTGAAATGCATCAGGTTTTTCCATCTGCCATACTCTTCTTTCATTTTTTTCAACATAGCCTGCTTCTGTATCTATTGTAATTATGACGAGAAATGGGTGTTTTCTAGGTAATTTTGTATTTCCAAGATTTTTTACATTAACTAATGGTGTTACTAGCTTCACAAAAAATTTTCCTACAATTGTAGAAAAAAATCTATACAAAAATAATTTAAATCCTAATCGAATATTCATTTTAAAATGCCTTCATAGAGTTTAATAAAATCCTTTGATATTTTTTCCCATGAATAATCTTTTCTCACAGATTTGGCAGCATTGTTTCCTAGTTTTTGTGATTTTTCTTGGTCTTTCAATAATGAGGTAATTGAATTGGATAATTCCAGTTTATTGTTCTGTCTGACCAATATTCCGTTATAACCCCCTTTTATAACAAAAGGGATTCCTCCGACATTAGTACCTATAACTGCGCATCCTGATGACATTGCTTCTAAAAGAGATAGTCCAAGAGCTTCTGTACCTGTTTTTGTTGAAAGTGATGGAAGAACAAAAATATCAGCAAAATTATAGTATTTAGATATATCCGAAGAATGCATAGCTCCAAGAAATTCAACATTCCCCAAAATATTATTGCTTCGTACTTTTTCTCTCAGAATTTTTTCATATGGCCCTTCTCCAATAACCAATAATTTCGCTTTAGGCTCAGCTTTTATAATATTCAGCATGGCGTCAATAAGATATTGCAATCCTTTCTGGTCGCTTAATCTTCCAACAGAGAGCAATATTTTATTTTTCGAATATTTTTTCGGCTTTTTAGCCCTTCTTTTTTTAAACAGAGTTGTATCAACTCCCATGGGAATTATTTTTATTTTTGAAGAATAATAAGGAAATCTTTTTGTCAGTTCATTCCTTGTTGCTTTGCTGTTAACAGTAACATAATCTGCATTTTTCAGGACAAAATTTTGTAATTTTATGAATAACTTATTTTTCAATGGAAATAAGTCACTTCCGTGCACTGTAACCAGCAATGGAATTTTAAACCTCTTCTTCAGAAAAACACTTACAAAGCCCTGAGGTAATATCCAATGCGCATGCAGCATATTAATCTGCTCTTTCCTAATAATATTATATGATGCAAAAAATTCAGAAATTATCAGCAGAGGCATCTGTATTCTTGCCAAAAAACTCTTTTTCATGTTGGGTATTATGCCCCCCTCATAACATAACTTCTGTAAGTTTTCCGGTTTGAAATATGTAAATCGCCTAACCTGCAGTTTCCCCATGTTTTCCTCTTTCTTGGCATTTTTATAGTGGGGAGCAAGAACTATTATTTCGTAATCAGAAGCCAATTTTTCTGACAAGGCATATACAAATCCTGGAGTAGTGTCGTTTTTCCACCTGGGAAACGTAGTAGCCAAGACAAGTATCTTATTTTTCTCCATAGTAAGGGTATTGTTCATACTACAGCTTTAAAAATTTATAGTTAATAAGCAACCTTTTTAAATACACTAAAATATCCCTAAAGCATGCAAGTAGTAATATTATGCGGTGGTAAAGGCACTAGATTAAGTGAACGTACAGAGGAGATTCCAAAACCATTAGTGGAGATAGGAAACAAGCCAATACTTAATCATTTGATGAGCCTGTACGCGAAATCAGGACACAAAGATTTCATACTGTGCCTAGGCTACAAAGGGGAAAAGATAAAAGAATATTTTCATGATAATAAAGATTGGAACATTGAATTTGTGGACACTGGAGAAAACTCAAACAAGGCTGAAAGATTAATGAAAGTAAAGGATAAGATAAGGGATGATAATTTCCTTCTATCCTATGGTGATGATTTAAGTGATGTTGACATCAATAAGGTGATAAAATTGCACAAAGAAAAAAACAAAATTGTGACTCTGACAGCAGTTCCATTACGCTCCCCATTTGGAATATTGGTACTAAATAACAATCTTGAAGTTACTGAGTTCAAGGAAAAACCAACACTAAATGTGCGTATGAACGGTGGATTTTACGTAATGAAAAAAGAAATTTTTGATCACATTAAACCTGGATTTGATTTAGAAAAAGAAATTTTTGGAAATCTCGCAAAAGACAAACAGATTGCGGCATTTAAGCACAACGGTTTTTGGAAATCTATGAACACATTAAAGGATGTTATGGAACTAAATGAATTATACAACAAGGGCAATACACCATGGATAAAATAAACTGGAAAAACACAAATGTGTTAGTTACAGGAGCAGATGGCTTTATTGGCAGCCATATAGCTAAAGAGTTAATTGATAAAGGTGCAAAAGTAACGACCATAGTAAGGGATATCAAAAAAAATAATAACTTAGACCTCCTGGATTTAAGAGATAAAATAACTATTGTTCATGGTGACATTGTTAATTTTAAGGATTGTGAAAGGGCTATAAACGAATATGATATTGAATTTTGCTTCCACATAGCTGCTCAGGCCATAGTAGGTCCTGCTAACAGGAGCCCCTTATCAACATTTGAATCGAATATTAAAGGTACCTGGAATCTACTGGAAGTGTGCAGGCTTTCAAAGACAATTAAAGGTTTAATTGTTGCCTCATCTGATAAAGCTTACGGACAGCAGGAAAAACTGCCTTATACTGAAAATTCTCCTTTAAACGGTTATTTCCCTTATGATGCATCTAAAGCCTGTGCCGATGTTCTTGCAAGGTCTTATTTCATGACATATAATCTTCCATTAGCTATAACGAGAAATGCAAATACATATGGTCCAGCTGACATGAACCAAAGTAGGATAATTCCAGATGTGGTTATGAGATTAATAAAAAATGAACAGCCCATAATAAGAAGTGATGGTACTCCTGAAAGAGATTACCTGTACATAAAAGATGCTGTAGATGCTTACTTGACACTTGCAGAGAATTTGCATAGAGATGAAGTTATAGGTCAAGCTTTTAATTTTGGCACTGGAAAACCGATTAGTGTGCTTGGTCTATTTAATAAGATCATAAAGATTATGGGAAAAGACATCAAACCTAAGATTCTTGGAGAAGCGAAAAATGAGATTGACAGGCAATATTTAGATTCGCAAAAAGCAAAGAAGATTCTTAACTGGAAAGCAAAATATGGAATTGATTCTGGACTAAAGGAAACAATAGAGTGGTATAAAGACCATTTCTCAAAATGAACCACCCCGCCCTAAAGGGCGAGGTATCTAGGCAAAGGAACTAAGCTTTCTTTGTCGTGAGAAGTCGTATTTGCCTTGGGAACATGAGATGTAATGCTCAATTACATCGGCTGTTACGTTTCCAACAGAACGGAAAAATTTCCCTGGGCTCCAGAAATGTCCTTTGCGAAAATGTTTTCGAAGCCAAGGATGTTTTTTCATCAATGCAAAGGAAGAATAACCTTTCAAAAGCTGGAGTGCTTTTGATACGGACATAGTGTATGGGATGTCGCAAAAAAGATGCACATGGTCTGGTTGAATGCTAAGCTCAAATATTTCGAAGCTGTTTCGTTCACAAACTTCACGCAAAAATTTTTCAACATCACACCTTACGCCAAAGAATTTCATTGGATCTTTGGCATACTTGGGCTTCCACACAAAGTGGAAGCAATTTTGACCAACTGAATGGCTGAAATGGTTTAAGCCTTTCATCACAAATCACCTCGCGTTTTGTCGCGAGAGCTCACGCTAACTAAGAGGTTAGTTGAGCGCGAAAAGTTCGTCTCGCGCTCAAATTTTATGTTTAAAATGGTAGAAATAATTTATGGAGGATTGGAGAAACGGGCTAAAGCCCGAGGTATCCTTTGAATGTAATGAAAACTCCGCAAAATATAGTCATCTCGGGTTGCCGTAGGCATCCCTATACACTAGTGTGCGGGTGCGCACAAAAATGAAGATACTCGTCCTAATGAAAAGATTTGGAGCAAATAAAGATATGGTTATGCTGAATTTCGGAAGGCAGATAAAACTGTTTGAATCTCTTTCAAAATTAGGCCATAAGGTAGAGTTCTTCTGTCCAGATTATAAAAAACATGAAAATAAAAATATAAGAAAGCACGGCATAGAGTATTACATCAGGCCATACAGAATTTCAAGGCATTTTAAGTTCTTACAAGACTTAAGAGATTTAATCAAAAAAAATAGATATGATTATATCGTAGGTTCCACCGACCCATTGTTAGGGATTTTGGGATATTGGTATGCGAAAAAGTTCAACATAAAGCATATTTATGATATGCAAGATGAATACAGTTGTTATGATTCGTACAAACTGCCTTTTGTAAAACATCTTGACAGAAAAACCATCAAAAAATCTGATATAGTCCTCACAGTCAGCGAGTCGTTAAACAGGTATGTCAAAAGGTTCAGGAAAAAACCTACATGCACTATACAAAACGGCATTGACCTAAGTGCATTCAAAAAGATAGAAAAGAAGAAGGCAAGAGAGATTCTCAAGCTGCCACAAGGAAAGATTATAATCTATATTGGAGAAATAAGTAAATTCAAAGGGGTAGACATACTCATTAAAGCATTCCAAGAGATTAAAAAAACTGTTCCGGACAGTTATTTATTGCTTAGTGGAACTGTCTCAGACAACATCAACGTAAACCAGGATTCTATAATCTATAAAAAATATCCTAAAAGAGAGGATATCATCCTTGCTTTGAATGCTGCTGATGTTGCTGTTTTGCCAAACAAGAAAAATATTTTCTCGCAGTACTGCTTTCCCTATAAATTAGTAGAATACATGGCAGCAGGTATCCCTATTGTTGCTACAGAGATGGGAGACTCTGCAATTATGCTGTCAAAATTCAGGAATTTCATATGCAAGCCAAATGACTGGCAGGATATGGCAGAAAAGTTAATATATGCCCTAAAAAATAATAAAAAAGTGAATTACAGTAGCTTATTAAGAAATCTAACATGGAAAGGTCTGTCAAAAAAACTAAACAAAATCATCGCAAAAAATGGTAGAATCAATTAAAGACTTAAGGAAAATCTGCGGTTCAAAAAAGAAGCAGCCATTGTATATGGAGCTGGTTTCTATGAAGATATCCATGTATATAACAAAACTTCTTCTTTACACTAAAATTTCGGCAGACTATGTGACAATTTCAATGATCCTTCTGTTCATCTTAGGTTCAGTATTCCTGGCTTTGGGAGAATTATGGATGATTTTGATTGGTATTCTGATAATGCATTTTACAATTATCTTAGACAATGTTAATGGAGAAGTTGCAAGATACTGGAAAGAAGATGGAATTATTGGCACGTTTTTAGAACAAGTATATCATAATCTTGCAGTCCCTTTGGTTTTTTTTACGCTTTCGTATGGTATTTTCCTCAAAACAAATGTTTATTCGATATTGGTTTTTGGATTTTTAGCTGCAGTTTTAGGCAAGCCGATAGTGCTTAGCTCTATAAAGGATGCTGTAGTAGAAGAACGGCTAAGCGAGGTAAGAAGTGGCAAAAAAGTCAAGTTATCTTCTATAAGCAAAACCAATATTAAAGGCGGAACAGCAAAAACCGGGAGAAAATTGTATGATGCATATGACATTATACGCGACTTTTGGGTATATCCTGCAAATATTGTGCATATAACAATACTTGCAATTGTAGAAATTGTTAATATGCAACAGGGATTTTTCCCACAGTATATGCTACTTTCTTTATATCTTATAATATATGGGATAATTTCCGTATTAATTCAGGTAACTGCATTCATAGTAAACTACAAAGGAAAGACTGTAGAACATTACTATAAAGAACTTTTTGAAAGAAAGTAATATGGAATTCGGAACTGCTAGGAGAATTACTGCAAATTTTTTGAGTTTAATAAGTTCTCAAGTTATATCTAGGGTAATCCAGCTGATTATATTTGTTTACTTGGCAAGAATTCTTGGAAAAAGTGACTTTGGTATATTCAGTTTCGGACTTGCTTTTGCATTCTTATTTGTAATCCTTGCTGATTTTGGATTATCAACACTAATGGTTAGAGAAATGAGTAGAGATAAAAAGTCAGCTTCAAAATATTTATCTAACGCAATAGTAATAAAGTTCATTCTCTCAATAATCACCTTACTGTTCGCTTATTTAGTTCTCAACATTATGGATTATTCCACAGAAGTAAAAATAGTGGCCTATATTATGTTAGGATTCACATTGATGCAATCACTCACAGAATTGCATTATTCAATATTCAGAGCTTTTGAGAGGATGTACTATGATGCATTCATAAAGATATTAAGAATGTTCATACTTGCAGGTGCAATATTTTATTTAATAAAAAACAACTATGGCCTTTTAGAGTTTTCTCTGGCTTTCCTGGTAACAGAATTTATTGTCATAATAATTGCTTTTTTTATAACCTACACCAGATTCATTAAAATTAGTCTTGAATTTGATTATAACTTCTCAAAAAAATTGCTGAAGAAATCATCAATATTCTGTCTTTCTTTGGTTTTCTCAAGTCTCTATATGTACATAGATGTTATAATGCTCTCAAAAATGCGTTCTACTGCTGAAGTGGGTATTTATTCTGTCGCGACCAATATAATCATTGCACTTATTTTTATACCTTTAATGTATGGAAACGCCATTTATCCTGTTTTATCAAGATTTTATATATCCTCAAAAAAATCACTTGTACTCGCTTACGAGAAGTCATTTAAATATATGTTCATAATAGGGTTACCAATAGCAACTGGAATTTATATCTTCTCCGATAAGATAATTCTATTGTTATATGGCAAAGTGTATATTGAATCCGCGATAGTATTGAGTATACTTTCTGGATACTTGTTTCTAAAATTCCTTAATCCTGTAACTGGATTCACATTAATGGCCATAAACAAGCAAAAATCAAGGCTTTTCAGCCAAGGTTTATCAGCATTATTAAATATAATTTTAAATTTTATATTAATTCCACTATATGGTTTTATAGGGGCGGCTATTGCAACACTAATAACTGAAATTATATTTTTTATTACTTATACTCTCTTTATTTATAAATATAAATTTAATTTTTGGTTTGTACTTTCATTTGTCCATAAACCTATAATAGCCATTGCCGTTATGATTTTTTCATTGTTCCTCATAGAAAGCCTGTTTTTAGCAATAATTGTTGGAGCAATAGTCTATTTTGCAGTCTTATTAACTCTTAGAATATTAGACGAACAGGATAAAACTTTGTTCAATAACATCATAAAAAATGTCTAATAAGAAATATCCAGTTTATTCTTAATTTTAAACAAAATTTCATCTGGAATATTCAACACACCTAATGTAGGCCTATATTCTCCATGATAATCTCCTCCACCACTTTCAAGAACGTTTTTAGATCTAGCAATATCTCTATAAAAATTAATCATGTTGTTGTTGTCTTTTTCATCAAAATTTAAATCTGGGCAAATTAAGTGGTAAGGGTAATAAGTCTCAATACCCTGTCCACCATTATCAATGAAATAGTCAATAAGCTTAATTGAATCTTCTTTTGGATAGATTCCCGGATGTGCTAATATTGATATTCCTCCAGACTTTTTGATAATTTTGACTGCATCTTTTATTGAAATAAAATCTTCAGGTTTGACGAAAGCTGATTTTCCTGCTCCAATATATTTATCAAAAACATCTCTTACGGAATCAAATTTTTTTGGATATTTTTTAAGGAGAAATTTTGCGATATGGGGTCTGCCGAATGTTCCTTTAACTGTTTTTTTGACCTCATCAAAATCGATTTCGAACCCTAATTTATTTAATTTTTTTATTGTTTCCCTCTTATTCATGTCCCTTTTTTTATTGGTTAACTCTGTTAGATTAATTAGAGATTTATTATTATAATCGACAAAAATTCCAATTATATCGATCTTATCCTGGTTAAATAAAGGGTCATCACAACTAATTTCTATGCCTGGGATGATTTCTATGCCCCTATCCTTAGAATACTCAATTACTTTTTTTAATGAACCTAAAGAATCGTGATCTGTGATTGCAATTGCTTTTATGCCTTTTTTAATTGCAAAGTCAACAAGTTCTTCTGCAGACGATTCCCCATCTGAAGCATTTGTATGGCAATGCAAATCAATTTTTTCATGCATTTTATTTATTTAATAATTGTATTAGTTTACTTGTTAATTGCAAAAATCTTTTTGCTCCGATATTTACTTTTTTAACCGGACTCATCTTTACAAACTCTTGATTTGTATCAGAATCCTTAAATATCTCTTTCCTTCCAAAAGAACTATCTACGGTATATGGCTGCCCAATTGTACCTCTAAACGGAAAAATTTTAATGTGTAAATGCTCTTTTTTTTCTTTCCATGTTGTTGATTTTCCATATGTTGCTATAGATACCGATTCTTTTATCTCTTCTGGATTTGATTTTAGATTCCCCTCATTCATTAAAACTGAAGTCATAGCCCTGCAGATTTTAGAAAATAAAATTCCATAATTTTTTGCTAACGATGGGTACGACTCGATTTGAGAAAAATGTGTTAAATGGTAAAATGGCATCAATTGAATTGTAAAATCTAATTTTAGATTCCCTCCAGTTTTAGGTGATAATGAAGCGAACCAACCGTTTTTTGAATTCCCGATTTTGTAGATTACTACACCGTATCCTGTTTTTTGACCAACATTGTACTTTGCTTCATTACATAGATTACAATTATTTTTTGGACTTGAATCTTCATTAAACAACTTATCAGTTTCCTTGGAATTGTTCATTTTAATCCTCTAAAACTTTAATATATTCTTCATCTCTTCTTTTATCCAAATATGCATCAAAATATCCTATAACTACCCTATAATATGTTTCCCCTATTTGGGGTATGACTTCTTCTACAACCCCACTAAACTCTATCTTTTCATTAGGATACGCAATCATACAGTAATCCCTTGAATAAAAAACAACCTTGCTTATTGATAGCACTTTACAGGATTCATCTCCGCTGATAAATTTTGCATCAGTGATTTCATAGCAGCCGGGCCTTACAACCGAATTTTTATTGCCCATGACCTTTCCTTTGAATTTGGCTACTCTCATATTTCTGTAGCTTTCCTCTCCCCACTTAAACCATGCTTCATCATCATTCTCAACAGCAAATATAACAAACAGGTTTTCCTTAAAGAAACCCTCTGATTTTTTCCTGTACATGTTTTCTATATATATCTCTTTTTTATGTATCATGTGCCTATTTCTTTTTTTGTAGAAATCTTCCCATTCTCCATAAGTTTTCCACCTTAGATCCTTATGGCTATTCTTCTCCAAAAATTCCATCAAATCCCAGAATTTTTTCTTTCCGTAAACTACAATATTAATATCAGACATATTTGGGGAATAATGCCCCATTAATGTTGAATATGTAATTCCCAAATCTTTTAGTTTAATGCCGCTTTTGAGAAGAAACGATGCAAATTCTGCTATGGCTTTAAGATGCTCATCCATGTCCTTGGTAGGGATGCTCATAAGTTCAGCTAACCCTTCACTAGGGGAATACGCCCTTTCAATATCTTCTTTTGGAACAGCAAAAAATAAAGGGCTTGTATCATGTATTGGGCTTTTAAATATATATTTAGAATAAGCTTTAGCAAAGTCATCGAAATATATCTTTAGTTTATCTTTATCTGTCCAAAGGTTTAATCTATTCATCTTTCTTCCAGAAATAAACCTATAAGGCAATGAATCACTAGATATTTTGTCTGTGGGAATGTACTTGGGCTTTACTAAAATCTTTCCATCAGGATGCTGATTACCATAAACCTGGCAATGGATTCCCTCCTTGGTTGTAATCATAGAAGATTCGTAGTAGTGCATTTTAAAGGTTGGATTTAATAAATTCCTTTTCCCTCCTATCAGATATATAAGCATCAAAATAACCCACTACCACTCTATAATATTTCTCTCCTGACTTCGGGGTCACAAGCTCAAATAATCCGCAGGCAGTTATTTCTTCTCCTTTAAGCGCCTGCTGCACAAAAGGGATTGAATATGTAACAACTCTTTTAATAGGTATTGATGGATCTATCTGTGCATTATCTTCCTTGTCAACTACTTCTCCATCTGTAATCTCGTAATATCCCGGCCTGACATGACTATTATAATGATCTGTAACTTTTCCTTTTATTGTAACTGTACCCAGGGGGTCATATTTTTCCTCTCCCCATTCAAACCATGTTTCATTTGGCCCCTCCACCGTAAACAAAGTAAAAACAGTGCCTCCAAACATTCCTTCATATCTTTTCCTCCCCATATGCCTAACGTATTCTTCCTCAGTAAAATGAGAGGATTCTGATGTTTTATGCTCCTGATAATATTCAGCCCATTCTTTATCAGTTTTCCAGTGCAGTTGTTTATGTTTGGCTGTTTTTAGATAATCAAGAATTTTCCATCCATTGTCTTTTCCGTAAATGATTATATCCATATCAGATGTTCCTGGAGTATAATTTCCTAATAATGTGGAATGCATTATTCCAAGATTTTTATCATCTACACCGCTTTTTATTAGAAATTCTATGAGTTCGCTAAGCAAAGTCAAATATTCGTCCAAGTCTCTTTTTGGCACTTTTAAGAATTCCTGCAGGCCTTTTCTCCCGTCATGAACAGTTTTTATTTTGCTTTCCGGAACAACAAAATACCAGTTTTTTGTTATAGGGCAGTCATATATGTAATCCGGAAATTTCTCCCTGAATTGCTTTACATAATTTATCAGCTTGTCTTTTTTTGCAAACAGATTAAACCTTACCATGCATTTTTCAAACAAGAATCTGTACTTCAATCCCTCCCCTTTCAGTGCCTCTTTGGGAATATACTTAGGCTTAACAATAACATAACCTGTTGGATGTTGGTTAGAATAAGATTTACACTGAAACCCATCTATTGTGTCCACCAATTCTGATTCATAAAAATGTACCATTTTTCGGATTTATTGCCTAAACCAATTGATAATCTTATATCAAAATAAGGCCTTTATACACCTGGAGAGATAAATCTCTTTTATAAATGTATTCTATTTATAATTCACAAAATTTAAGAATTGGAAATGATTTTAATAGATAATGAAAGAAGCTTATACAATCTGGTTCACTGGACTTCATGGCTCGGGAAAATCAACGATAGCTACAAAGCTAACAGAATTATTAAAGCAAAATAATATTCGATTTGTTCTTCTTGATGGAGATGAAGTACGAAAAACCATTTCTTCAGATTTGGGGTATAGTTTAGAAGATAGAAACACCCATATGAGTAGAGTAGTGGACTTATGCAAGACAACAACAGAAAAAGGTTCATTATGTATTGCATGCGTAGCCTCTCCAACAGAAAAGTCAAGAGAGTATGCTAAACAGCAACTTAAGAATATAATTATAGTTTATGTAAAATGTTCTTTGGAAACTTGTGAAAATCGTGATGTAAAGGGGCATTATAAGAAAGCAAAAAACAGGGAAAAAGGATTCGAAAATTTTATGGGTATATCTCTAAAATTTGAAGAACCTAAACATGCTAATATAGTTCTAGATACAGATAAAGAATCTATTAATGAATCTGTTAATAAACTCATTAATTCACTAAAAGAAAAAGGAATAGTTAATATACCCTAAGCTAAAAATTATAAAAATGAAAAAAACTAATAAAATTGGTAGGGAAGATGAAAATTGGTTAGCCAAATATATTTATAGAAAAATAGCTAATCCCTTGGTTATCCAATTATCAAAAATAAATGTTACATCTGTCCAAATATCTATTTTTAGTGTAATAACCTCAATTATAGCGGGTATTTTCTTTTCATTGGGGAATTGGCAAAATTTAGTAATTGGTTATATTTTCCTGCAACTGACTATAATATTAGATCATGTTGATGGTGCTATAGCAAGATATACTCATAACCAAACCATGGTTGGTAGTTGGTTTGACAAGTTTAGTAATAAACTCCATAGATTTTTCTTTGTTTTTGGGGTCTCTTTAGGCATATTTAGGACAACTCAGGATCCATTCTATTTGATATTGGGAAATTTAGCAGTATTCTTATGGTTATTCTCTTTATATATCTCAGAAACTAAGAAGGTGTTATTTAAATTTAAAAAAGACATAACCCTCTTTAAAGAGTCAAAACATAAAGCTATTTTTCCATTTACATTATTAGTTACAAATATATTTGGATTCCTTATTTTAATCGATAAGGCAATAATGTCCCTATGGTTTATAGTGATCATAAGTCTAAACGCATTCCAACAAATTTATACTGTAAAAAAACATCATTATAAAGAAAAATGGAAATAGCTATTTGAAGTATTCGATAGTTTTCTTAATTCCT
>Ga0187833_10003402_pt1 | contig 16172 bp, 17 predicted proteins | sample ETNtaG_37_FD_167968 | JGI IMG/M metagenome (GOLD analysis project Ga0187833, IMG submission 167968) | Marine microbial and viral communities from oxygen minimum zone, Eastern Pacific Ocean - ETNP2014_SV_400_PacBio MetaG (Illumina Assembly) | ecosystem: Environmental > Aquatic > Marine > Hypoxic...
CTTCCGAGCTTCCCGGACGGCGTTGCGCGGCGCTTGTGATGGATTGACATCACGGCGCGCCACGCGCCTAGCCGGGAAACTCGGAAGCCCGTCGTATGGGGTCAGGAATCCCGCCGGGGTGTACTAGGCATTTCAAGTTTGATCGGCACCGGCCCGCTTCCCGCCCGGCATCCACGGCGGGTGGGTCAGTTTGCGGGCCAGCTTGGCTCGCCATGCGGGGATTTTCATTACCCCGGCTAGGCGGCGGTCGAGAAAACCCCAGGTTTCGGCGAAGCCGTCCGAATCATCGCCCAGCCAGTAAAGCAGCGTCGACGTGTAGACCGGGAGCAACAGGCCGCGCTTGCTATAGTAATTGAAATCGGCCGAGGTGTCGCCGGCGGCGTACCAGATGGCGTCGACGGTTTTGCAGGTCATCTTCGCCGCCGCCACGGCGTGGCCAGGCAGCGCCAGGAAGGAAAGCAGCTTCCGCACCGCCTCGCGGTGAGGGCCCAAGGCTTGCAAGCGCAGGCGCACGCCCGCCGCCACCCGCTCGCGCACCCGCATGGATTCCATATCCAAACGGTCCAGTTCGGCCAGCATTCGCCGGTCGACGTAATCGGCGAATCGTTCGGCGGCTTGCAGTGCTCCGTAGGGAAAGGCGCGCAACGCCCTGTCGGGGGGCAAGCCCAAATCGGCGGCGCCCAGTTTCAGGGCCTTCATCCTCCAACCGTCGAAGGGAACGTGCGCCAAGGCGGCGAGGAGGATTTCATCCTCAATCTTTTGTGGGTTCATGACACCTGTCCAGGAATATTTATTTTACCACCATCGCCGGCTGGCGAACAGGTCTATTCCTACCCGCTCGATCCGGCTCCGGACTACCGGCTCGTGGCTACCGAACAGGTTCCCTGACCAGCCGGAAGCCGATGAGGATGTGCTTGAGTCCCTCGGGGCGCGCATGGCGGGCCGCCGGGCGGCAGACTCCGCAGCCCTTGTCGTCCCAGGAGCCCCCCTTGACGATGTAGCGCCCCTTTCCCGCCGCCGTCGCCGTCCACTCGAAGACCTGGCCGGCGGCGTCCAGCAGCCCGAAGGGGCTTCTTCCTTCCGGGTGGAGGCCGACGGGTTCGGTGTCGAAGGGACCCCGGTCGTGGCTGTTGAGCAGGCGGGCGTCGAAACCGTCGCCCCAGGGGAACATGCGCCCATCCGTGCCACGCGCCGCCTTTTCCCACTCCTTTTCCGTGGGCAGCCGCCAGGTTTGGCCCGTCCGCCGGGACAGCCAGGCGGCATAGGCGGCGGCGTCGGCGCGCGAGACCATCACCACCGGATGGTCCCGGCGCCCGTCCGGTGGGCGCCCTTCGCTCCAGGCGTGGCGGCGGGTCCGCCCGTACGGATGGACAAGCCCGTAGGACGCCCAGGTCCGGGGGTCGACGTCCGGCGCGGGATGCCCGCTGTCCCCGACGAAAGCGGCGTATTGCCTGTTGGTGATGGGGGTGACGGTGATGGCGAAGGCCGGGGTTTCGGTCCGGGCGCGGTCGAGCTCTCCTTCGTACCAGCGTCCCTTGCGGGTTCCATCGTGTCCGTAGGCCTTCTCGTCCAGGCGGTAGGCGGCCTCGCGCCCGGCGCGCCCGGAGCCGATGACGAAAGGCCCGGCGGGTATCGCCGCCGTCGGCGGAACGGCAAGGCCGCTGTCCTCCGCGGCACCGGCGGGCGCGGCGGACAAAACCGCCAGAACGGGCAGGATGAAACTACGAATGCGTCTACTTGCCGCCACCCGGAAGATACCGCCTGATAAAGGCCAGGGCCTCGGGCGAATCCCATTCGGCGGGCCCGATGATCCGTCCCAGTTCCCTGCCCTCGGCGTCGAGAAGCATGGAGGTGGGCAGAAGGCTCTGCTTGAAGGCTCTTCCCAGTTTTCTGTCCTTGTCGATGAAAATGGGAAGGTTGGTGAGATTCCGCTCGTCGAAGAATTTCCTCACCGCCGTCCCGCCGCCGCTGTCCTGGGAAATGGTCAGCACCATGAAGTCCTCGCCGCCGAGCCGGACCTGCAAGCGGTCCAGTTGCGGCATTTCCACGATGCAGGCCGGACACCATGTAGCCCAGATGTTGGCCAGAACCACCTTGCCACGGAAATCCGACAGGCTGTGCTTTTCGCCCCAGGCGTCGAGGAACGGAACGTCCGGCGCCTTTTCGGGACGGGCGGCATGGACGAACTTCGCGTAATACCCCTCGAAGGCCCCCTTCGCCAGGACCCCGCCCGACGGATGGAAAAACAGCGGCAACGCAACCGCCAAAAAGACGGCCAGGGGAAAGAGGGATGAACGCGACGCGCGCTTCATGGGCGTCCCTCGGGCGGAGACGCGCACATGGACCAGCCTCCCGGTTTCATCGAACCTCCGCCAAATCCCGGCTCACTGGGCGCAGGGGTTCTTTTTCGCCGCGCAGGGATTGGCGGCGCAGGGGTTCTTCCCGGCGCAGGGATTTACCGCACAGGGATTCGTCGTCCCGCCTCGCGCAATGAAGGACTTTTGAAGTTCCGCCGTGTAGGCCGTCAGCGCCGCCAGCTCACGGGAGTCCCAAGGCAGGGGCTTCGCTTCCATGGGCGTCAATATGCAGAACTGGATCATCTCGTCGAGATCGATTTGATCCATCCCGCTCTCCTTCGCCATCTCGACCCCGTGGGGATAGGGCTTGGCGAAGGTATCCATGAACATCTCTAAGTTCAGGTGACAACTGATGCAGGAAGTACCGTTGGTGCTCAGGCTCTCGTCCTTGAACAGCCTTTCGCCTTCCTTGATGAGGTCCGCCGGATTCCCCTTCGCCAACATGGTTCCTTGCGGCCTTGTAACGAGCTTGAGATCAATGCTCGTTCCCGCCGCGCAAGGGTTGGCGGCGCAGGGATTGCTGCCGGCGCAAGGGCTGACGGCGCAAGGATTCTTGGTGGCGCAAGGGTTGGCGGCGCAGGGATTCTTGGCGGCGCGGGGGTTGCAAGGATTGCCCTGGTCTTTGGCGATGCTTTCTCCGCCAAAGGCAAGCAAGGCGAAGGCGAAAAATGCGGCAAAAAAACCTAGATGCGTGGCGTTGACATGAATCATTCGACTCTCTCCTTCTTCACATCGAGAACTTTCGCCCCTTTCAAACCAAATAACCGTGAATACCGGGGCAGCCGCCTATTCGCATTTATTCCATTTAGTTAATAACCCCTTTTTGGCTTGTCCGCGCAGGGGTTCTTCACCGCGCAGGGGTTCTTGGCGGCGCAGGGGTTATTCATCGCGCAGGGGTTCATCCCCTTCGTCTTGTCGGGGCCGCTGGCCATGGCTGCTCCGCCAAGGGCCATCATCGCAATGGCGACAACCGCGACGAAAGTTCCCAATCGATTAATATTGAAGCGTGTCATTTGCAGTTCTCCTCTTTGAAAAGTCGGGCGCCCGACCCGAAAATTCAATTCATTTTCCGACCCGAGCTTGCCGTGGGACGAGGTATTTGAACCCATGGCGTTGTAATAATATGGCGTTGCAACAATCAAGGGTAAAGAAATTAAGGGATAAACTTCGCTCAATTTTTTGTGACTGTCCCATCGCCCAGGTTAAGGCATAGAATCCCGCCGGGAAAAAGACATAAAGAACATAAAGGGCAAAATGAAGAGGGGAACGGCTTTGCGGGCGGTTGTAACGGCGGCGGTTTTTATCCTCGTTTCCGGCTTGGTTTCAGGCCGACCGGCCGCCGGCGAAGACCCATTGCCCGCCGGTTACTGGACCCATCCCCTCGCCCTTCAGGGCGAAGCGCCGGCGGATTGGGGCGAGGCCGAGCGTTCCCTCGAACCCCGCTCCTGCGCCCAATGCCACGAGGAGAAATATGCCGAATGGCGCTCGTCACTCCACGCCAAGGCCCTTTCGCCGGGTCTGGTGGGGCAGTTGATCGGCGCCGACGCCCAAGACCCCGGCTCCTGCCTGCGCTGTCACGCGCCGCTGGCCGAGCAGGGCCAGGCCTTCCGGGAGGCGCTGGACAAGGGCCTGGGGCACGACAGAACCGCCCAGGGACTGGCGGCGGCGGGAAACAGTTGCGCCGGCTGCCACCTGAGGGGCAACCGCCGTTACGGCCCGCCCAAGGCCGACAGCCAAGAGACCGGCCAGGGCGATCCCGAGGCCCCCCACGGCGGCGTTTACCGCTCCGCCGATTTCGCGGACTCGGCCTTTTGCAAGTCCTGCCACCAGTTCCCGCCCTCCTGGGGGGCGGTCAACGGCAAACCCCTGGAGAACACCTATAACGAATGGAAGGCCAGTCCCCAGGCGGCGGCGGGCGTCTCCTGCCAGTCCTGCCACATGCCGGGGAGAAAACACCTGTGGCGCGGCGTCCACGACCCCGGCATGGTCAAGTCCGGGCTCGCCGCCCGCATCGAGGCGGCCCCCGGCATGGCCCGCTTCGAGCTCACCAACAGCGGCGTCGGCCACGCCTTCCCCACCTACGTGACGCCGAAAGTGGTGATGAAGGCGGTGGCGCTGGACGCCGGCGGGCGGCCCATCGAGGGGACGGAGGTCTCCCACGTAATCCAGCGCTCGGTGGGTTCGGGGTCCGACGGCTGGTACGAGAACTTCGACAGCCGCCTTTTGCCGGGTAAATCGGCGGTGCTGGAACTGCCCTGGGGAGGGGCGAAAGGCGCCCGCGTATGGCTGGAGGTCTACCCGGACGACTTCTACGACAACAACGTCTATGACGGTCTTTTGGGGTCCCTGGACGGCGAGGCGAGGAAACTGATCGCCAAGGCCGACGAGGAGGCCGGGAAAAGCCGCTTCCGCCTGTTCGAAACCGAACTGACCCGGCCCGACTGACCGCTCAGCCGTTTTCCGGCTCCTCTTCCTTCCTTTCCTCCATCAGGCTCCCCTTGACCTCCTCCATGAAACCGAATGTCGTGAGGTCGGTCATTCGTTGCGGAAAGAGGATGCCGTCCAGATGGTCGCACTCATGCTGAACGACGCGGGCATGGAAGCCTTCCGCCGTCCGCTCGATCTTGCCGCCGTCAAGGCCGAGGGCGCGATAGCGTATGCGGGTCGGGCGCGGTACCATGCCGGTCATGCCGGGCACCGACAAGCAGCCTTCGAAAGCCTCCTCGCTGTCATCGGTCAGCGGCTCGATCTTGGGATTGATGAGCACGGTCAAAGGCACTTCCTGCGAATCCTCGCCGAGGCCGGCGGCGCGATAGCGCTCGGGCGCGTCGGGAGTGGACGGAATGCGATAGATCGCCAAGCGGACGGAAACGTGCACCTGCGGCGCCGCCAGGCCGACGCCGTCGGCGTCGGCCAGCGTATCGATCATGTGCCTGACGAGGGCGGCGACTTCCGGCGCCGTCGGGTCGGCGATGGGTTCGGCGGCCATGCGCAGAACCGGATGGCCCATGCGGGCGACTTTCAAAATGGCCATGTCGCGGATTTCCTTTCAGTCATGTTCATAGTATATGATTCCCCGCCGATGCGGCCTCGACGCGCCCTTGAAACAGACCTTCACATCCCCGTTTGAATGTGTTAGAAGGCCTCCCCTTCGGACGCAAGCTCCCGCTTGCGTTCGCTTCGACTTTTTGTCAAGGAAAGAAAAACCTACGTGCAAGTAACCGTCCGCGACAACAACGTTGACCAGGCCCTGAAAGCGCTGAAAAAGAAGATGCAGCGCGAAGGCGTCTTCCGCGAAATGAAACTGCGGCGATCATATGAGAAGCCGTCCGAGCGTAAGGCCCGGGAAAAGGCCGAAGCCGTCCGCCGCGCCCGCAAGCTGGAACGCAAGCGCTTGGAACGCGACGGCTTCTGAGCTCCCTCAAGACTACCTCGACCGTCGGCGACGACGCGCGCCGCCTTTCGGCGGCGTGATGTTGCGTTCGGGTTTGCGGTATTCCCGAGGGCATCCGTTTCATGGCGAGGGCTAGCCGAATGGTTACCGGCCATTGCGCCGCGCGCACCAGTGCCGCCACATGCGGCGGTAGGCCGCTTCCAGTTTTTCGGTAAAGGCCTTGGCGTCGGTCAGGCCGGATCGCTCCACCCTGGCGCGCAAATCACCGCACAGCGCCCCAAGGCGGGTCCGGTCGCCGGCCAGGGCGACGGCGCGCTCGACGTAATCCTCGGGCGAGGAAGCGGCCAAGTCGTCGAGGCCGAGCTTGCCAAGCAAGCTCAAACCGACCCGCCCCGAGTGCCGGTCGCCGGCCAGGGTGACGACGGGAACCCCCATCCACAAGGCCTCGCAGGTGGTGGTCGTGCCGCCGTAGGGAAAGGGGTCCAATGCGATGTCGATGCGGCCGTAAACGGCCAAATGGCTGGCCGAGGCGACCCACCCCATCATCTCCAAACGTTCCGCGGCGATGCCGTGACCGGCGAACAGGTCTTCGACGCGCCGCCGGCTGTCCTCGTCGGCCAGCGGCTTCGATTTCAACAGCAAGCGCGAACTCGCCACCCGCTTCAGGATCGCCGCCCAGACGGCGATGACCCGCGGCGTCACTTTCGCCAGATTGTTGCACGAACCGAAAGTGACAGGCGCGGCGGCGGCCGGCGGTTGCGGCCGCGGCGTGTCGCCGGGCGGCCGGTAGCAGAGGAATCCGCCGGCAAGCCTGACCAAGCGTTCGGTGTAATATTGGTCACCGTCATTTCGCGGATCGGCCCAGGCGTCGGTCAGCCGGTAATCCATGGCGTCGAGGCCGCTGGTGTTGGGGTAGCCCAGCCAGGTCACCTGCACCGGCGCCGGCTTGCGGGCGAAAACCAGCAACCGGTTGTTCATGGTGTGGCCGGCGAGATCGACGAGAATGTCAATGCCATCCCGGCGCACCAGGTCGGCGGTTTCCCCATCGCCGAGCTGGTGAATCCGCCGCCATCGATCAGCGTGGCGGCGCAAGCGGCCGGTCACTTCGTCCTCGCGGACGACGCCCGAATAGCAATGGATCAGGCAGGCGCTCCGGTCGTGGGAGCGCAACACCGGCTCGATGAAATAAGCGACGGAATGACGGCGCAGGTCGGCCGAAACATAGCCCACCCGCAACACCCGTTCAGGGTCCGGATCGTTGTCATGGAGTGGATCGGGCGGAGCCAGGGGCGCCGCGTGGCGTTCCCCCCAAAGGCGGTGTTCCGCGAAAACGGAGTCGCGATCCAGGCCGGCGACCGAATTCATGGCCAACAAATGATTGCTGTGAAAGGACGCCTTGGCCGGCGCCGCCGCCCGCGCCCGTTGGTAGAAGGTCATCGCCTCGGCCGCCTCGCCGCGTTCCTTGAGGATCTCGCCCAGGTTGTTGAGGGCGTCGTCATAGCCGGGCGCCAGGTCCAGGGCCCGGCGGAAAGAGGCGGCGGCCTCCCCATGGCGGCCGAGGCGCTTCAAGGCGCTGCCCAGGTTGTTGTGGGCGACGGCGTAGCGGGGGTTGAGCCGCAACGCCTGGCGCTGGCAGGACACCGCGTCCTTGACGCGTTCCAGGTCCATCAGCACGTTGCCGTAATTGCTGTATGCCTCGGCGAAGTCGGGCCGCAAGGCCAAGGCCCGCTGGTATTGGACGGCGGCCTCGCCGGGCCGCCGCAGGGCTTTCAAGACGGCGCCGAAATTGCTGAGGGTTTGGGCGTTGTCCGGCTCGCGGGCCAGCGCCTCGCGGTAGCATTCGAGGGCCTCGCCCGGGCGGCCCAGGTGGGTGAGCACGATGCCATGATTGTTATGGTAGCTTGCCTCGCCGGGAGCCAGGGCGACGGCTTTGGCGATGAGCCGGGCACCTTCGGCGTGGCGGTCCGTCCGCGCCAAAATCACCCCCAGCTGGTTCAAGGAATCGGCGTGATCGGGGTCGGTTTCAAGGATTTGACGGTAGAGGATTTCGGCTTCCCCGAGGCGGCCCTCGTTCTGATGGACAAGGGCATCGTTGAATGGCGCTTCCGTTTTCGGTGGCGCCGCGGCGGCTGATCGCCGCCGTTTTTGCAGCTTCGCCCGCCGCCGCCGCTCGCGCCTGTTCACTTTCCCTGATCCGCCGTGTTTCACCGCTACTTACCGTAGACCATAAAGGCGGGAGCGCGGACCGTCTTTTCACAAACGCCGGGAAACGATCTCCGCCACTTCCCCGTCGGCCAAAACGATGGGGTTGGTTTTCATGCTCGACCCGCGGCTGCCGGCCACCACCTTGTCGATGTGGGCTTCGTTGACGCCGTAAGCGCCGAGCCGGGGCAAGGACAATTTTTCCGTCCACATCCTCAGGGTTTTGACCAGGGCGTCCAGGGCTTCGTCGCGGTCGCTGAAAGCCCGGCCGGCAAGCAGGCTGGCGACGCGGTGGTACTTGTCGAGCGCCGGGTTGTCCGGTTCGCGTTCCAGCAGAGCCGCGATGTTGACCTCGCTGGCTTCGGCGACCAGGGTGCCGCAGACGACGCCATGCGGAATGGGGAAAAAGGCGCCCAGGGGCGACGCCAGCCCGTGCACCGCGCCGAGTCCGGTCTGGGCCAGGCAGATGCCCGACATCAGCGAAGCATAGGCGATTTTCGAGCGGCCCGCTGCGGCGCTTTCCCCTTCCCCTTGCCAGGCGGCGAAGAAGCCTTTGCCGAAGGCCTCCATGCCGGACCAGGCCAGCGCTTCGGTCAGCGGGTTGGCCCTGGCCGAAACGAACGATTCCAAAAGCTGGGTGAAGGCGTCCATGCCGTTGGCGGCGAGGACCGTTGGCGGGCAGGATTCGAGGAGCGCCGGGTCGACGATGGCCAGCTTGGCGACCAGCGCCTCGTCACGGAATGACTTTTTGAATCCCTCCTCGCCAGGCCGGCTCAGCACCGCGTTCTTGGTTGCCTCGCTGCCGGTGCCTGCCGTTGTAGGAACGGCGATGAAGGGGACGGCGGGTCCTTGATAGGGAATCTCCGGCCCCACCCCTTCCAGGTGGTCGATCACCGAGTTGCCGGTTCCGAGCAGGCCGGCGATGGCCTTGGCCGCGTCCATGGCGCTGCCGCCGCCGATGCCGAGGACCAGGTCAAAGCCGGCGTCGCGGAATTGAGCCACCGCTTCGTCGATCAGCTCGGGGGAGGGCTCGCCGTCGACGGCGAAGGCCTCCCAGGCCATGCCGTTTCCTTCCAGCCCTTCCCGCAGGCGCCGCCAAGCGGGCGTCGCCCGCAACGACCGGGCGCCGGTGACGATGAGGGCGCGCCCGCCGAAAGCGGCGGCGTGATCGGCAATCGAGGCCGCCGCCCCGGCGCCGAAAACGATCCGCGGCAGCCGGGCGATGACGAAAGGATCGATCGCGGCCATGGGGTTAGAGCGCTTCAAGATTAGTCGGCGCCAGCCCACTCCCCCTCCCGGCCACCCACAGCGTACAATGGCATTGGTTGGCTGGGAGGGGGAGTGGGCTGGCGCCGATTTTCTTAATAGACATGTTTTAATCTTTCGGGAACAGTCCCTGGAAGGAAACGCCCCGGCGCGGTTCGGCCATCATCTCGGCGACGGCCTCGCGCCATTCGAGGTAGTGTTCGGTTTCCTTGTGGGCCGCCGCGTCCTCCGGCCGGGCGTAAGCTTCGTAGAGGACGAATTTCACCGGATCGGCGGAATCCCGCAACACATCGAACCTGAGGTTTCCAGGTTCTTTCACCGATCCTTGGTGATTGATGCGCGTCGCCGCGATGAAATCGTCGACGCGGTCCGGCTTGACGGTGACGTGGACGATGGTGACATGCATGGACTTCCTCCCGCAAACGTGGACTGGATGTTTGCCGGTTCCCCGGTGGGAGACTATAGGCAACGTTGCCGCCGCCGTGAAGACGCCTGCTCGGTGGCCGCTTCGGCCTGGCTTGCATATGATTACAAAAAATTACGTTTTTAATATATCAGACTCATTGTTGACTGAATATATTTTCCATGTTAACTATGTCATATATATTTATGTACAAAATATCTATGTAGTATATGATCATGCCGCCGCTTGCCAATGCCGAGACGCCGCCCCGGGTTGCCGAAGGCAGCCCGCCCGAACCGTTTGTCCGGAGGTCCGACTTCGATCAATTCCGGGACGCCCTCCATAGTTTCCAGGAAGGCTCGTGGTCCGAGGACAGGTGGACGACTTTCCGCCTGCGCTTCGGCGGCATTTACGCCCAGAAGCAAGCCGGAATGTACATGGTGCGGACGAAGATTCCGGGCGGCCGGCTGAGCTTTCGCCAGGCCCGCGCCATCGCCGCCGCCAACCGCAAATTCTGCGGCGGCGACATCCTCATCACCACCCGCCAGGAACTGCAACTTTATTTCGTTCCCCTGGACGCCACCGAGGGCCTTCTCGATGCTCTCAACCAGGGCGGCGTGACCACCCGCGAGACGGCCGGGAACACGTTCCGCAACACCGTCGGCTGCTCCTTGGCCGGCATTTGCCCGCACGAACGCGTCGACGCCGGCAAGGTGGCGGAGCAACTGGCCGGCATGTGGTTTCGCCACCCGCTCGTCCAGCACATGCCGCGCAAGTTCAAGACGACGATTTCCGGTTGCGCCCATGACTGCGGCTTCGCCTCCATCGACGATCTGGGCTTCATCGCCATCGTCAGGGACGGCCAGCCGGGCTTCAAGGTTCTGGCCGGCGGCGGACTGGGCAGCCAGCCGCGTTCGGGGGTCGTCATCAAGGACTTTGTCCGCGAAGACGAGATGGCCGCCGTCCAGGAGGCCCTGGCGCGAGTCCACCACCGCTTTTCCGACCGCAAGAAAAAGATGGCCTCGCGCCTCAAATTCCTGATCAAACGGTTCGGCGAGGAGAAGTTCGTTGAGCTTTTCGAACAGGAGTTCGAACGCCTCCGCGCTCTGCCCAGGCGGCAGTGGCGGCCGTTGCGATGGCGGACGCCGGACGCCGGTGACGGCCCGCCGTCCCTACCCGGCGGGCGTATCGACCAACAAGATGGCGGTGTCGCCGTGGTTGTCCGGCCGCCCCTTGGGCTGTTGGATTCGGATCGTTTCGAAAAACTAACGGACATCGCCGAGGGCGCGGCGGCGCAAGAGTTCCGCCTGACCCGCGATCAGAATATCATCGCCGTCGGCCTGCCGCCAGGCAACGCCGCCGATTCCTTCGTCAAACAAGTCCGCGAACTTGCTTTCGTGGTCGCCGAACGGCCGCGGGGCCTGGACGACCTGGTGTCCTGCATGGGCACCAGCACCTGCCCGATCGGCATCACCAACTCCCACGCCTTCGCTGCCGAGTTGCTCGCCGACGCCGACGAACTGGCCGATTTGCCGGCAATCCGGGTGCGCGTTTCGGGCTGCCCGAATTCCTGCGGCCAGCACCATGTGGGCGACATAGGCTTTCACGGCTTGGCCAAGAAAATCAATGGCCGCCCCGCCCCTCACTACCAGATTCATCTGGGAGGCAACGGCCGGCGGCCGGGCGAACTCGGCTTCGCCGGGCCGGTGATCCCCGCCCCCCACGCCAAGACGGCGCTGAAACTGGTTTTCAAGGAATACGGGGCGACGCGGCGGGCCGGCGAAAGCATGCGCCAATGGGTGCAACGGCTTGGCGGCGAACGCATCGAAGCCCTTCTCGAACCGGTGACCAGCGGTGTCGACCGGCAAGCCGCCGATCTGTTCGTGGATTGGGGCCAATCCGAGGAATTCTCCCCGCCGCTGTCCGGTTTGGGCGAGTGCGCCCACCCGGTGGTCCTGGGCGAATACCTGGCCGACCTGGCGCGGGTCGAGCGCTTCGACATCGACCGGTTGCTCGACCTGGGCAGCCGCGACCTTGCTCTCCGCGCCGCCGGGCGTTCCATTTTATGGGCTTGCCGGCGCCTTTTGCTGGTCGCCGGCATCGAGGTCATGGCGGATCATGACGAGGCCTTGATTCCTGGCGTCAGGGCCCATTACCGCGGCGACAAGAAACTGATCATTGCTCTGCATGCCGTTCTGGAAGCCACCGCCAAGGCCCACGCCGGCGCCGGGATCATTCTCCTCAACCTGGCCCTGGATGCCTGGATCGAGGAATCCGACGCGGCGGTCGAACGGCGTTTGCTGATCACCGTCCCGCCGATGCCCGGCATCGACGAGACGGCCGAACCGATCGACCAAGCCGGTCCCGGCGAGGAGCTGGCGCGGCGGCTGCAAGACCGCCATGGGCATCTCGACGCCCGGCAGCTGCTCGCCGCCATGATTCGGGATGAATTTCCCGGCCGCGTCGCCGTTTCCTCGTCATTCGGGATCGAGGCGGCGGTATTGCTTGCCTTGGTCGCCGAGATCGACCCGGCGACGCCGGTAATTTTTCTCGATACCGGTCTGTTGTTCGAGGAAACCCTGGCTTACCGCGACATCTTGCAATCGCATCTGGGTCTCAAGGACATCCGCACGGTGAGTCCCGATCCGTCGGCCCTCGAAGCTTTCGATCCGGAACGGATCTTGTCTCTCACCGCCACCGACAATTGCTGCCGTCTGCGCAAGATGCAGCCTCTCGTCAAGGCGTTGCGGGGATTCGACGCCTGGATCACCGGCCGCAAACGTTTTCACGGCGGCGAAAGGTCGCGGCTGGCGGTCTTCGAATTCGTCGATGGCCGGATCAAGATCAACCCTCTCGCCGCCTGGTCGCCGGCTCGCATCGAGGCTATTTTCAGGGAACTGAAGCTTCCCCGCCACCCCTTGGCCGAAAAGGGGTACACCTCGGTCGGATGCGCTCCGTGCACAAGCTTGGCCGGGCTCGGCGAAGATGTCCGCGCCGGCCGCTGGGCGGGACGGGAAAAGACCGAATGCGGCATCCACAACTAGTACACCCCGGCGGGATTCCTGACCCCATACGACGGGCTTCCGAGTTTCCCGGCTAGGCGCGTGGCGCGCCGTGATGTCAATCCATCACAAGCGCCGCGCAACGCCGTCCGAGAAGCTCGGAAGCCCGCCCTCCGGGTCGTTTTTCCCGCTCTCCCGGGGCGTCGAGAACGCTTGACGATGTACCCGCATCGCCGGCGCGTCCGCTCCTACCGGGAGAGCGGGAAAAGCGATCGTATGGGGTCAGAAATCCCGCCGTGGTGTACTAGAGCGGAGTTTCCGTCACTTCTTCCGGGTAAGTGATTTATCTCTGTGATCTCTGTGCCTTATCTGCTTCCTCTTTGTTCTCTTTGTTAAAATAAACTTCTTGCTTCCGGCGCGGCTTCGGCGGGCGGCGTAGCGGCTGGGGCAACGTCGTTTTTCAACACGGAGATCACAGAGGGCACTAGCGTATTTACCGTTTGACGTTAATCGCGTTGCGGTATAAATTTGCCGATGATCAAGAGTTTTAAGAACGCCAAGACACGCAAGGTCCATGGGACCGGCAAGCCGAAAGGGTTCAAGGGTCTTGATGGGAAGTGGGCTGTCGAGGTGTTCGACATGCTTGAGACGAACAACAGCTTGGATGATCTGCCCCGCCTTGCCAGTTACGGCTTGCACGCCCTGAAAGGCAATCGCAAAGGCCAGTGGGCCATGACCATCAACGGGCCTTGGCGAGTTTGTTTCACTCCCAGCGAAGAAGGTTGGGAAAATGTTGAAATCGTGGACTATCACTGATTGGAAGAGTCATGCGCATCCCCACTCACCCTGGCGACATCCTCAAGCGTGAACTGGAAACCATCGGCTTGAGCGCCCATGCGCTGTCGATGGCCCTCGGCGTTCCCGCCTCGCGCATCGACCAGATCGTCAAATGCCGCCGCGCCGTGACCTCGGACACGGCCTTGCGCTTGGCGGCCTATTTCGGCGGCTCGCCCATGTTCTGGCTGAACATGCAGACGGCCCATGACCTGGCGGTGGCCGAAAAAGAACACGGCAAGGACATTCGGCGCGTCGTGAAAGCAAGGGCCGCTTGACCCGGGGGGGTTGGAAGGGGGGCCTAATGGGTGACCCCATTCCTGCATTCTGAGAAATATGGGGTCAAGGCTTGAATGTTGAATTTTCTTCCCGGGCCGGAATGATTTTGCCGATCTATTGTAGGCTCGCCACCCTGGCGGTTTCACGCATGCCGTGGCGGAGCCAGCGGAAGCGGGCGATGGTTTCCGTGGACCCGTAAATGACATCGTGATTAGATGCTGACTTGCCGCGCCGGATTTGCTATATTTATCCCTGATCGTCTGTTTGGCCGCCCGCTATCGGGGCTTGGAAATCGGCGATGTCGCCGAAAAGATTGTCATGCCCGCGCGGCACGGGCTCGCCCAAAGCAAGCCACGGATAAAAATGGATGAATACGGATCGCGATTGGGAATTCATAATGCAAATCCCACAATTCAAGTCCCGTCCCCTTTTCTTGGCGGAAACCGCACGGAGACTTGCCCGTGAATGGATGGAAAAATACGGGAAATGAAAAAACTGCTCGTCCTACCCGTTCTACTCCTAGCCTTGCTGGTTGCGAGCCCCGCGACTTATGCGGGTCGAAATTATGGGAAGCAAGACTTTTCCGAGCATAATAGGTATCTGAAAGGTTGGTATTCCTATAACAAGGGTGACTATGAGGCGGCGTTGAAAATATGGGAACCTCTTGCCGAAAAAGGACTTACCTCTGCCCAGGTAATTCTGGGTAAGATGTACGCCAAAGGACAGGGCGTTCCCCAAGACTACAAGACTGCCGTCAAATGGTACAAACTTGCCGCTGAACGGGGATATGCCGACGCCCAGTCAAAGCTGGGTGCAATGCACGCCAAGGGACAAGGTGTTCCTCAAGACTACGTTCGTGCCCATATGTGGTGGAGTATTTCTGCTCTTCAGGGATACGGGGATGCCAAAAAAAACCGAAACATAGTCGAGGAAAAGATGTCTCCCGCTCAACTTGAAACCGCGCGGAAGCTTGCCCGCGAGTGGATGGAAAAGCACGGGAAGTAGTCGGCAAACACCCCATATCGCCAACCCACATAGTTCAACGACGATATCGCGGAGAATTTCCAGGCGGAGGGGCCGGGGAATAAGGGGTCAGGTCTTGAATGTTGAATTCTCTTCCCAGGCCCGAATGATTTTGCTGATCGACGAATAGTGCAGGCCCACCGCGCTGGCGATCTCGCGCATGCTGTAGCCGTGTTCCCGGTAGGCGGCACTCATCCAAGCCCCACGTCCGGCCCGCGTTTCCCGGAGCTCCTCCAGGGGTGGCCGGGCAGTAAGGCCGCGAATTCCGGGAACATCGGCATCCGGCGCTGGCGCGTGGGCGCGGATTTCGGCGAGGAACGCCTCGCCGCCGAGGACGTCCACGGCGGCCATCCCATCCCAAGGGCTCGCCGCGCCCGTCGATGACGAACCGTCTGTAGGCGGCCCGCGCCGGCGCCGCCCGGCGTCCGAATCGCGCCAGCAGCCAATCGGTGGCGAGCCACTCGGGCGCGGCCACTTGGCCGGCCATTGCCCGGTGGCTGCTCCACCGCCAGTTCCGCGCCGAACGGACCATGCCAGCCCGCACCGGATTCAGCACCAGGTAGCGGCAGAGCTCCAGAAGATGCGCGTCGCGCTCCACCAGGATGGCCTTGTAGCGGCCCTGAAAGACGTGCCCGACCCGTCCGTGCGTCCTGTTGAAGCGCTGCGTATAGACGCCGTTCAGGTGACGCATGCCGCGTGACAGGTTGGCCTCGGGGGTTTCGATCAGCAGATGATAGTGGTTGCCCATCAGGCAGTAGGCATGGCAGAGCCAGCGGAAGCGGGCGATGGTTTCGGCAAGGAGGTCGAGGAACAGCCGGCGGTCGCCGTCGTCCAGGAAAATGTCCTCCCTGGCGTTGCCGCGCGCCGTCAGATGATAGACGGCGCCTGGATATTCGATGCGCAAAGGCCGTGCCATGGGCTAAGCATAGAGGGCGGTGGACGGAAATTCAACATTCAAGACTTGACCCCAATAGTGTTGCGCATCCGCCGTCAGTTGCCCAAGGCAGCGATCTCGGCATCAAAAGTCGCTAGGTACTGCTTCCACAGCGCATGCCCTGATCGCTCCGCTAGCGGCGCGACAAGCGCGCGGCCTTGCCGGAACAGCTCCAACGCCTTGTCCCGCTCGCCCATACGACTCATTAACTGGCCCAGTTTGCCATGACTGGCCGCAAGATCAGCCTGCCAGCCGGCGTTGTCCGGATCGGCTTTGGCGAGGCGCTCGGCAATGGCCATCGAGGCCCGGTAGCTTTCGAGCGCCCCTGAAAGGTCGCCTTGGGCCACCTGCACGTCGCCGATCCTGTCATGCGACACCGAGAGGTCGCGCTGCCAGCCGGCGTTGTCCGGATCGGCTTTGGCGAGGCGCTCGGCAATGGCCATCGAGGCCCGGTAGCTTTTGAGCGCGCCTGAAAGGT
>Ga0187833_10003403_pt1 | contig 16168 bp, 19 predicted proteins | sample ETNtaG_37_FD_167968 | JGI IMG/M metagenome (GOLD analysis project Ga0187833, IMG submission 167968) | Marine microbial and viral communities from oxygen minimum zone, Eastern Pacific Ocean - ETNP2014_SV_400_PacBio MetaG (Illumina Assembly) | ecosystem: Environmental > Aquatic > Marine > Hypoxic...
CACTTGCTTTACCAATTTTAATACCTTGGTGTAAGTGTTCTAAGTTGCCAACTCCTCCTGAAGCAATTACTGGTATGTTAACAAGCTTAGATACTTTTTTAGTTAGATCTAAATCATAACCTTTTTTGGTTCCATCTCTATCCATTGAAGTAAGAAGTATTTCTCCAGCTCCTAAAGATTCCATTTTTTCTACAAATTTTAAAGCATCTATACCGGTAGATTTTTTTCCTCCATGAGTAAATATTTCCCATTTATTTTCTTTTACTTTTTTTGCATCCACAGCAACGACAATGCATTGAGAGCCAAATTTTTCAGAACTTTCCTTAACTAAATTTTTATTATTTACTGCAGCTGTATTTATTGAAACTTTGTCAGCACCAGCCAATAGTAAATTTCTTATATCCTCTAGCGTCCGAACCCCTCCCCCAACTGTTAATGGCATAAAGCATTTTTCCGCGGTCTTTTTAACTGTATCCAATATAATATCCCTATTTTCATTTGAGGCTGTAATATCTAAAAAACATAATTCATCTGCGCCTTGTTCATCATATATTTTTGCTTGCTCTACTGGATCTCCAGCATCGACTAAATCTACAAAGTTAATCCCTTTAACTACTCTTCCATTTTTTACATCTAAACAAGGTATAATTCTATTTTTTAACATTTTAAATTAACTCCGCTAGATCACTAATTTTTATATCACCATCATAAATTGATTTGCCTACTATCACGCCTTCAATATTTGAATTACTTAGTAATTTAATTTTTTTTATATCTTCTATTGAAGAAACCCCTCCCGAAATAACTAAAGGAATTTTTACTTTACTAGATAACTCAACTGTATCCTTTATATTTGGCCCTTTTTTTGTACCATCTTTATTTATATCTGTATAAACGATTCTAGAAACGCCAAAATTTTGAATTTCCTTTATATAGTCTATGGCAGAAATATTAGTTTGTTTTTTCCATCCGGATAAAGCGATCAAGCCATCTTTAACATCTAAGGCAACAGCAATTTTATTTTTAAATTTATCGCAAGCGGTTTTAAGTAAATCTATATTTTCTACAGCAGCGGTACCCATAACAACCTTATCGACACCCATTTCTATCCAATTATTTATATCATTGATTGTTCGTATGCCGCCTCCAATTTGGAATCTTGATTTTACTTTTTTTATTATTTCTTTAACAACAATAGAATTAACTGGCTTTCCTTGAAGTGCGCCATCTAAATCAATAATGTGAATATCGTTAAAACCACTTTGAGAATATTTTATAGCTTGATTGACTGGTGTATCTTCATAAGAAGTTATTTTATTAAAATCACCTTTTATGAGTCTGGCACACTTACCATCTTTAATATCAATGGCCGGGAAAATAATCATTTAAAACTCCCATTTTAAAAAATTTTCTAAAATTTTTAATCCATTTTTTTGACTTTTTTCTGGATGAAATTGGGTACCAATAATATTTTCTTTAGCAATCGCAACGACGATTGAATTACCATAATTTGCGGTAGCAATTATACAATCTTTTTGTTTTGTTAAAAATTCATAGCTATGAAGAAAATACATATGGGATCTATTTTTCAGACCAGAAAAGAGGGCAAAATCTTTTTTAAATTCTATTTGATTCCAGCCCATATGTGGCAGTTTTAATGTTTTGTTAATATTGTTTATTTTTTTTACTGTTGCGTCTACCCAGCCAAAGCCTTTTGTTTCTTGTAATTCATAACCAATTTTAGCAAATAGTTGCATACCAACACATATTCCAAAAATAGGTTTTTTTTTTACTAAAACAAATTCGTTTAAAGCGTCCTCTAAACCCAAAATTTTTTTTATACCTAAATAGCAATCTCTAAAAGATCCTTGGCCTGGAAGAATTATTTTATTTGATTTTTTAATTACTTCCGGATTAGATGTAACTACTATTTTTAAATCTAAATTCGCATTACCGGCTGCGGTTTCGAGCGCTTTAGCTGCTGACCTTAAGTTGCCAGAACCATAGTCAATTATTGCAATCGACATTATTAACTTTATAAAACGCCCTTGGTTGAGGGCATTTTATTTTTAATTCTTTTGTCTATTTCTAGAGCTTCGCGCAATGATCTTGCTAGACCTTTAAAGCAAGACTCAATTATGTGATGACTATTATCTCCATAAATATTTTCGATGTGTAAAGTAATACCGGCAGCTTGAGAAAAAGCTTGGAACCACTCTTTGAACAATTCTGTATCCATTTCACCCAATTTTTCTACTTTTAATTTAATCTTCCATACTAAATATGGTCGGTTAGAAACATCAATAGATATTCTTGTTAGCGTTTCATCCATAGGTATTAAAGCATGAGCGTATCTTCTTATTCCTTTTGATGAACGAAGTGATTTTTTTATACATTCTCCTATAGCTATACCAGTATCTTCTGTTGTGTGGTGTAAATCAATATGTGTATCACCTTTGGCTTTTAAACTAATATCGATTAATGAGTGTTTAGAAAGCTGTTCCAACATATGATTTAAAAAACCAATTCCAGTATCAATCTTATATTTTCCTTTTCCATCTATATTGGTTTCAACATTAATCGTTGTTTCTTTAGTTTTTCTTGATACTTTTGCTTTTCTAGGCATTTTGATTTTGGATAAAGGTATATAATCAAATAAATGTGATATCAATAAAATCAAAGATGCTCTTGAACTAACAAAATAAATATCCACATAATCTATAACTATGAGCGAAATTCAAAATTGGCATGGAACTACCATTATTCTTATAAGAAAAGGCAATGATGTTGTTGTTGCGGGAGATGGACAGGTAAGTTTGGGCAATACTATAATTAAAAAAACAGCAAAAAAAGTAAGAAAAATAGAAAAACGAAATGTTATAGCCGGCTTTGCAGGATCAACTGCTGATGCGCTAACTTTGTTCGAAAGATTGGAAGCAAAATTAGAAAAACACGCAGGAAACTTAACCAGGGCAGCCGTTGAATTAGCTAAGGATTGGAGAACTGATAAATACCTTAGAAGACTTGAGGCACTAATGGCGATAGCAGATAAGGAAAAAAGTTTTATTATTTCTGGTACTGGAGATGTTTTAGAACCCGAAGATGGAATTATTGGAATAGGATCTGGTGGTAATTTTGCCCTTGCTGCTGCAAAAGTTTTAATGGAATCCAAGCTCACAGCAGAAGAAATTGCAAAAAAAGCAATATCTATAGCTGCAGAAATTTGCGTATACACAAATAACAATATTGCTGTTGAAAAAATTTAATGGAAAAATCCAATATTACAAATTTCAAGCCTAAGGAAATTAAAGAAAACGAAGAGCAAAGTTCTAATGTAACTTCCTTATCTCCACGAGAAATTGTTTCTGAATTAGATAGATATGTGATCGGACAGAACCAAGCGAAGAGAGCTGTTGCAATTGCTTTAAGAAACCGATGGAGACGTCAAGCATTAACAGGTGAAATGAAAGATGAAGTTTTGCCAAAAAATATTTTAATGATTGGTCCAACAGGAGTTGGTAAAACCGAAATTTCTAGAAGATTATCAAAACTAGCTGAGGCTCCTTTTATTAAAGTAGAAGCTACAAGATTTACTGAAGTTGGATATGTAGGAAGAGACGTCGAACAAATTATAAGGGATCTTCTTGAAATCTCGATAGCAATGGAAAAAGTAAAAAGAAGAAAAGAAGTTTTTACAAAAGCACAACAGGCCGCCGAAGAAAGAGTTTTAGAAGCAATAGTTGGAAACAAGGCTAGTGTTGCAACTCGTGAAAGTTTTAGAAAAAGATTGAGAAGTGGAGATTTGGATAAAAACGAAATAGAAATTGATATAAATGATAGTGCTTCAACGCCAAGTTTCGAAATACCAGGTATGCCGGGAGCAAATATAGGTATGGTAAATATCGGTGAAATTCTTGGGAAAACAATGAGAAATAAACCCAAAAAGAAAAGAATGACGGTTAAGGAATCTCACGAAATTTTAATTACAGAAGAATCTGATAAATTAATTGAACAAGATAAAATTGTTAAATCAGCAAAAGTTTCCACTGAAAATAATGGAATAGTTTTTTTAGATGAAATAGACAAAGTTTCTGCTCGAAGCGACAGAATTGGAGGGGATGTGTCGAGAGAAGGCGTCCAAAGAGATTTGTTACCTTTAATCGAAGGAACAACTGTCAGTACGAAATATGGAGCAATTAAAACTGATCATATTTTATTTATTGCTTCAGGAGCATTTCAGTTAGCAAAACCCTCTGATCTTTTGCCTGAGCTCCAAGGAAGATTACCAATAAGAGTGGAGTTAAATGCTTTGACAAGTGAAGATTTTAAAAAAATCTTAAGAGAACCAGATAATAGTTTAATTAAACAATATAAAGCTTTATTAAAAACTGAAAAAATTAATCTTGAATTTACTGATGATGGAATTGAGAGTATTGCTGAACTGGCTACAGAAGTTAATTCTAGTGTAGAAAATATAGGGGCAAGAAGATTGCACACTATTATAGAAAAAGTTCTTGACGAGATAAGTTTTACTGCAACAGATAGAGGTGGTGAAAAAATTATTGTCGATAAAAAATATGTTCAGGAAAACTTGGGAGAATTAGTTAAGGACACAGATTTGTCGAAATTTATTCTCTAAACTTCTTTAAAAATATATAAAAAGCACCTTCGCCACCATCTTTTATTTTTGCTTTTGACATACTCTTTATTTTGTTTTTAATTTTTGAATTGTTGTTTATATAGTCGGGCACTGAATTTTTTAAAATACTTAAATCTTTGGAAACGTACGGACTGTCAATAGCTTTAGACCTTAGACCTTTGCCCGTTATAATTATAATCTTCTCGACACCTTCAACAATATATTTATCAATAAGTATTTCGATTTTATTATTTGCTTCATCTAGAGATAAACCATGTAAATCAATTTTTCTAATTTTTTGTATAGATGTTTTTTTTCGATCTAAATAACGATCTTTATTTTCGATTGTTTCTTTACTTGAAGTAAAATTTTTCCACGCCTTAAGATCTTCAGATGTGGGTTTTTTGTTCAAATTAAACTTGGGTTTCTACTAAGTACCAATTTGGATTGTTGCTCCACATATTTTTTGAAAATTTCCATACATCATTAACCGTTTTAATTATATCCGGATTGCCCTCTATAACTTTATCATTTTTGTCTTTTTTACAAGTTATAATTTCGCTGACAAAATTCACCGTAAATATATAAATATTATTTTTTTTTTCAAAATTCTTAATTTTAGCAGATTTAACGGCAACAAATGTTAGTTCCGATTTTAAATTTTCTTTTTTTCTATGATCAATTTCGTCAGAAAAATTTTGATATATTTCTTTATTTAGTAAAGATTTTAAAGTTTTTTTATCACCTTTGGCAAAAGAAGTAACTATCATTTCATAGGCTACTCTTGCACCTTTAATAAATTGTTCTTTGGCAACGTCATCAAGTTTACTTGAACTTAAATTAACAATTTTTTTTTCATTATTCTTTTGTACTGCCTTTTCATTAGAAAAATTTCCAAAAACTTTTTTTTCATGACCAGTTCTTCGTCCAAGTATTTTTCTCAATCTCAAGATAACAAATCCTGCTATCATCGCTAATAAGATAATATCAAGATATTCGAAGCTATTATTCATATATTTTTTGTAACATTTTATTTTATTTAGTATAATGGTTTATATCAACTGCAAAATATATACTCTAAAAACAATGAATACACTCTTGATGCTTGTTATAGGTATTCCATTAATTGAAATATATTTATTTATTAAAATTGGATCGGCAATTGGTACATTCAATACCATTGTTTTTACAATAATTACTGCACTAACAGGAATTATATATGCAAGGCACGAAGGATTTAACACATTAAAATCGGCCATTCCCCAGTTGGCAAGAGACGAGGTTCCGATCTATGAGATTATTACTGGAGCTACAATAGCTGTTGCTGCATGTCTTTTAATTCTTCCAGGATTTATGACAGATTTTTTAGGCTTTTTATTAATATTTCCTTTTACTAGAAAGTTGATTGTGCCAAGACTTGCAAAAAAACCTAAAACATACAAAAAAACAAAAAAGGATTTTATTGAAGGCCAATATGAAGATATAGACGAAGATTTAAAATGACCAAAAAATATAAAATATTAACAGAATTTGCTAAAGATGTTTCTTATGAAACGCCCGATGTTGAAACGTATCTCCAAACAAAAGACAATATTTTGAAATATAATTTAACTTTGGATATTAATAGCAAATTTTTAAAAAATAAAATGATAGAAGTAAATATTATTTCAAAATTTCAAGAAACTAATTTGGAGAGGAAAAAATCTAACTTTGAAATTACTTATGCGGCGATAGTTAGAATTGATGAAAATGTCACAGATGAAAAAGAAATGAAAAAAATTGTTTTAAGCGATGTGCCAAATGAAATTTATCCAAGACTAGAAGATTTGTTTATTACATTGGTAAACAAATCTGGTTTTCCAGAAGTTAAGATTGAAAAAAAAGTTGATTTTGAAAAATTGTATAAAGAAAAATTTAATTAATTAAAAAGATTTTTCTTTAGTTCTTTTTTTAAAAAACTCTTGTGTAATTGCATTTCTTCAGATGTGGGTTGAATAATTTTTTTTGAATATATTGTAAATTTAAAATCTTTTTTATTTATGGCTTCAAATTCATTTTGTGTTATAAAATCTAGGGTAGGTTCTTTTTGATCTATCAAATTAATATAAACTTTGGACAATAATTCACAGTCCGCTAGCGCATTATGTCTTTGTTTTTTTGAATAATTAATCCTAAATTTTTTACATAAAGAATCTAAATTAATTGCAGAGCCTGGAAATTTTTCACGGGCCAACTCCAAAGTATCAATAACTCTGTTTTTTTTTATTATATTTTTGCCAATCATTGTTAATTCATTGTTTAGGTGCGAAAGGTCAAAATCTGCATTATGAATAATTAATTTTTTATCGTTTATAAATTCTAAAAAATCCTTAGCAATTTCAGAAAATTTTTTTTTATTGGATAGAAATTCATCTGAAAAGCCATGAATTTTAAATGCATCCTCTGAGACTTTTCTTTCCGGATTCAACAAACAATGAAAAAATCTTTTGGTTGGAATTTGATTCTCGAGCTCTACACAGCCAATTTCAACTATCCTATGTCCTTCTTTCACTGAAAGGCCGGTTGTTTCAGTATCTAGGACAATTTCGATCATTTTGTAAGACTTTCTTTAAAACCTTTTTAACATTTTTTTTAATGGAATTATTCTTAAAATTATTTTTTATTATAAAATCCGATTGCTGTCTTTTAAATTCTACAGGAAGTTGAAGTTTTTTAAATTTTTTTAACATTTTTAAATTAAAATTTATTTTTTTTTTTAATCTTTTATTAATTTCTTTTTTTTTAGCATCTACAAAAATTAAAATATCATCTTTTTTATTAATTTTATTCTCCATTAATAATGGAATATCCAGAATAATAATTTTTTTATTTTTATTTTTATTAATAAAATCATTCATTCTAAATTGAACCTCTGGATGGACAATTTTAACAATTTTTTTGAGATTATATTTGCCCCCCATAATGGCCTTGGAAAGTTCACTTTTTTTAACAGGAAAAGAAGTTATGTAATTAGGAAGTGCTTTATTAAGTTTTCTATAACATCTTCTACTTTTCCTATATAATTTAGCAACCTCTACATCGGCATTAAAAACTGGATAAGCAAATTGTTTTGCTACATAACTTTTCCCAGCGCCAATGTCTCCAACAACCGCGAGTCTAATCATCAATCTAATAATCTATTATCAATTTTTGGTAAAATATTATGCCAAATTTTAAATGCTAATTGAGCTTGGTAAATAAACATCATTTTACCGTTTTCGATTTGATTACCAAACTGCTTTGCTTTTAAAAGAAATTTTGTTTTGCTTGGATTATAAATAATATCATAAAATAATTTGTTTGGTCCAATGTCGGTGTAGTTTAATTTTATTTCATCATCATTTTTTAGACCTATGCTTGTTGCGTTTATTATCATATTAAAGTCAGGATTTTTTCCCCAATCTATTATTTCTAAATTAGAATGAGCTTTTTTTAATTCTTCTGCCCTTGATCTTGTTCTATTACTTAAAGTGATTCGAGCTGCTCCCAATCTTTCCAGGGCAATAATAATTGAAGGAGCCACCCCACCCGCTCCCAGGACAAATACTTTTTTATTTTTAACACTATAATTAATGTGTTTTAAAGCTTGCTCAAATCCACCAATGTCCGTGTTATCTCCAACGACTTTATTATCTTTTTTAAAAATCGTATTAACTGATTGAGTATCTTTCGCAAGTGATGTTAGTTGATCAAGAAATGGTATGACGGACTTCTTAAAGGGTACGGTTACATTCGTTCCATGAATTTTGTCATTTTTAATTTCAGAAATTATCCCTTCTATATCGCTTTCATTAAGTTGTTTTTTATCATAAACAGCATCAATATTATTTTTTTTAATCCAATAATTATGCAACTTAGGTGACAGTGAGTGCTCGATTGGGTTTCCTATTACAAAATATTTTTTCATTCTAAAGTGTTTAAATATTCCTTTATATGTTTAATTGGCAAACCCATTATAGTATTTTCATCCCCCTCTATTTTAGAAAATAATGATTTGCCTTCAGCTTCTATTTGGTAGACATTATAAGCATACAATGCTTCGTCTTTTATTTTTGATAAGTAAGATTTTAATTCTTTGTTTGTCATTTGTTTCATAGTTAAATAAGCTTTATCGGCATGATTCCAAATCATCGAACCATTTTTATATATACAAACTGAACTTATTAGACGATGAGTTTTTCCGTTAAGTTTTTTTAATATTTTTAGCGCCTCTTCTCGATCCTTTGGTTTTGAAATCAGCTCTCCATTAAAATCTATTACGCTGTCAGCCCCAAGCACAATCTTATTCTTATTATTAGATTTTAAACTCGTTTTTTCAGCTTTTAAGTGTGCTAAATACATTGAAATCAGTTCTGGGGACGTGTCTCCTACACATCTTTGATCCCCTTTGGAATCTTTTAAGAGACTCGCTTTTGCTGGTCCTTCATCAACATTGGATGGCTGAACTGAGCATTTAATTCCATTTTCTTTCAGTATTTTTTTTCTTACTTTGCTTTTTGAAGCTAATATTATATTTTTTATCATCCGGAGTGAATAATATCATAAATTTTTATTATTGAAGCCGCGCTTTCCTCCACAGATTTTCTTGTAACGTCTATAACTGGCCAGTTATTTTTGCTAAAAATACTTTTCGACATTTTAACTTCTAGCCCAATTTTTTCTATATCTACATACGGGCTTGGTTTTTTTTCATTTAAAAAGTTCATTCTATTTTTTCTTACCTCTAACAGCCTTGATGGTTCTGCTATTAATCCTACTACACATGGGGCTTTAGAATTTTTTATTAATTTGGTGGGAATAGAGTTTTCACTTATTATTGGTATATTACAAACTTTATATCCTCTATTTGCTAGATAAATTGATATTGGTGTTTTGCTTGTTCTGCTTATGCCTAGGAGCACGACATCTGATTTTTCTATATCATTTATTATTTTTCCATCATCGTGGCCCATCGTAAATTGGATTGCTTCGATTCTTTTATAATAATCCTCGTCAAGCACATGCTGTCCACTAGGTATATGCGAAGCTTCTTGATGTAACAATTTCGAAAACCTTAATATTAAATCGCCCAAAACACCGAAACACGGCATGTTTATTTCTTTGCTTTTTGCTACCAAAAACTTGGCCAATTGCGTATCAACGATAGTGTATAAAATAATTGAATTCTTCTTTTTTTTACAAATTTCTAATATTTTTATTATTTGGTTTGTTGTTCTTGTAAATGCATATTGATGAGATTTATATTTAAAATTTTTAAATTGAGCTTGTAAGGCTAAAAAAATTCTATCTAATGTTTCTCCGGTTGAATCCGAAATAAGATAAACCTCGTATATTTTGTCCATTTATAAACTGTTAATAAATTAACTAATTTCTAATAACATCTAATAAATCGCTTCTATCTTTAATTTTATAAAAATTTATTAATAATAATTAACATATAACTATAAGTGAAAAACTAAATATAAATAATGTTAATTACGAGAATACTTATAATATTTTATTTAAATCAAAGATAGTTTTGAATTTTATTTTGTTAATAAATATTAAAAAAATTGTGTAAAATAATTTATTAAGGTTATTAACATGCTATAATACTAATTATATCTTTATTTATATTTAATTTATGAGAAGATTAAATAACTGTTTAGAAAATAAGAAATATACAAATATTCCCGTTTGGTTTATGAGACAAGCCGGCAGATACTTGTGGGAATTTCAAAAAATTAGAAAAAACAATCCAAATTTTATTAATCTTTGTTTAAATGAAAAATTGGTAAAAAAAATAAGCCTGCAGCCAATTAAAAGATTTGATCTAGATGCTGTAATATTATTTTCTGATATCTTAATTATTCCTTACGGGTTAGGACAAAAGGTTTCATTTAAAAAAAATCTTGGACCCATTCTTGGGAACTTGAATTTAGAATCGATTATCAAAATTAAACAGATCGACTTCTTGAATCGCGTTTATCCAGTTTATAAAAGTATAAGTCTTTTAAAAAACAATATGGATTATAAAAATAAAAGCTTAATAGGTTTTGCCGGCGCTCCTTGGACGCTTCTCCTTTATATGATTCACAAACAATCTCCAAAAAAAGATTTTAACAAAAATCAAATTTTTAAAGATAAATATTTATTAAATCATCTAATTTTAAAATTAGAAGAATTTATATGCCTACATATCGACAAACAAATAGAAGCTGGAGCCAATATTGTCCAACTTTTTGATTCATGGGCCGGCCTATTGTCAAAGGATGAGTTGGTGAATTACTGCTATATGCCAACACTAAAAATTGTTAATCACATTAAAAAAAAAAAAGTGCCCGTTATTTGTTTCCCCAAGAACATAGAAAAAGAAGATTATATAGATTTTTGTTCGATTGTTAAACCAAGTGCAATTAATATTGATTACGAAATTGATCCCGAATGGATAAAAAACAAACTCAATAATTTGCCTGTCCAAGGAGGGCTGGATCCTAAAATTTTATTAACCAACAAAGAAAATATAAAAAAAAATGTTAATTATTATTTAAATGTTTTTTCGGGATATCCCTATATATTCAACCTGGGGCATGGTGTTTTGCCGGAAACCGATCCATCAGTGATAGAATTTATTGTAAAAATTATTAGAGAAAAAAATACATAATGAAAAAAGCTGTAATATTATTTAATTTAGGTGGTCCGGACAAATTAGAAAATATTGAACCGTTTTTATTTAATCTATTTAATGATCCTGCAATCATTAATATTCCCTCCATTTTTAGGCGTTCATTAGCAAAATTTATTTCTAAAAAAAGAGCTCCGATTGCAAAAAATATATACAAAAAAACTGGAAATAAATCCCCAATCCTTGAATTAACACAAAATCAAGCAAGAAGTTTAGAAAATAATCTGTCAAAAAAAGGTGATTATAAGTGTTTCATAGTAATGAGATGTTGGCATCCACGAGCTTTGGATGTAATTAAAAAAGTTAGAGAATATAATCCAGAAGAGATAATACTTTTGCCTCTTTATCCTCAATATTCGGCCTCAACTTCGGGATCCTCTATTAATGAATGGGGCGACTTATGCAAAAAAGAAAATTATTATGTTAAAACCAAAACCATTTGTTGTTATCCCACAGAAAATAATTTTATAGCTTCACACATTTCACTTATTAAAAAAACTCTAAAAGCAATAAAAGGCAATAATTTTAAATTAATCTTCTCTGCCCATGGCTTACCGAGGAGTAAAATAAAAAAAGGAGATCCTTACCAGTGGCAAGTTGAAGAAACTGTTAAAAAAATAATGTCAAATTTAGAGAATGAAAATTTAAATTATATAATAAGCTATCAAAGTCGCGTGGGCCCCTTGAAATGGATTGAGCCATCTACAGATGAAGTAATTATTAAGTATTCCAAAGAAAAAAAAGGTATCGTTATAGTGCCCATAGCCTTTGTGTCGGAACATTCAGAAACATTAGTAGAGCTGGATATAGAATATAAAAAATTAGCTGAAAAAAATGGTTGTTGCTTTTATAAAAGAGTGCCAGCGCTAGGAATAGAAGAAAATTTTATTAAAGGACTTACAGAGCTGGTTTTAAAACAAGAAACAAGAGGCAATTTTGTTTCATCATTAATGTGTCCTAATAAATATGTAAAATGTCCTTGTTTAGAATTATGAAAAAATTTACTTTAGAAAAATGAACGCCATCTTATTATTTAAATCAATCCATCTAATAGCCGTTATTTCTTGGATGGCAGGACTTTTATATTTACCAAGAATTTTTGTTTATCATAGCAAGGCTGTTGCAGAAAATAAATCTGAAGATTTGATGTCGACTTTTAAAGTCATGGAAAAAAGGCTTTTTATTTATATTATGAATCCTGCGATGATCGTATCTTGGATTTTTGGCGGCTTGCTGATCCATACTATTGGCATAAATAATTTAAGTTCCCTTTGGTTGCAGCTAAAGATGCTTTTTGTGGTCGCTTTAACTATTTATCATTTCTTTTTATTTAATTGTTTAAGAAAATTCTCTGAAAATAACAACGCCTATTCAGCTAAATTTTATAGAGCAATCAACGAAATACCCACCGTTTTGTTGATTTTAATCATTTTTGTAGTAGTTTATAAACCATTGTAGACTTGAAATATTATCAAATAGTAACTATATTTACCAAGCGACATCTCCAACACAATCAATAAAATTATGAATATCCGAGAACTTAAAAACACTAGCTCCGAAGAGCTTATTGCTAAAGCTGAAAAACTCGAAATAGAAAATCCCAGCACATTAAGAAAACAGGAAATTTTATTTGCAATATTAAAAAAACTTGCGGATAATAAAGAAGAAATCACCGCAGGTGGCGTTTTAGAAGTTTTACAAGATGGTTTTGGTTTTTTGCGGGCGATCGAATCAAACTATTTGCCTGGTCCAGATGATATTTATGTAAGCCCAAGTCAAATTAGAAGATTTGGTTTAAGAACAGGCGATTCTGTAGAAGGACAAGTGAGGTCTCCCAAAAATGGAGAAAGATATTTTGCATTACTTAAAGTTGAACAAATAAACTTTGAAAGCCCCGAAAAAGCAAAAAATAAAATTGCATTTGATAATTTAACCCCCCTTTATCCAGATGAACAATTGGTAATGGAAACTGAAAAAACAAAAACTGAAAAAAATCCAGATTTAACTCAAAGAATCATTGATTTAATTGCTCCCATTGGCAAAGGACAGAGATCTTTAATAATTTCTCCACCGAAGGCTGGAAAAACAATAATGCTTCAAAATATTGCTCATTCAATAGCTATTAATTATCCAGAATGTTATCTCATGGTTTTATTAATAGATGAACGACCAGAAGAAGTTACAGATATGCAAAGAACTGTAAAAGGAGAAGTAATCAGTTCTACATTCGACGAGCCAGCATCAAGGCATGTTGCTGTTGCCGAAATGGTTATTGAAAAAGCTAAGAGGCTAGTAGAGCATAAAAAAGACGTAATAATCCTTCTAGATTCCATCACAAGACTTGGTAGAGCATACAATGCAGTGGTTCCTAGTTCTGGTAAAGTTTTGACAGGAGGTGTAGATGCAAATGCACTGCAAAGACCGAAAAGATTTTTTGGTGCAGCAAGAAATGTGGAAGAAGGAGGATCGCTCACCATAATTTCAACAGCTTTGATAGATACTGGTAGCAGAATGGACGAGGTAATTTTTGAAGAATTTAAAGGAACTGGAAATAGCGAAGTAATTATGGACAGAAAAGTTCATGACAAGAGAATTTATCCGGCCGTTGATATTACAAGATCTGGAACAAGAAGAGAGGAACTTATTTTTGATAAAAATGATCTTCAAAAAATGAATGTTTTAAGAAGGATAATTAGTTCAATGGGAACAATGGATGCTATAGAGTTTTTAATTTCTAAATTAAAAGCTACAAAAAACAACGCAGAGTTTTTTAATTCGATGAACAAACCCGCTTAATTATAAGAAATAATATTTTATAGATTAAATACCTAAAATTTCTTTTTTAAATTTTGAATATAAAATTGTTGAAAAGTTGTTCATTTGTTTCATATTTATTTTAGCTTCTTGATCAAACTTTTCTAAAGCACCATCTCCAAATTGAGCTTCTAAGGCAGACTTATATTCAGGTATGCATCCCCAATCATTTACTGTTGTTTTTTTAATTTCAATATGGAATTGGATTCCATAAGCGTAATTTTTATATTTAAAAATTTGATATTTTGTTGTTGGAGATGAGGCCAAAAGTGTAATATCTCTATTAGTTTCAAGATTTTTTACTTCATAAGAATGCCACTGAAGAGCTTTAATTTTTTCGGGAAATGTAGAAAAAAGTATATCATTTTTTTTATGTTCAAGAAAATCTACATTCATTATTCCAATTTCAGCAGGATCAGATTTTACTACTTTGCCACCAACCACTTCTCCCAAAAGCTGACATCCCAAACAAAAACCTAAAAAAGGTTTTTTTATACTTATCACAAATTCTTTTATTCTTTTTTTTTCTTCAATAAGCCAGGGATACTGTTCTTCCATCCATGTATCCATGGGGCCACCCATACAAAACATTGCATCAAATTTGTTTAAATCATTCGGAACTTTATCTCCCTCATCCAGCTCTATAGTTGTAAGTTTCCATCCGTCGGCGAGCATTAAGTCTTTAATGTATCCTGGATCTTCCACTTTTATGTGTTGTAAAATTATTGCTTCCATTTATTTTCAAACTATACTAAATCTTTATGACTATTTATGCATTATCATCTGGACCAGGTATTTCTGGAGTTGCTGTGGTACGTGTGTCAGGCAATGATACGGCTAAAGTTGTAAAAAAATTAACTGGTGATGAATTACCACCTCCAAGATTGGCTACCCTTAAAAAACTCTATAAAATCGACACAAATTCAATGATCGACGAGGGAGTAATTTTGTGGTTTCCTGGACCAAATAGCTACACAGGTGAAGATTTAGCAGAATTTCATATCCATGGCAGCCGGGCAGTGATATCTGCACTACACTCTTCTATTTCAAAAGTAAAAAATTGTAGATTGGCTGAACCAGGAGAATTTACCAGGATTGCATTCCAAAATGGAAAAATAAATTTATTAAAAGCAGAAAGTATTGCGGATTTAATTTCATCCGAAACAGAAATTCAAAGAAAACAAGCAATAAAAATAATGACAGGCAAGTCATCCAATCAATTTCTTTCATGGAGAGAGAAGCTTTTAAAAATTTTGTCTCATTTAGAAGCTAAAATAGATTTTCCAGATGAAGATTTACCAAAAGATATTCCATCTCAAATAAAAAATATTTCAGAAGAAGTTTTAAAAGAGATAACAAAAGCTTTAGACGATCAAAAGGTAGGAGAGAGGATTAGAGAAGGATTCAAAATAGCAATTGTTGGACCAACCAATGCAGGAAAATCCAGTCTCTTAAATTATCTTTCCAAAAGAGATGTTGCCATTGTTTCCGAAATTGCAGGAACCACAAGAGATGTTATTGAAGTACACCTCAATTTAGACGGATATCCAGTAATTATTTCTGACACAGCAGGAGTAAGGGAATCAAAAAATGAAATAGAAAAAAAAGGAATTAAATTAGCTCTTAATCGTGCTGAAGATGCAGATTTAAAGCTAGTTATTATAGACGCAAAAAACGTTAATTTTACAGGACTTTTAAAGGATTTGATGGATGAAAATGCTATTTTGGTAATAAATAAATCTGATTTATTAAATGAAAACTTAAATGTAAATTTAAAAAAATATGATCATGTTTTAATTTCAATAAAAAATAATTCCAACCTAGATATACTGATTTCAAAAATAAAAAAAAAATTAGAAGATAAATTTATAAGTCACGAAGACATCTTAATTACAAGAGAAAGACACAGACAACATCTTAAACAATGCCTCACTCATTTAAAAAATTTTAAAAATAAAAATGGAAGTAAAGAATTTGATAAAGCTGCAGAAGATTTAAGATTAGCAACCCGT
>Ga0187833_10003404_pt1 | contig 16168 bp, 14 predicted proteins | sample ETNtaG_37_FD_167968 | JGI IMG/M metagenome (GOLD analysis project Ga0187833, IMG submission 167968) | Marine microbial and viral communities from oxygen minimum zone, Eastern Pacific Ocean - ETNP2014_SV_400_PacBio MetaG (Illumina Assembly) | ecosystem: Environmental > Aquatic > Marine > Hypoxic...
GAATTTTCTTTTATAGAACTAATTTCCTCTAAACTTGGGCAATTCACTTTACAAAGTAAATCTGATTTTGATAATACTTCACTTGAAGTAGTTAAAATTTTTACACCAACATTTTTATAACTTTCATCAGAATAGCCTAAATGAACCCCGTAGTCCTCCTGTAAATAAACATTTAAACCTAAATTAATTATATTTTTAGCTGTCTCAGGTGTTATTGATATTCTCTTCTCTTTTGAATTTTCTTTTGTAGACCCTACAATCATTAATAAACTTTAGCCTTGTCGAGCTTTAAATCTAGGTTTTTTTTTATTAATAATATAAACTTTACCTCTTCTTTTAACCAGCTTGGAGTCAAGGTCTCTTTTTTTTAGCGATTTTAATGAACTTGCGATTTTCATATTAAACTTACAAGCCTGGCAACGTCCTACTCTCCCATACCTTAAGATAAAGTACCATCGGCGCTGAAGGGCTTGACTTCCGAGTTCGGAATGGGATCGGGTATAACCCCTTCGCAATAATTACCAGGCACGTTTTTATAATGTTTTTATATTATTAAGTAAATAGTTTTTTTAGTTCAAAAAATATTGATTTATCTCTTTTTAAGGTATTTTTCTAATTTTTTAATATCACTCTTTACATCAACAGCAATACTTGAGCTAGACAATCTTATCATCTTTATCGGAATATTTAATTCAAAAAATCTTAGTATCTCGATATCTTCACTGCTCTCTAATCGACTTCTTCTTTTTCCAAACTTTTTAAATTGTAAAAGTTGTTTTTTGTTAAATCCGTAAATACAAACTTGCTTGTAGTATTTTAAAGTATCTTTTGTATTTTTCAAACCTGGAACTGGCAACCGTGAAATATAGACTAAGTCAGATTTTTTGTTTATTGCTACTTTTGGTAAATTTATATTATTAGGATTTTCGTATTTAGTTATCGGAGTATATCCGCATATAACATGATTGGGGAATTTTTTTTTTGCTGAAATTACTTTTTTAATATCGTTATGATTGATATTTGGTTCATCACCTTGAACATTTATTATAATTTTTGATTTAATTTTTTTCGTAGCCTCTGCAACTCTATCTGTTCCTGTTCTGCAGTTTTTCGAAGTCATTATTACATTAAAATTTTTACTTTTAACAAATTTTTTAATTTTGTCATTATCAGTGGCTACAAATATATTCTTTCTATTTAATAATTTGTTACATATCTCTAAAACTCTCAAAATCATTTCCTTACCTAAAATTTTAGCTAATGGTTTGCCTGGAAACCTTGAAGATTTATATCTTGCTGGAATTATTAAAGTTACATTCATCTATTGTAAGTAAATAAGTGATTTTTTATATTTTGTTGGAGTTAAACTTATCAATTTTTTTTTAAAATACCTCTTTTTAATTTCAAAAAGCATTTGTTCTGTTTCATCAATACTTGAGTTAGCTTCTTCATAGCCATCAAATCCTGCTAGAAAAATTTTATTACTGTAATTTATATTTGCAATAAGCATGCTCAGACAATATCCAATAGCTAAAGGTGATTGTAAAATACAAAATTTTTTATCCGCTCTAATAGTTTTTGCACTATCCAATAGTAGCCCATAATCAATAATCTTTTTCTGTCTATCCAATGATTGTTTAATTTTTTTAGAAAGCATTGAGTAAGGAACCGCTAATTTTGTTTTCACGGAATTATGAAAATTCATATCTGCCATTATACGAAGAGGGTGGCAAGCTACTCTTAAATTAATAAATTTTTCTTCTATTTGTTTGGTCGTATTAAGACTTATAATGAATGGTTTTGTTTCATTTATAAATTTTAAAATTTTTCTTTTATACTTTTTTAAATTTTTGCCTGGTCCTAAAATCAAAATATTCTTATTTTTTTCTAACTTAAATATTTGATTACCTCCTTTAGGAGTTTTTGATAAAAAAATGAAAGAATTTAATAATTTATCTGGATTGAATTTTCTTGCATCAATTTTTTTTAAGTTATTTATTATATTAATATAATCTCTCTTATGATATCTAGAATCTGAAAGAATTTTTTGAATATAAGTTGGGTGAATTCTATTATGCGCTGCTAATTCATAAAATTTGTTTGGACCCCACTTATATCTTTTCTTTAAATTTTTAAAATAATTCATTAAACTAGGGGAGATGTTGTTATCTATCGTTAAAAATTTCTTTTGAATAGATAAAATATCCTCTGTTTTCAAATTTCCTGGACCTCGTCCCATTCCTGTTACGGTACAATCAATCCAAGAGGCACCAAAATTTTTTGCTGTTAATGAATTTTTTAAAGCTAACCTTAAATTGTTATGAGCATGTATTCCAAACTCCTTATGACAATTTTTTTTTAAAACTTTTGAAATTTCTTTTGTTCTATTTGGAGTTAATGAACCGAAACTATCTGCGAAATAAAAGTAATCAGCTTTAGTCTTATTTATAAATTTACAAACGTTAATAATCTTTTTTTTTTCAATTTCAGAGATTTGCATTAAATTTATAAAGACAGTATATTCTCTCTTTTTAAACCATTTTATTATATTTTTTATTAAAAAAATCTCATTATAGTGACACGCAAGACGGACAAATTTTATTTTATTATTTTTTTCTTTAAAAACTTTTTTTAAATTTGTGATTGGATTATCTAAAAAATCACTTGCGTTTATCATTAATCCGATATTCAAAGTACTTGGAATTTTCAAACTATTTATCAAACTATCTTTTGTGTAAGCAGTAAGCCCCTTGATTTGGTTTTTATCTAAAAACCTAAATCCTAGTTCGACAAATTTAATACCTGTTTTTGAAATTTGATTTAAATATCTTTGAATATCCGTTTTACTAAAATCCCAATTGTTATAATAGCCTCCATCTCTTAAAGTACAATCTAGAATATTAGTATTAAATATTTTATTAATATTTTTATAAATTTTTTTAGACCAAAAATCCGCATTTTTAGTTCTTACTCTAAAATTAAATTCTTGTGGAGGAACAAACAATTGATTTGTATCTTCAAATCTTCCTTTTTTAATTGTATCCATCCAAATTAAATAATCTGGCTTAAATATTTTTCTTAATTCAGGTGTTGGACAAACAAAGTCTGTAACAACTGTGTGTCCATTTTTTCTTAATTGATCTGCTAGTTTAGACAATCTTTTGGCTTGCCTAATTCTTCCTTTAAATGAAAAATCCCAATCATTATATTTTTTTCTTATCTCATCCGCATTCAACCATTTCGCTTTAAAAATTGTAACAATTTTTTTAGCAAGTGTAGTTTTTCCAGACCCAGGTAAACCCATTATCAAAATTTTTTTATTCATTGTTTATCGATATAATATTGTTAATTTGCTGAATGATTTGATTTAGCATATTTTAAAAATTATTAATATCATTTAAGTTTTTATTATTTTGTGGTGGGCGTGATAAGAATTGAACTTATGACCTCTACGATGTCAACGTAGCGTTCTACCACTGAACTACACGCCCTAAAATTTTATCAAAATTAATTTTTGTTATCTGAAATATGTATTTTAATTGAAGTTTTTTTAAATATAATCTTAATTTTGTTAAAGAGTAATTTTTTTCTTCAAACAAATGAGCATTATTGATTATCCAATTTTTTAATTCTAAAATATATAAATTTAGTTTTTGTTTGCTAAAATTATTACTATGAACTCTATAATATGCTAAGGTATCATCAATATAATATATCTTTGATCTTAAACTTAATTTTATAAAATAATCAAAATCTCCGATTATATTCAATTTACTATTAAATTTTTTTTTTTTAAATTCATCTTTGCTTACCAAAACAGTTAAAAGACTTATTGAATAATTATCAAGCAAATTTTGTGTAATATCTGAACTGATTAAATTTTTTTTAATATAAATTTTTTTCTTTTTTGTGATTTGGTCATAAATAAAACTGTTAGTAAAAATTAGTTTAATTCTTTTATTTACTAGAATTTTTTTTACCTGTTTCTCTAATTTATTTTTTTTCCACCAATCATCTGTGTCTAAGAACGCCAAAAATTTTCCTTTACACTTTTTAATTGCATAATTTCTTGCATCGTACAAATTCAACAGTCTTAAACTTTTATAATATTTTATTCGTTTGTCTCTAAAGCTTTTAAGTATTTTTTTACTATCGTCAGAAGATTGGTTGTCCCAAAAAATGAGTTCCCAATTTTTATAAGTTTGGTTAATAATACTATTTAAAGAGTGTCTTAAATATTTTTCACCATTATGACAATTCATTATAATGCTTATTAATGGTTGTTTACTCATTTTAATTTTTTTGTATTGTATCCAGATCAACTATTTTATCAAAATATTCTGAATACTTATCAGAATGAGTTATCATTAAAATTGTTAGATTATTTTGCTTAGTGAGTTCTTTGATTACTTCTTTTTCTGTAGCTAAATCAAGAGCATTAGTTGGTTCATCCAATACAATTAAGCTAGAATTTCTAAAGATTGCTCTTGCAATACCTATTCTTTGTTTTTGACCGCCAGATAGTCTGATTCCTCTTTCTCCCACAAGTTCATTAAATTTATTTGGTAATTTTTCAATGTATTTATCTATTTTTGCGAATTTTGCGGATCTAGAAACTTTGTCAAAATCAATTTCAGAAGGTTTAAGACCAATGGCAATATTCTCAGCTATTGAAGCATTATTTAAAAAAATTGTTTGAGGAACGATCGAAATATTTTTTTGCCAAGATTTCACATTAGAATTATTTATTTCAACATTATCTACGTATAGTTTTCCATTGAATTCATCTAGCAAACCAGAAATAATGTTGGCTAAGGTGCTTTTTCCTGAACCAGTTTTGCCTTTAAGGGCTATTTTTTCACCTGCGTTGATAACTAAGTTAAAATCATCTAAAATATTTTTGTCTTTAGGATTATACCTAAAACTTAAATTTTCAATTTTTATTTGTTTCTCAAATTTTAATTTGTTTTTAATCTCCTCAGAAATGAGCACTTGCTTTTTATCTCTATCAAGAATATTCAAAAATTCTAAAACGTTTGGTGTTGCCTGTCTAAAATTTATCGAAAGATGGTAAATATTATTAATCAGTGGAAAACACTTTTGAAATCCGTAAGCTAAAATTGCTAAATAGGCTATATTAGATTCGGCTGTTTTTGATGTAAAATCAGAAAAATAAACAAATGACAAACCAAATATAATAATAAAGGACTCTAAATATATCTTTGGAACCATCGAAATAGTTTTGATATCAGATATTGATCTAACTTCAGTTTTTGAGGCAGATGTTAAAGTCTTTGAAAAAAAAGGTTTTAAATTATAAACTATAATTTCTTGTAAATAACCTATAGCGTTTTCAAAAGTATCAATAATAAAATTTTGATTGTCATTAGCTCTCTGGCCTTTTCTAAGCACTATTGCAGACTTAATTTTGAAAATTATTAAAAAAAATATAATTACTGTAAAAATGATAATTGAAGTATAAACAGCTTCATTAATTAAAAGTATAGTTATTATTGCGAAAGAAATTAGTAAAGAATTTAGAATATTTATCGAAGCGAAAATCATCGTTGCAAAAGATTGAGATTTTTGAGCTAAGCTACTCATTACATCAGTTGTTCCATGTTTAAAATAGTAACTGTATTTTTGATTAATTAAAAAATTAAATATTTTAATCCTAAAATCACTCTTAATGTCTAGGGATAAAGAATTAGAGAGTTTAATGAATTTAAGTTTTATATAAGCGCTAAAGAGTATGATGGAAATGAACGCAATAAATATAACTATTAAAATATTTTCTTCTTTTACGCCAAAAAAAGTTAGAAAATTATCGACTAAATGTTTCAAGTAAAAATCACCAGACTCTAAAAAAAAACTAATAAATGGTACTAAAATTGCAACTGAAATAGACTCAGCTAATGAAGATAAAATTGATAAGCAAAAAATTAATATAATTTGTTTTTTTCGTTTTTTGCTTAAATAAAAAGCTACATGCTTTAAAATTTTATCGAAACGTTTTTTTTCAATTTGACTTATTTCGCTCATTTTAAACTATATTTTTTTTATAAAATAAAATCGTTTTCCTTAAACCAGATGACAAGTTTACTTTTGGTCTCCAATTATAAATCCGCTTTACTTTTAAAATACTGGGATAATTGCTAACAGTCTCGTCTTTCCGCATTGATATGCTTCCACTTTTTAACTCGCCTTTTCCTATATTCTTTTTTATTTTTTTTAAAATTGAAATAATCTTAAATTGTTTACCTGATCCAACATTAAGAACACAATTAGGATATTTATTTTTTGTTAAGATTAATTTGAACAATGAGATCAAATCATCAATATATAAAAAATCTCTTAATTGTGTTCCGTCAGAACATATAAATTTTTTATTTTTTAATAAGTGAACAATTGAACTTGGCAATAATCTATTTGCTTTTTGATTAGGTCCATATATTTGATAAAGTCTTAATATTAAGTAATCAAATTTAAATTTTTTTGACATTTTTTGTATATATTTACCTGCTCTAAATTTTGCTTTAGCATAATTTGCTTTGGGTAAGCATTTCTGGTTCTCTCTATGAGGAGTACCGGTATCCCCATACTCTAAGCTACTACCTATTTGTAAAAAAAATTTCAGTGATTTATCTTTAAAGAAATCAATAAGATTTTTACAACCATTATAATGACTTAAATAAGTTTTACGCTTATTAGAGTGATCTACATAACCCCCCAGATTTATTACTGCTTCATAATTAAAATTTATTTTTTTTATAAAATTTTTTTTTTTTGTAATATCTAGTATTATATATTTTATGTTTTTCAATTTATTTAATTTTCTAGGTTTTTTTGTAGATATAGAATGTATAGTGTAATTGAGTTTAAGTAGTTGTTTTGACAAATGAAAACCGATAAACCCCGTGCCCCCAACAATTAAAATTTTTTTTTTAATCATCTGTTTTTAATATATTTTTCTAGTATTTCTTTATCTCTTATAGTGTCCATGCATTGCCAAAAACCGTTATATTTATATGCAAATAATTTTTTCTTTTTACTTAACTTTTCAAATGGATCACGTTCTAAAAAAGTCATATCACCTTTTATAAATTTTAAAACTTCTGGCTCCATTACAAAAAAGCCACCATTAATCCATCCTTCATCTAATGAGGATTTTTCTTTAAAAGTAGTTACCTTTTTTGCTTTAATTTTAATCACTCCAAACCTTGCAGGCGGTCTTACTGCCGTTAAAGTAGCAATTCCTTTACATGATCTGTGAAAGTTAATTAATTTTCTTATATTTACATTAGATAATCCATCTCCATAAGTTAAAAGAAAAGTATCGTCCTTAATATATTTACTTAACCTTTTTAATCTTCCACCAGTCATTGTATCTTTACCTGTATAAACAATGTCAATTTTCCAATTTAAAAATTTATTTTTGAAATAATTTTTTATAATTTCGTTTTTATAGCCAGTAGCGATAACAAATTCTTTAAAACCATACTTAGAATAATGCTCCATGATTCTTAAAATTATGGGTTTTTTATTTATAGGCACCATTGGTTTTGGAATAGATTTAGTATATTCCGCTAACCGTGTCCCCTTACCTCCTGCTAAAATTACAACTTTCATAAGTTTTTTAAAGTTTCTTCATTTAATTTTTGATTAATAAAGTTTTTAATAATTTCAATTGTAGGGTAGTTGCTATCATAATTTATCAAATATTTATTACTTTTTTTTGTCAATTTTAGATACTTAGAATTATTAATTTTAAGAATTTTGATTAATCTTTTTTCAAAAGACTCATAAGAACATCTGTTTAGTGTAAAAATTCCTTTTATTGGAAAATCATAAGCATTTATATCGCTTAAATTACACGCTAAAAATTTACTTTTTAACATATGTGCCTCTCTCAGCATTGTAGTCATCGTAGCTATTACAACTTTACTTTTTGCTATCAGATTATAAGTTGTGAATTTATTTTTTCTTTCCACTATTGAATTTTGTAATATTTTAAATTCATTTTCATTTAAATAATTTTTATAAAAATTTTTTTCCCTTAAATAGGGTGGATTGTTTTCTATTAAATACGTCTTTTTTTTATAAACAAATTTCATACTTATCCTATGTTTTTTCTTAAATCTTATGCAATATTTAATCAGTTGCGCAAAAGCTAACTCTAATTTTTTTTTTCCTAGTTTTTCTTCCCATGACTCAAAATCTGATAAAAAACAAATATCATTTACTTTCTTAAATTTTCTATTTTTATTTCTTCTTATAAAATTATCTAATTTTAAATTTCCAGTTTGTAAGATATTTTTTACTTTTATTTTGTGTTTTTTGAAGTCATCTTGTTCTATTTTTCCAAAACTTAAATAGTTGGAAAAGAAAAAATTTTTATTTAAATCTACTTTGGTAATTTTTTTTTTAAACATTTCCTTATGTTCATATATTTGATATCTGGATCCATTTTGAACAGCAATAAAATGAATTTTATCTTTTAATCTTTTAGTTAAATAGGAAAAAAGGAAAGAGTTATCTGTAAAAGTAAAAGCAATTTTTGGTTTTATCAAACTTATTAAACTTAGAACATACGACTTATATAAATTTCCTCTATTAAATTTAATGGAATTTATTAAAAGCTTAGGCGTTAAATAAAATGTTCTAGTAGAAAAAAAGTCAGATTCAATAACAAGGAATTTTCTTTTTTTAAAAATGTTTTCACATTCGTCAAGTCTTTTATTGCCAAAAATTAGTATTTCTATATTTTTCGGAATAGTAAATTGATACTTGGAGATAATTAAGGTTTTTAAAATTTTAAAAATTCTTTTCATTGATTATTGATTTAAAATTTGACCCAATTTTTTTATCCCATCTATGTTAGAATAATTATTAAGATCTTTGTTAAATTTAGTTATAATTTCCTTTTTACTATTCCACCAATCAAAAGTGTGTTCCCAATTGACATTTATATGATTTATAATTTTTTTTTTATCTGTAAATAAAATATTATTATTTAATAACATTTTATATTTATTAATATAATTATAGTTAATATTTTCTATAAAATTTTTTTCATTAAAAAAAATTGTAGGTATTTTATAATGAAAGCTTTCTAAAACCCCTGTTGACTCCAAAATAAAAAAATTCAACTTTGATTTTTTATATAAATTTTTTACAGGAGTTTGACCGTTATCATATTCACATTTAAGATCCTTGAATAAATCAAAATATTTCACACCAAAGAAATTATTAAAATAAGATGCGTTAAATCTTAAGATTATGTTTTCTTTAATATGCTCATCTAATTTTAAAATTATATCTTTTATTTGAATTAAAAAATTAAAAAGATCATTTTCCATTGTGTGTAATGAGTGAAGATTACTTACCACCCATGGAAAAAAGAGAATTATCTTTTTTGAATTTTCCTTTTTAAATTTTTTTCCTGCGGTTTTAAAATTAAAAGCGGGCTCTACTTTACTTTTCATAAAGCTATTCTTTTCTGCACCCCAAGATATAAATTTATCAGCAATGCTAGTTTCAGGTCTAAAGTTATTTTTTATACGTGTAAAATATTTGTTACCGTGTTGACCTAAGAAAAACGGTATTTTTTTTTCCTTTTTTATTGCTGCGTAAATTTTAAATACTTCATCATATGCAAAGGACTCAGAGGTAAATATAAATTTTGGATTTTCTGGAAATCTTTTTCCGATAGCTATTTTTTTAATCTCTTGATAATTTTCTACACAGCTTTTCGGTAGAAATTTACTTAAATTTTCTTTTAAAAATTTTTCAAAATTTGTGTCTTGTTCATTTTTTTCAAATTCTAATTTCTCTCTCATATTATCTTTTTTTGAATTTTGTTTGATTTGTTCACTCGAGTAAAATGTCGGTAATTGATAATTTTTTAATTCTAAAAATTTTTCATAATGAAGGGGTAACATAGTTTTAGTTATTACCGAGTAATTATTAAAATTAACAAAAAATTTAATTTGTTTAAAAAAAAAATTATAGATCTTTATTATTTTTGTTATACTTTTATTGGAAGTATTTTTTTTTAAAACTGTTATATCTTTAAAATCTTTTGTACTTTCGTGGCTAAAGTCAAAATTATTACTTGCTCTTAAAAATGAAATTATTTTAGAAAAAATTAAAAAATACCATTGATCGTCATTTATTTGTTTTCTAAAGTAGAGTGTATCAAGCGGAGAAAAGTCATAATTTAACTCTTTTATCGCTATAATTTTATTTATTTCATAATTTTCTAAGGTAAATTTTACTTGTGAATAAATTTTAAACATTGTCTCAACATAATCTTTTAACCAAGTTCCAATAATAATATCCCAAAAATTAGTCTGAAAATTTTCATTGTGAATTGAGTTAAGATTCGCACTTATTGATTTCAAAAGCTTCTTGCTTACATTGTTACAAAAAGCGTAATTGTTTAAAATTTCCTCTCTTTTAAGTTCAGGAAAAATAATCTTTTCATAATTATCATCAGTATTCAAAAAAGAAATTGTGCTAGTTGTACCAATATAAGATACATTTTTATCTATTGGTTTGTATTGATTAGTAATTATTAAATTTTTCTTTTTCAAAGTTTTTTTTTAATCTTTTTTTTGATTTTCATAAATTAAAAATATCCTAGTCTTTCTAGATCAATGTCATAATCAGAAGCTAATTTTTTGTTTGAATCTTTAAAATGTTTTTTTAATAGATTTTTTTGTTCTAAAGATATTTTAATCAATCCTACTTTTTTTGTTTTTGGGGTAATTATTTTTTTGATGAAATTAAGTTTTGAGTGGAATTTTTTGTAGTAAGTGTTTTTTTTTTTTAAATTTCTATGAATTGAGGATGCTAATAAATAAATATTAGATATTTTTATATCGTTAGCGTGCCAAGACTTTTCTCCATCTTGGATAATGTGATTTTTATTAACAAATTCATTTTTTAAATTTATATCTTGAAAAGACATATTCAAAAAATTTTCCAATTTTTTCACATAATTATCAAAATTTTCTACTAACTCTTCATAAGGTAATATTAATATTTTTGGTGAAAAATGTTTTTTGATTTTATTAATTAATTCATTGTAATAAAATATTTGAGCTAAATTCTTATCATTTAATATTTGTCTTATATAATTATCAACTGTTTTAAAATTTTTTTTTTGCCTATGATAGTTATATGCAAATGTAGGAGCTATCACATCTGATTGATTTCTAATAGTGACTATGAAATTTAAATTAATTTTGTATTTCTCTCTTAATTTTTCAATTATCTCCTTCAATAAATAAATATTATAATCGCCAAAATAATTAATTTTATCAAAAAGTACTTCGTCTGAAAAAATGATTTTATTGATATTGCTATTATCAATTGTTTTTTCAATTTCTAAAATATAATCTTTTAAATCTTCTTGGATATTAAAGGGATAGATGGGGTCCAAGGTATATTTTGGTTTAAAAACTTTATATTGATACTCTTTAAGACGGTTGTTTGAAAAAATTTTTCCTAAATTAGTAAATCCTATACGAGAGAAAATTTTCTCTTGCAAAAACGAGGTTCCGGTTTTTCCATAACCAGGATGTATATAAAATTCTAATTCTCTCATTTTAAAAAAATTAATATTATTTTGAATTTACTTTTTAGTATAGTTATGATTATGTTCAAATAATGAACATCATACAACATTTTTTCAATATTTTAGCTAAAAAACTTAACTTTTTATATTTAGTTGGTATACATATAATATGATTTCTATAATTGTAATTTGCCATAACTATGGAAGATTTTTGAAAAAATGCGTTAAAAGTATTCTTTTAAATGAAAAAAAATATATTAAGGAAATTTTAATTATCGATGATTCTAGTAAAGATGACACAAAAGAAATAGCGTTAGATTTAAAGAAAAAAACTCAGTTGATAAAATACTTTAGAAAAAATTTTAATTCGTTGAGCAAATCAACAAATTTTGGAATAAAAAAATCTAAAAGTAAATGGGTTACAAAAATAGATGCAGATGACTATATCTCTAAAAGTTTTTTAAAAGTTTTTTATGATGAACTCAGTAAAAAAAAATTGGATTTTATCTATGGAAACATAATTATGAATGATAAATTAAGAAAAAAAAAAAGAATTATTAATCAAGGAAATTTGAAATCTAAAATATTTAAATATCCAATGGGGAGCGGAACTATTTTTAACAAATCAGTTTGGAGTTCTGTTGGAGGATTTGATGAAAAGCTATATTATCAAGATGATTATGATTTTTGGTTAAGAATAAATAAAAAAAAATTTAATATTGGCTATTTTAACAAAGCCCTTTATTGTTATCAAAAACATTCTGAAAATATGTCAAATAGTTTGTTTAAAAAAAATCTAACAAAAATGTATGTGTTTTTTAAAAATATAATATGACTATTCTTGTAACTGGAACTTCAGGTTTTATTGGATCAAACCTCACACAATATCTTATCAAAACTAAAAAAAAATTTTTTGGCATTGATAAAATAAATAATCCATATTTCAAGTTTAAAAATTTTGCTAAAATTGATTTGCAAAATAAGAAGGGAATTGAAAAAATAATAAAAATTAAAAAAATCACAAGTGTTATTCATCTTGCCGCAATACCAGGTTTTGTAAATTGTCATAATTCACCTGAAAGTGCATTTAAAAATAATATAGAAGCAACATTTAATCTTATTAATGCTTGTAAAAAAAATAAAATAAAAAAAATTATTATAGCCTCATCGATGGGAGTCGATAATTATATTAGAAATCCAAGTATTTATGGTTTATCAAAATTTATTTGTGAAAATTTTGCAAATACTTTTAATTCAGCTTTTAATATGAATATCAAAATTTGTAAAATTTCAAATGTCTTCGGACCATTTTCGAAACACAAAACCAGCGCTGTACACGCTTTTATAAAAAGTATTTTAAAAGGTGAAAAAATAAAAATACACAAAAAAGGTTTTCAAAAAAGAGATTTTATTTTTGTCGATGATGTCTGTAAAAAGTTAGTTTTTAGTAATTCAAAAAATTTTAAAAATAATGAAATTCTAATAAATACAAATAAGTTTTTAAGGATAATTGATATGGCACTTTTGATAAAAAAAATATCCAAGAAAAATAATAAATTAAAATACGTTAAAACTCCCGATGGATATGACGACAAAGTTTATATTAAACCTATTACAAAGGTACAAAAAAGTTTTATAAAAAAATTGGAAAGCACTTATAATTGGTATACGAATAATCGAAATTAAAAAAATGAAAATACTTATTCTCGGCGCTGATGGATACCTTGGTTGGCCAACTTCAATTCATTTTGCAAATACAGGACATGAAGTTTTTGCAGTAGATAATTTATCAAAAAGAAAAATAGAGTTAGAATACGGAGTTGAACCTCTTAAGAGAATAAAACCATTTAATGAAAGAGTTAAAATATGGAACGCTAATCAAAATAATAAGATTAAATATCTAGTCGCCGATTTATTAAATTATAAAGTTCTTTATCAAATCATAGAAAATTTTAGACCTGATGCTATAATTCACTATGCGGAACAGCCATCTGCTCCTTACTCAATGGCCTCAAGAGAAAAAGCAGTTTTTACGCAATATAACAATGTCATAGGTAATCTTAATTTATTATTTGCGATGAAAAAATTCTGTCCGGATAGTCATTTAATAAAACTTGGTACTTTAGGTGAATATGGAACTCCTAATATAGACATTGAAGAAGGATGGTTAAATGTCGAACATAATGGACGAAAAGATAGAATTTTGTTTCCGAAAAAACCTGGAAGTTTTTACCATCTGTCAAAAGTTCATGACAGTGCAAACATTGAATTTGCTTGTAGAATTTGGGGATTGAAATGTACTGACTTAAACCAAGGGCTCGTATACGGGTTAAGTACCGACGAAATTGAGCTAGATCCTGAAAATTTAGCAACATCTTTTCATTACGATGCAATTTTTGGAACTATAGTTAATAGATTTATTTCTCAGATCGCATGTAACAAAAAAATGACTGTATACGGTCAAGGTAACCAAAAAAGAGGTTTTTTAAATCTTGCTGACACAATAAATTGCGTAAAAATCGCGAGTCATAATCCTCCAAAAAAAGCAGAATTTAGAGTGTTTAACCAATTTACCGAATTTTGCTCTCTAAACGAAATTGCAAATAAAATTAAAAGTTTTGGTGATAAAAAAAATATAAAAGCGCAAATATCCCACATCAAAAATCCTAGGATTGAAGAGGAAGATCATTATTATAATCCTAAAAATACTTCTCTAATCTCTTTGGGTTTAGACCCTATTATCTTGAACGAAAAAGAAATAGATAAAATTTTCAGGGTAGTTAAAAAAAATCAAAATCTAATTAATATTGATACATTGAACCCAAACATTAATTGGAAAAATTAAATATATAAATTTTTAATGTTTAAAAAAAGAAAACCTTATTTAATTGCAGAAGTCGGAAGTAATCATTTAGGCAGAGAGAAACTTTCAAAACAATCAATTATACTGGCTAAAAAAGCTGGAGCAGATTGTATTAAGTTCCAATTATTTAATGAGAACAACTTGGTAAACAGTAAATTAAAAGTTTATAAACATGTAGCAGACAAAAAATTAAAATACCAGTATCAAAGATTTAAAAAAGTAAAAATTTCAATCGACCAGGTAAAGATTTTTTCTAAATTAGCAAAAAAATATAAGATTGATTTTTGCGTCACCCCATTTGATCATTCATATGTGAAAAAAATTAAAAATTATGTTTCTTTTTTTAAGGTAGCTTCTGGTGATATAAATAATATCGATTTACTAAAAGAAATCTCTAAAACAAAAAAAAAAGTGGTTATATCAACGGGAATGTCTAATTTAAAAGAAATTAAAAAAGCGCTTAATTTTTTCCCAAGAAATAAAGTGGTTTTATTACACTGTATATCGAATTACCCGACAGCCAAAAAAGATGCAAATTTAATTAATATAAAATTTTTGAGAAAAAAATTTGGTGTAAGCACCGGCTATTCTGACCATGTTCCGGGTATTGAAACAGCTGCTAAATCTGTATTTTTTGGAGCAAAAGTTATTGAAAAACATTTTATGCCAATTAAATCAAAATTAGCAGGAGATTATAAATTATCTGTAGACCATCGAGAGCTTAAAAGATTAGTTAATTTAATAAAGGAAAATATAAATCTTATAGGATGTCCAAGAAAAAAAGAGTTTGCATGTGAAAAGTATGGAAAAAAAACATTAAGAAGAAGTATTTATTTTTCTAACAATTTTAAAATTGGACACTATTTAAAAAAAGAAGACTTTGTTTTCTTAAGGCCTTTTGAAAAGAAGGGGGTCAAAATTGAAGATTTAAAAAAGATTATTGGAAAAAAATTAAAATCGAATATTAAGAAGCATCAATTAGTTAAAATTAAAAATTTTTAGTTGTGAAAAATCTTAAATGTATAATTGAAACTAGAATGGGTTCTAAAAGACTCCCTGGTAAGTCAATGAAATTTATTCATGAAAAATACAGGTTAATTGATTTCGTAATACAAAATGCTCTTAATTCAAAATATTTAAATAAAAAAAATATTTTTATACTAACCTCTAGTAAAAAAAATAATTTAAGTTTAGTAAAATACTTAGCAAGATATAAAATTAAAATTATTTGCGGTTCTGAGTTAAATGTAATAAGCAGATATAAAAAGTTTGATGATGGGAAAAATTACTCTATTTTAAGACTTACTGGAGATAATCCACTTATTGATCCTTTAATAATTGATAAATTTATTAAAAAATTTTTTAGTATTAAGATTGATTACCTTACTACGCGAGGCATGTGTCATTCAAAAAACTGGAATGTTAAAAGTGATTATCCTAAGGGTATTTCGTTAGAAATATTTTCCTCTCGCAAATTATTTTTTGACAGAAAAAAATTCACAATCTCTAATTACGAGTTTCCTACATGGTTTTTTTTTAATAAAAAGTCAAATGCAAGAGTGAAAAAATTTGCATCATTTGGAAATATTAAGAAATATCTAGGCAATAGGTCGTTTACTGTTGATACTATAAAGGATTTAAACAATATAAAAAAATTTATAAAAAAAAATAATTGTATTCCAGGAAGAAATAATTTTATTAATTTTTGTAATACTCATTAAAAT
>Ga0187833_10003405_pt1 | contig 16167 bp, 16 predicted proteins | sample ETNtaG_37_FD_167968 | JGI IMG/M metagenome (GOLD analysis project Ga0187833, IMG submission 167968) | Marine microbial and viral communities from oxygen minimum zone, Eastern Pacific Ocean - ETNP2014_SV_400_PacBio MetaG (Illumina Assembly) | ecosystem: Environmental > Aquatic > Marine > Hypoxic...
TTCTGTTTTCTATTTATTATTAAATCTATAACTACACTCATCCAAGCAACAGAAGCTAGAAGAGAATATAAGATAAGATATGAAGGAATTGTTATATAACCATGTCTTATCATAGTCTCTCTAGTGTGTCTATGAGCTAATTTTAGTACAATTATTATGATTATAAAGATAGTTATAATGAAAAATGTATTAGTATAATTTAAATCTAATAATCTAAAATTGTTAATGGAATTTGTAAATGGAACACTTAAATTAAAATCAATTAAAGAAAGATTATACAAACCTCTAAACAAAGGTTGAAAAACATATTGATATAAACTAACAATCAATAATGAAACTGCTATTATTCCAGCCATTAAAATTCTAGGCATTTGAATAAATCCAAAATCTCCATATCTTTTATTGAACATCATATTCTTGTATCTAAAAGCATTTAGTACAGCCCCTTTATACCATCTATTTCTTTGTTGATAGAATTCTTTTAGATTATCTGGAGCAAGAGTATAAACTTCTGTATCCAACACTTGAATTATTTTATAGTTATATTTTTGTAATCTTAAAGAAATCTCTAAATCTTCAGTTAAATTATTTGCATCAAACATTCCTATTTTTCTTAAAATATCTGTTTTGTATATACTAAATGGACCTGGAGTAACATGAATACAATCAAGCTTTGACATTAATTTTTTATAAAAGAAATTAACTAGATATTCACACCATTGTATTTTTTGTAATAATTTTTTAGGGTTTACGATTTTCATCAAAGGAAGAACTGCAGCTATATTTTTATCTGAAAAATAAGGAAGCATTTTTATTAAAGCATCTTTTTCTATAGTGGAATCTGCATCCATACAAATAAAGAACTCTCCATTAGCTATCTTTAATACTTCATTAACAGCCTTTCCTTTTCTTTCTCCTGGTTGTCTTCCTATATGTAACTTTTTTATGTTTTTATAACTATTAATTATCTCTCCAGTATTATCAGAACTCCCATGATCTACAGCTACAATCTCTAATTTATCTTTAGGATAATTCAAATTTAAAGCTGATTCAATTGTATCTCTTAAAAATCTTTTACCTTCATTATATGCTGGAATTACTATAGTTACATAAGGATAATGTCTTAATTTTCTCTTCTTTTCATCCATAGTATTATCTAAGAAAACTAACAACCAAAATACTATTACATATAAAGAAATAAAATAAGCAGTCCATATAATTATTGTTGTAGTAGATATCACTCTATTCTCCAAATTTCAATATCATTTTGGCTATAGATCTTTTTAAATTTATTGCTATAATCTAATAAAAATTGTAATCCTTCCTCATCTTCATCCCATAGTTCATCTTTCAACTCTTTATCTAACCAAATATAATCTAAACTATATTCTTCAATCATCCATTCAGCTTTTTCTAATTCCCTTGTATAAAAAAATTCTTCAGAATCAATAAATCTTTTATTCGCATCAGACGCAAAAGCAAAATTAGAATCCATAAAGTTTTTTGATCCACTAAAATATGAAATCCAATGCCCTCTAGAATAATGACTAAATATTACATCACCATTATTTAATTCATCATCTAAAAAATCAAAACTTTCCATAATTGCTTGATTTGGATTTTGATCATAAAAATTATTAAAAAAAGTTGAAAATGAAAACAATATCCCAATAATAAGAATGTAAAAAATTGCATTTCTTATCTTTTTAGTTTTCCAGTCAGTAGTTAATATCTTCACTGCACCTAGAGCTGCAATTAAAGATATAAAAAAGCTTAGGTATAATATCACATTAATACTAAAATTCATCATTACTAACAAAAATAAAATTGATAAGTAAATTGAAATATTTTTATATTTTTGCTCCCATAACAAAGACAACCCAAATATTGAAAGTATAAATGTAAACAAACTTAATCCAGCGCTACCAAAATCAGATATTAGATTAAGAAAAACTTTATTCTCAATAACATTAAAAGCAAATATTCCTGGAAATCCATAAACAAATAAATAAACAATCATAGCAATAAAAAATACTGGAAGAACTAACAACCATTTAAAATCTTTTCTAGAAAAAGAATATACAAACAATAAAAAACTAACTATTATCAAATTTAATAATCCAAAAAAAGGAATAAATAATAATAATAAAAAGGCTAGATTATTATTTCTTATCATAAAAAATAAGGTTAATAGAATAAAAAAACTAACAAAACTAAAATCATTTATTGTATTAAACAAATATAAAAAACTTGGAGATAATATAAAAATTAAAACTGATAATAAAGATGTTATTGAATTCATAAACTTTCTTAAAATAAAATAAAATAAAACACTAGAAGCTAATCCAAATATAACTGACAAAACTTTAGCAGAGTTTATTATAGATAAATTTGATAGTTTACTAAAACTACTTATTGTAAGAGCCCAAAAAGAGAATAAATAAGTTCTTCCACTATAGCTTAATTCATCAAATTTCATAAAAGGATCTTCTGCTACTCTCAAAAAATAATAAGATTCCCCACCAATTAATAAATTATGTGACAATCTAAACAAAAAAGGAAGGATTAATATTAAAAAACTAATAATTAACAAAGAAACTATAATCTTAACATCTAACTTTGTAAATTCTAGCTTCTTCTGTGTTATATACTTCTTTAAAGCAGTTATCATCTACATAAGCTATCTCATCTACATTATATATTTGTTTCGTTCTATCTGAAAAATAGACATATCTCACATTATACTTGTTTAAAGCTTGTAATGCTTTAACTTGTGATTCTGTAGTATAAACCCTTTCAACATCATTATATCTTTGGTCTATATTCTCAATTAACAAGAAATTATCATCTATTACGTTTTTTCTTTTGGCTATATTTGTTATAAAATGTCCTTCTTCATGTGAAGATAATATTGTAGAATCTTCTTCTGTTTCATCTCTCAACCAAATTAAAGCATTTAATTCTTCAGTATTAAGAACTTTATCTTTAGAATCATTAGCACCAATATAACTAGGAATGATTAATAATAAAAATGTCAAAATTAAAAATGAAAATTTGATATATTTTAGATAATTAGAAAATTTAGTTAATTTAACATATTTAAATGATTTTTCAAATCCAATTGAAGACATTATGGCTAATAAAATTCCCAAAAATATAATTGCTAAAGAAAAATTAATTAGTTTAAAGATTAATAATAAAGAAGTTGTAGCTAAAATACTAGTTAAAAATAACATATTATCATTCTTCTTTCTAATAGCATAACTCAATCCTAATATCCCAAATAATAACGGAATGATTCCTAAACTTATTATTAATTCCACTATATTAATCCCTTTGAAATAACTAGATAATATTTTAAGTGGGGTATTTTGAAAGATTATGTTAAATCCATGTAATAATATAGCATCTTTAAAAAATAAAAATCCTATGATTAATGTAACAAATATAGAGAATAAGATCGCTTCTTTCTTGATCTTACTAATTTTGTTAGATTCAGCTATTGATAAAATAAAATAGACTATCAATGAAATAATGAATAAAAAAGCCATATTATGTACTAATGGAAACAATAAAGACAGTCCCATAAATAAACTTAAACTTTTTTTATTTTCTATTTTTATTAAAGATAATATCATTAATAACATTATAAAAAGAGCAGCTGAAAAAATAGAAATATTATTTGTAGTATTAGATATTAAGACTGGAATAAAAGCAGAAGTTAATGTAGCTAATAAAGCTGAATCTTCATCTTTGGTTAATTCTTTTGTAATCAAATAAACAAGAAACACTAAAGAAGAGAATAGTAAAGCTGGAACTAATTTAAATGATACATCCCCTACAATCACATTTATCGAAGCTAAAAAATAATAATATAATGGTAAGAATATAGCTATTCTTCCACCATAACTTAAGTTATCTTCAAATAAAGGTTTTCCAGTTTCTTCAATATTTTCAACATTTCTTAAAGTAAGATAAGCATCTTCATTACTAAATTCAGCATCTTGGAAAGCAAAAAATAATCTAAACAATAATACAAATAAAAATATTATATATACTTTTTTATTCATCTTTTGTAGATTCTATTTCTTCAATTTTATGATTTTCTATATTAGAATTCTCTTGAGTTTTATTATCTACTTCATCTATAACAGCTTTAATTTCAACATTACCAAATTTTGATTTTAATTCATTTTCAACAACATCAAAATAATCAAAGAATTTAGATGATAATTTTAATAATCTTGTTCTTCCTTTTTTTTCACTTGAGATAAAAGAATTTTCTTTTAATAATTTAATATGGTCATATGCTTTATTTCCTCTAATGTCTATTATTTCACTTTGTAAAACTGGATTTTTATAAGCTATAATTGCTAATGTTTTAGTTGTTGGACTATCAAACTCAGAATCAGTTAATAATTGAGAAGTTAAATAATTGTATGCTTTCTTAATATTCAATTTAAATTTATTATTTTCTTCTATAATCTCTAAAGAACCTTCTTTTGAACTATAATCTTTAATTAATTCTTTTAATGTTTGTTTAACATCATCAATAGATTCAATACTACATAATCTAGATATCTCTTCTACATCCATATACCTTCCAGTAGTATATAATATTGCTTCTATCTTATTCTTTATTTCTTTCATATTTAACATAAAATTAGAGAATTTTTAAGCTTTATGGATTTACTTTGATTATAGCTTTCCTATCTTCCTTTTTGATATTATAAAATGAATCAATAACCTCAATATCCAACCCTTTAACATTTCTAGACTTTAATCTAGGAATTTTAACTTTAGATCCATCAACAGATAATAAAATAGAACTATCTGTATAAACATCTTCTAATTCAATAATATTACCATAAAAAGAAAATGGATTGTTAGTTATAATCTCAAATTTATTTGGTTCACATACTTCATTTATTAAAGTGTTACAATTATTGTCTACATTATCACTGCAAACTTCTTCAGCTCCAGGATGTATATTAGAATCTCCATCATTACAATCTACATCATTACAAAAACTATCATCATCATTATCTATACAATTTAATGAACAACCTTCATCTGTATCTAAATCACAATCATTATCTATCCCATCACAAACTTCGAATGGTAAAGGATTACAACTTCCACATGCATTTCTAACACCTTCATCAACAAAACCATCACAATCATTATCTCTCTCATCACAAACTTCATCTATTGGAATACATTCTTTTATATCAACAACTTCCACTCTTTGTTTACAAATCTCTCCAAAATAATCTAGATATTTACTATTAACTTTTTCTGCCATCTGCCACTCACTAAAATATATTTCAGGATTAGAAGGTGCAGTAACTCTAAAACTAACCTCAATTGAGTCTCCTTTTTTTACAACTTTACTTAATTTAACTTCTTCAGTATTCCATAAACTTGGTGGGGCATTTTTGGAGGCTAAGATATAATCTTTATCCCATGTAGCCCTTCCATTATTAAAAATTAGAAAAGATACGTCTATTGTTTCACCTTTCTGTATTTTAGGTGGAAAATTTGTAGATAAACATCTAGCTTTATTTAATGTAGTAAACCCAGTTATACTTTGTTCGTTTACAAAAGGTAAAAATGAAAGAATGATCAATGATGAAACTAAAAAAACAGCTATAGTAATATAATTTTTGTGTGCACTATTTTCCATTATTAATCTAAAACATAGAATTATTTAAAGTTTATTCAACAGCATATCTTAGAATAGCAGCGATTCCACCTAAATCTTTTAGTTGTTTTCCTTCTCTACTCTCTATTGAAACAACAAAGACATCAGTTCCAACATTAGATGCTTTTTCTTCATAATCTTCAATTTCTTTATCTTCTAAATCTTCAGTTAAGATTAAAACTTCAACCGCACCCAAATCTATAACTTTATCAACCTCTTCTTTACCATAAGCAACTTTTTTTCTATCTTTTCCAAGAGTTTCAAAAAATCTTTGTAATAATAATTTTTCTTTTGCAGATTCTTCTTGTGCTAATAAATCTTGAGCTTTATCTACTATTTCTTGCAACCCAAAATCCCCTGTATAACTTAAATCTTTCAATCCTATAACTTTTTTCTTCAATTCATTATTCAAATATTTAGATTCGTAAAATTCATCTTTAGTTGGGATTGGACCACCTAAAATTAATCCTTTCAATTCTTTCATTTCTAAAAAATTTTTATTTAAAGCTTCTCCAATTCTAGAAAAAAATTCTTTCACAGCATTTTCTCTTAATCTAGCATATCTAGCAGCTGATTGTCCACCAGCTTTAACTTTTCCAGGCACTCCTGAAGTTAAAGTTGTTATCTCATGAATAGAACTTCCTTTTAACAATCCTAGAGTAGCCTCTCTAGCATCCATAACAACCAATCCATAAACATTATTAGTATCCATCATGTCTTTAAGAATATCAATAACAAAATTTTGATCACATCTATACAATCTAGTTCTAATTGGTTCAGGGGGTTCAATACTCCAAACTTTTATATCAATTTTAGATTCATTATCTGATGCATTTCCAGCAAAAACAGCCAATCCATTTTCAGGGGTTTTTTTATATAATCTTAGATGACGAATAGCTCTTTCTAAAGAATCAATAACATTTTTTCTTGTTCTAGCATCTTTTATATTAGTTGCAGTTCCTTTTTCTTGCTCTAAATGTTGTATAACTTTTATTAGATCATAACCTTCAGGAACGTAAACAGATACTAATTCAGTATGTCTCCCTCTAATAGATCCAAGTTCATTCATAAATTTTCTTAGTTTTATTCTTTGTTTTTGATTCATATCAATCTAGAAAGTAGAAGGTTTAAAAAAATTTGGGTTAGAAATACATTTAAATAATTATGATCTATTAAACAAGATGTTAGATAATTTTTCTATAAACAATATATTTAACAATCCAAATAAAAAAATTACTTTATTTTTTTTAGTTTTAGGATCAATTTTATTAATATGGAGAAATATTTTTTTAGTTGATTTTAGTGCTTTACTTATAGAACCATCTCTAATATTCTTTTTTATAAAATCAGAGGTATTAGCCCTTTCACCTTATATAATTCTTTTTTTAATTGCCTCATTTATTAAAGAACGTTGGTTATTAATTATAAGTGGACTATCAATTTTATTGGGAGACATTTATGCTAATTATGTAGTCTATAATAGTCAATCTTCTACTGCAGGGATACTTCTAATTTTTATTCCTTATTATCTAATAACTTTAATGTTCATAATAATAGGATTAGGAAAATTATTTATGTATATAAAAACTAAATATTCTTAATAGATCTTAAAAACTAATCTTAAATTCTCCTTCTTTAATTGATTTAGCATTTGTAACAGCTTTCAAATCTTCTAAAGAATTATATAAAATATTAATTTCTTCTTTTGTTAAAGTTAATTCTATACTCTCTTTTAATGTTTTTTTATTTTCTGTTTTAAATTTTCTTACTTTACTAACAATGTTCATAAACAAATCACCCATAACTTCTAAGTTAGTATTAACTTTAGAAAAACTAGGCCACTCTTCTACATGTATACTTTTCTTATTTTCTTTTTCTTTAAAATATAAACTATAAATTTCTTCAGTAACGAATGGCATGATTGGAGCGAACAATTTTAATATTGTTAATAAAGTTTGATATAAAGTACACTGTGCAGATCTTCTTGATTCTTCTCCTCTTTTATCAGGATTGTATAATCTATCTTTAACTATTTCTAAATAATAATCACAAAAAATATTCCAAAAAAAGTTTTCAGTTTCTGCTTTAGTTCTTGAATATTCATATTTTTGAAAATTATCAGATGAAATTTTAACAATATAATTTAATCTGTTTAATAACCATCTATCAACCTCTTCCAAATCTTCAAATTTAATTTCTTCTTTATTATAATCTTGTAAATGTTGCAGACATAATTTAGAGGCGTTCCATAATTTTACAACTGTTTTCTGTCCAGAAACTATCTCTTTTTCTTGATAAGGAATGTCATCTCCTAATTTAACTGAAGCAGCCCAGAATCTTAAAGCATCTGCTCCATATTTATCCATAACAGTTTGTGGTTCAATTGTATTTCCTAATGATTTACTCATCTTCTTACCATGAGGATCTAAAACAAATCCAGATATAGAAACATCACTCCATGGATTTTTTCCATAATGTAATCTAGACTTAACAACTGTATTAAACAACCAAAATGTAATAATATCATGAGCTTGAGGTCTTAAGTTCATTGGAAATAATCTAGTATAAATTTGTTTGTCTTTAAACAATTCAGTAGCTAATTGAGGAGTTAATGAAGAAGTAGGCCATGTATCTAAAACATCTTTTTCAGGTTCAAATTCTATACTTCCACATTTACATTGTGTTGAGGGTTTGTCTTTTAATGGATCAACTGGAAGTTCATGTTCTTCTGCTAACTTAATTTCTGAACATTTTTTACAGTACCATACTGGAATTGGGATTCCGAAATGTCTTTGTCTAGAGATACACCAATCCCATTGTAATCCTTTAACCCAATTATCATATCTATGTTTCATAAATTCTGGAAACCATTTTAATTCATTCCCATAGATTAACAATTGATCTTTAATATCTAAATATTTTAAGAACCATTGATAACTTTCAATAATCTCAATTTCAGCATTACATCTTTCATGAACATTAACAGTATGTTTTATCTCTTTTTGGCTAACTAATAAATTATTTTTCTTCAAATCTTCAATTATTTTTATTCTTGCTTCTTTTATTGTCAAGCCCTCATAGTTTTTTGTTATACTAGTCATTCTCCCATCTTTAGTTATAGCTTTTTTTAATGGAAGATTAAAAGCTTTATACCATTCAATATCTGTTTGATCACCAAAAGTACAACACATTACAATTCCAGTTCCTTTTTCTTTTTCAACTCTAGAATCTTCTAATATTGGAACTTCATAATCAAATAAAGGAACTTTTGCTTTTTTATCCTTAAATTTTTTATATCTTTCATCTTCGGGATGATAAAAAACAGCCACACACGCTGGAAGTAATTCTGGTCTGGTAGTAGAAATAATAACATCTTCATTATCAACTTTAAACTTTATATCATTAAATGAAGAATCTTTTTCTTTATCCTTTAAATCAACTTGAGCTATTGCTGTTTGACATAATGGACACCATATCACTGGAGCTAACATCCTATACTCTCTATCTTCTTTATATAAATCTATAAAACTTCTTTGAGAAATTATTCTAGAATGTGTATCTATAGTTGAATAAAATATTTCAAAATCACAACTCACTCCCAAATTTTTCCAATCTTGTATAAATTTAGGTCCTAATTCATTTAAAGTGTTTAAACATAATTGAATAAACTCTTCTCGATTCATTTCTGCACTTTTAACATTATTAGTTCTCTCTACTAAATGCTCTGTAGCTAATCCATTATCATCTGTCCCAAAAGGATAAAATAGATTAAAACCCCTCATTCTTTTGTATCTGGCAATAAAATCCATTTGAGAATACATAGATGAATGTCCAATGTGCATTTTTCCAGAAACTGTAGGTGGAGGAGTATCAATAGAGTAAATGGGTTTTTCAGAATTTTCATCAAACTTGTATATCTTCTCTTGTTCCCAATATTTAATCCATTTTTCTTCAGATTCTTTAAAGTCATATTTCTTTGGGATTTCCATAGAGAAGTTTTTATATATTAATTTAAATAGTTTTTTGATAACAACATGAAAAGATTTTTAAAATGAATATCTTAATTAAGCTTCAAGGGAACGTAGCTCAGTCTGGGAGAGCACTACGCTGAAGACGTAGTTGTCGGGAGTTCAAATCTCCCCGTTCCCATTTCTTAAGAAAACTTTATATATTATATAACTAAAATATATATATGAAAAGAGAGGGAAAAAGAGGTGCGTTAGAACTTTCTATTACAACTATAGTTATAGTTGTTCTTGCAATCACAATTCTAACTTTAGGATTAGTATTTACTAAAGGAATCTTTGGAAAATTAACTTCATTAAGTGACGATGTTTTTGGAAAAGCTGATACAATAATAGAAGGATTGGAAGTAGACTCTAAATTCTCATGTCCAACTAATGTTAATGTAGAACAAGGAAGAACAACGACTTTCAAATGTACTGTTGGGCATGATGGGACATTAAGTGGAACTCAAACGTTTACTATGACTCAATTAAATGATGGCAATGTACAAGGAGGATTTGCTAATAAAGTAAAAGCTAGAATTATCTCTCCATTAAGTGTATCATTAAATGAAGGAGAACAAGCAACATTTGTAGTGCAAGTTTCTTCAACAACAGACGCTCCTTTATCTGCTGGAACAAATCCACCTAGCTATCAAATTAATGTAAATGCTGGTACATCAACATATGTGACATCTGCATTTATCATAACTGTGAAAAAAGGAACAGGATTATTCTAATTCTTAACATTTATATATCAAAGATAATATAATTAATTTATGGTATTAAAAGTATATAATACATTAAAAAGAAAAAAAGAATTGTTTAAGCCTATAAAAGGGAAAAATGTAAACTTATTTGTATGTGGAATAACACCTCAAAATTATGCTCATATTGGTCATGCTAAAACTTATGTTCAATTTGATTTAATTGTAAAATATTTAAAGTATTCTGGATTTAAAGTTTTTTATTTACAAAACATAACAGATCTAGATGATAAAATAATAAACAAAGCTAAAGAAGAAAAATCAACTTGGAAGGATATAGCAAGAAAGTATGAAAAAGTATATTTTGAAGACATTAAAAATCTAGGAATTAATTCTATTAATAAATATGCAAGAGCAACTGACCATATAAAACAAATTGTTTCTCAAGTTCAAACTTTAATGAAAAAAGGATATGCTTACAAAATAGAAGATGGAATTTATTTTGATTTGAAAAAATTCAAAGATTATGGAAAGTTATCTGGAAGAACATCCATAGAAGCAGAAGATGCAATAACTAGGATAGATGAAGATATTAATAAAAAAAGTAAAGGTGATTTTTGTTTGTGGAAATTTTCTAAAAAAGATGAACCTTCTTGGAAAACAGAAATTGGGGAAGGACGTCCAGGCTGGCATATTGAAGATACTGCAATAACTGAAACATTCTTTGGACCTCAATATGATATTCATGGGGGAGCTAGAGATTTAATATTTCCACATCATGAAGCAGAGATTGCACAAATGGAGTCAGCTTCTGGTAAAAAACCTTTAGTTAAATATTGGATGCATATTGGTTTTTTGAATGTACAAAGTAAAAAAATGTCAAAATCTCTTGGAAATGTTTTCAATATTAAAGATGTTTTAGAAAAATATGATTCAAAATTAATTAGATATTTTTTCATAGCAAATCATTATAGAATGCCTATTGACTTTTCTGAAAAAATTTTAGATCAATATAAAAATAGTTTACAAAGAATAAATGATTTAATAATAAAATTAAAATTAAGTAAAGATAAAGATGATATTAAATTAATAGAAAAAACAAAAAAATCATTCATTAAAGCAATGGATGATGATTTTGATACCCCAAATGCATTCGCAACATTATTTGATTTCATAAGAGAAATAAATAAAAAAGGTGGAAGTAAAAAAACATTAGAATTTCTAAAAGATATTGATTCTATATTTAATATTTTAACTTTTGAAGAAGAAAAATTATCAAAAGATTTGATGAATTTAATAAATGAAAGAGAAAAAGCTAGAAAAGATAAAGATTTTAAAACAGCTGATAGTATAAGATTAGAATTACAAAAAGAAAAAATTATTTTAGAAGATACAAAAGAGGGTGTACGATGGAAAAAAATCTAAAAACATACAAAAAAGTTCAAGCTATCGTATATGACATTAAAAATAACAAACATTATTTTTTAATTCTTCACAGAACTCTTAGATGGAAAGGTTGGGAACTATTAAAAGGAACTTTAGAAAAAGGTGAAGAAAGATCTTTAAGAAAAGCTCTAGAAAGAGAAATAAAAGAAGAAACTAATTTAAAAAAATTTAAAATAGAAAAAAAACTAAACAAACAAATTAGATTTTATAACAAACAAAAAACAGCTAAAAACATTATTTTAGAAGTATTCTTAGTTAGAGTTAATATGAATCAAAAAATAAGTTTACATAAAAATAAAGTGATAGAACATGATAAGTATAAATGGGTTGATAAAAATACAGCAATAAAAATGCTTACTTTTGGTAATGCTAGAAGTTTAATAAGATCTTTAAAGTTATAATCAACTATTTAAATAAATAAAAAATAAAATATTATGGTAAATAAATTATCATTAACATCTTTAATCATTTCTATATTAGGGGTAATAGCTGCTCCAACAATGTATGGACTAACTTTAGGGGTAATAGCTTTAATGATAGCTATATTTGCTTTAGTTCAAATTAAAAAAGATCCAATGTTAGGTGGAAAAATTATGGCAATTATTGCAATAGTCTTATCTTTAATCCCAATATTCTTTATGATTATCTTTCCACTTATAGCTGGAGCTTATTTTGCTTCTGGAGTAGAATTAGTACAAGGCCCTTAATAGAGATAATATAAAAGAAAAGATTTTTAAAGCCATTTTCTCAGAAGATTTTATGTCTATATATAATAAAGAGCCAAATGAATTGATAGAGAAAGCAGCTCAAGAACTAAAAAGTGTAGTTAAAGCTCCAGATTGGCATATATTCGTTAAAACAGGTGTAAGTAAAGAAAGACCTCCAGAAAGTAAAGATTGGTGGTATGTAAGGGCAGCCTCAATATTAAGAAAAGTCTATATTAATGGTCCAATTGGCACATCAAAATTATCTAAAAAATATGGATCTAAAAAGAACATGGGTCACAAACCAGGAAGATTCTATAATGGATCTAGAAAGATTATAAGAACAATCTTACAACAACTAGAAGAGCAACAATTAATAAAACAAGAACAAAAAGGAGTTCATAAAGGAAGACTAATAACTCCAAAAGGAAAGAGTTTCTTGGATAAAATAAAATGAGTTTAGAAGATATCAAAAGAAGAAAACTTGAAGAATTACAAAATAAAATGTTTAATGAATCCAATCCTCAATTTCAAGAAGAACTTAAGATGCAACAACAAATTGAGGCTCTTGAGAATCTAGCAAAACAACATCTTACAAAAGAAGCAATCCAAAGATATGGGAATTTAAGAATGGCTCACCAAGAAAAAGCTATTCAAGTTATTACTTTAATAGTACAAGCAGCTCAAGCTGGACAATTAAAAGAAAAAATTGATGATATAAAATTCAAAGAATTATTAAAACAATTAGATACCCCAAAAAAAGAGTTTAAGTTGAGGAAAATTTAAAATGGCAATTAAGTGGCCTGGAAAAAAAGCAAGATTATCAAAAAAATTAAGGCAAACAAGATGGGCTCCTTTCTGGACTGTTCCAAAAATATATGGAAAAACAAGAAGGATGCACCCAGGTAGACATACTGTAGTTAAAAGACATTGGAGAAGGAGGAAAACTAAAGCATAAAAATGGCAGACAACGAAAGATCATATACAATACCCTTAAGAAAAGAATTTTTGAAAGTTCCAAGATATCAAAGAACTAAAAAAGCTGTTAAAGCTATAAGATATTTTACTCAAAAACATATGAAAACACCAATTGTAAAGATTGGCCCTTATCTAAATGAATTAATGTTAGCTAGAGGAAGAAAAAACCCTCCATATAAAATTCAAGTTAAAATTATTAAAGAAGAAGATAAAAATAAAAATATGATTTCTAGAGTTGAATTAGCTTCTATCCCAGTTAGAAAAGCTGCTGAAGAAAAAAAGAAATTAGCTCAAAAGGTAAAAGACGCTGTACTAAAACCAAAAGAAGAAGCAAAAGAAGATACTAAAAAAGAAACTAAAGCAAAAGAGCATAAAAAAGAAGAAGCAAAAGAGAAAAAAGAAGTTCTAGAGACTAAAGCTGAAGATTTACAAAAGAGTCAACCTAAACAAAAACAATCAGCTAAAATTCCAGAAAAAGCTCACGCACATAGAAAACAAGAAAAAGTTATAGGTGGAGAAGGCGGTCAGAAAAGCACCTCCTAACCTAATTAGTTCTTATGAAGAATAAACTTCCTTATGAAGCAATAAAAAGAAAAGTTATAACTCATAAGAAATCTAAAACTTCTAAAGATTATGGAATCTATCCAGAAAAAAGAGATATTAAAGAGTTGATAGAACACGGAATTATTAATATTAACAAACCAGAAGGCCCAACAAGTCATGAAGTTTCTTCTTATGTTCAAAGAATTTTAGAGATAAAAAAATCTGGGCACTCTGGAACTTTAGACCCTAAAGTAACAGGAGTTTTACCAGTAGCTTTATCAAAAGCAACTAGAATAGTTCAAACTTTATTAAAAGAAGGCAAAGAATATGTTGCATTAATGCATTTACATAAAGAAGTTCCTCAATCTAAAATTCATAAAGTAATGAGAGAATTTACTGGAAAAATTCAACAGATGCCTCCAATAAAATCTGCTGTTAAGAGACAACTAAGAACAAGAGAGATTTATTACATTGAAATAATGGAGATAAAAGAAAAAGATGTTTTGTTTAGAGTTGGATGCGAAGCTGGAACTTACATAAGAAAATTAATTCATGATATTGGTCAAAAATTAAATGTTGGAGCTCACATGGCCCAACTTGTAAGAACTAAAGTCGGTCCTTTTAATGATAAAAATTGGCATACCCTACAAGATTTGAAAGATGCTTATGAATTTTATAAAGAAGGCAAAGAATATGAATTAAGAAATATTATAATGCCTGTTGAATTTTCAGTACAACATCTTCCAAAAATTTGGGTTTTAGATACAACTGTAGATGCATTATGTCATGGTGCAGATCTATATTCAAATGGAATCTCAAAATTGAATGATAATATAGAAGAAAATTCTCAGATAGCAGTATTAACATTAAAAGACGAATTAGTTTGTTTAGGAGAATCAATGTTGAATAATGAAGAAATGTTGAAAGAAAATAAAAAAGTAGTGAAAACAACTAAAGTATTTATGGAAATTGGCGGATATCCTAAATTTATTAAAAAAGAAACTAAAAATAACATTTAAAAAAATATTTAAAGTAATTTATTTCTTAAGATAAGATGAAAAAGTGGATTTTTGTATTAATAACAATCATTTTAACTTTACCTTATGTTCTATCTTTAAGTGTTACATTATCTTCTCCAGTAGTTGAAGGAAGTAACGTAACATTAAAATGTACAGTAACTGACTCAGTTAGTGAAGGAATAATTCAATTAAATTTGTATAATGATATATCTGGAACTTATTCATTAAATCAAACTAATACAAGTGCAGTAAGTTCAGGAGCTGAATTTTCTTTTGAAAAGATAATTGGGTTGAATGATGCAACATACAACTGGAATTGCCATGCAACAAATAGTTCAAGTGATGTATCTACAGCTTCTTCTAATAGTTCTTTTACAATTTCAGCATCAAATAATGCTCCAGGTTTTGAATCTATTGGGGCTGTAACTATAGATGAAGACACACCTTTTAGCATTATATTATCAAATAACATAAGTGATGATTCAACTTCAGATACAAATTTAAAGTTTACATATACTAATGGAAATCCCTCAATTGTAGATGTTTCAATAGACAACTCAACTAATAATTTATCATTCTCTCCAATATTAAATAAAAATGGAGAATCCTCAATTAATGTGATAGTTTGGGATTCTGAATTATCTCAAAATTCCAGTAGTTTTACATTAACAATAACATCAATTAATGACGTTCCAACTAACAAAACTAATAAGATAGAAGATCAATCTTGGTTTAAAAATAGAAATAGAGAGATAAATCTTAAAGATTATTTTACTGATGTAGACGGAGATTCATTAACTTATATATCATCTAAACCTTCTAACTTTAATATAGCAATAGACAACTCAACTGGTGAGGCTACATTAACTCCAAATAAAGATTATGTTGGTAATCAAACAATAACATTTACAGCTTACGACTCTAATTTTTCTAGTTTTACAAGTAATGGCATAAATTTAATAGTAAAAGAAGTAACTGGATTGAATAATGCCCCAACAATAGACACAAAAAGCCCTTCTTCATTAACACTAGAATTAGAACCAGGTGAAGAACATACATTCT
>Ga0187833_10003407_pt1 | contig 16161 bp, 17 predicted proteins | sample ETNtaG_37_FD_167968 | JGI IMG/M metagenome (GOLD analysis project Ga0187833, IMG submission 167968) | Marine microbial and viral communities from oxygen minimum zone, Eastern Pacific Ocean - ETNP2014_SV_400_PacBio MetaG (Illumina Assembly) | ecosystem: Environmental > Aquatic > Marine > Hypoxic...
CTTAGGCCCCATTTATGAAATGAGAATATACACCTACGAGCCAGGTGATGTTCCCAAGGTAATTGAAGCCTGGAGCGGAGCGATAGAGGAAAGAGAAAAACATTCTCCTCTTGTCGGATGCTGGTTTTCCGATATCGGAGCCTTAAACAGGTTCGTTCACATGTGGGCATACAATTCGTTTGAACAAAGGACAAAGGTGAGGGCGGAAACAAGGGCAACGGGTGTCTGGCCACCTCAGAGCAGCGCGGTGCCTCTTTCTCAAGAAAATAAAATATTGCTTCCATTTGATTTTTCACCGCTACAGTAGCCCAATAGTCGATTCACCTGACAGAACATGTTGCTGTTTCCCTTCATGACTTGAGACCAGTCTTAGAACCGATTTAGGCGAAAAGGTTCGATGTTGGTTTCTGTATAGCCGTCCGTTACTAGTTCGGACACTAACTTTCCCATAGCAGGGCCGAGAAGTATCCCTTTTCGGCCCGTACCCGTGGCTATGATTACATTTTCCCGTTGGGGGATACGGCCAAGTATGATCCTGCCGTCTTGGCTAAGGGGTCTTAAGCATGCAGTCTGATGTACTAGCTCGGCTTCGTCCAATGCGGGAATCATCTTCCGAAGAGAGACCAATATTTCATCGCGGCCTTCCGAGGTAGGTGACTCATCAAATCCGGCGTCTTCTTCAGTGGTTCCTGCCCATAGCAACCCGTCTGGTTTGGTACAGGCATAGTTGCCTTCCCAGCCTACTGAACAGTTTACCGGGGTTAGAGGTGAATTAAGCCGTACTATCTGGCCTTTTAAGGGCCTTATCGGTATTGGCAATCCTAACCACTGCGAGGCACTCCCCGTCCAGGGGCCTAGAGCAATCACTACAGTATTACAAGATAGTTCACCCCGGGTTGTCCTTATCCCTGCGAGCTGCCCATCTGCCTCATTCAACCCGATTACGTCACCATGCTGGATGATGACTCCCATTGCTTCACATGCTTGGGTAAGTGCCAGAACTAACCGGTATGGGTCTACATCAGCTACCCCCTCTGTATAAGCTGCACCAATGATTTTAGGGGAGAGGGAGGGAACTAACTCCCTTGCACTGTCACCGTCTATCCACTCTGCGTGAAAGCCTTTCTCACGCTTTCTCCACTCCACTTGAGATTTACATTTCGCTTCGTCTAACGTATTGAAGGCGAGATCCATGGCGGGGCGGAATCGATGTTGGATGTCCACTCCTGTCTCAAGAGGTAACTCCTTGGCGAACCTTGTATGGATCTCCATCCCCATTTTCGCGATGATCAGTTCGGGGAGGATGTCTTCTGCGAGACCTGCCTCGCCTAGTGGGCTCAGGCTGCCATACGCAAACCCTGATGCATGACTGCCTATGGAATCCCTTTCAATTATTGTGACAACAACACCAGACTTGGCTAGGAAATAAGCGCAGCAAAGACCAACTATACCGCCGCCTGCTATGCAAACATCTGTAGAACTAGTTCCGGCCAAGTGTCACAAGGTTGACTCAATTTTTGTTATCGCAGAGTCCATTTGGTTTACGAAATGATCTACTTCATCGCTAGTGATGCAGAGAGGTGGAGCGACGGGAATCGAATCGCCCGCTCGCCCTAGGATTCTGTGGTCTTGCAGAATTGCGGTCGCTCTTTCCGCGAGTCCTGACTCCTTAGGGAATTTCTCCTTCGTATCACGATCCTTAACTAGTTCAACAGCACTTAACAAACCCATTCCTCCGCGGACATCACCTACGATGGAATGCTCGTACAGTGTCTGAAGCCGTTCATACATGTAATCCCCCATCTCAGCAGCATTGTCCACCATGCCTTCACTCTCCATGATGTCAAGGTTAGCGATCGCTGCAGCGCAGGATGCGGGGTTGCCTCCGAATGTTATGAGATGGCGGAAAGTCTCCTCATCGCCACCTTGAAACGCGGATGCAATTTTCTGACTAGATATCGCCGCACCGATAGGAAGGTAACCACTGGTTAGTGCCTTTGCCACAGTCGTTATATCTGGTTGTATATTCCAGTGTTCGGTGGCGAACATTTTCCCAGTACGACCAAAAGCGTTGATGACCTCATCGCAAATAAGAACCACTCCGTACTTATCGCATATTTCCCGGATCGTTGGCCAGTACTCTGGATGTGGAATATGAATACCTGAAGCAGCGGAAATGGGTTCTCCGATAAAGGCCGCCACAGTAGAAGGTCCTTCATGAAGGATAGCTCTCTCAAGATCTTTTGCACATTCAAGTGTGCAACCTCCAGATTGACTACAGCACCTACCCCTATATGCGTCAGGTTGTTCAATATGGATATTTCCAGGCATTAGAGGACCGTAATTTACAGGTGCCGTTATGCCTCCTCCCCCGAGGCTCATGCAAGCGTGGGTAGCACCATGATATGAACCTTTCCGGCTGATTACCTTATAACGGGTTGGCTCACCAATATTCTTCTGATAGTTCTTGGCCATCTTGAGCGCCGTTTCAACTGCCTCTGAGCCCCCGCTAACAAAGTACACACGGGATTCTTTATCCGGAGCGAGAGAAGCGACTCTACCGGCAAGTTCGGCGGTAACGGGCGTTACCGTTCCACCAGGGGAATAAGATATCCCTTTCATTTGCTGGTATACAGCGTCAGCTATCTCGTTTCGTCCATGCCCTATATTGACAAGCCACATGCCAGAAAGCGTGTCAAACCACCTGTTGCCTTCCACATCGTCTACCCAAACACCCTTCGCCTCGTTGACGAGCTTTAGGCCATTATCTCCAAACATGCCATTTGTCTGACGAGCATGCGGCCAGAAGTGTTCTGTTGCCTGCTGTTTAAGCTCCTCGATTCTCTCTCCCGACATCATCGCATCTGCCATATCGGAACCTCCGTATCGACCGGAACAGCAGACCTACATCTGCAATTCCAATGGGCGTTTTTAACTAACTTTGCCTATTCTGAACACCTTCGATCCGCACTCACCGCAAATACCCTTGGTGGCAGGTCGACCATTCTTCAGAATTTTTTCGGTTGGGTTTTTTACTTCTTTCTGGCCTTTGCACTTAAGACAATAAGCTTCCATTTCAGTGCACCTCTAAAAAATTCGCTGAACCTAATCTGGACGACCCAGAGGGAGAATTCCCAGAGGGTCGAATGAACGGAACTGCGGCGCGTTGGGGCATTATATATACGCCTCCACTCAGCAAACAACCCAGAGTAAGAAACCTCGGCTTATTGGACTGGATAATAAACGGTAGAATTGCTCTCAAATATTTAGTTGCCTTAGCAGGAGTTTTGGTGATGACTAAGAAAAAAATCCTTATAACGGGTGTAACGGGTTTAGTGGGGTCTGTAATAAGAAAATCACTCAAATCAGAATACGGAATCACGGGTCTGGATCTTAGGCATTGTGAAGATGTCCCAACTCTAGTTGCTGATTCTACAGATCTCAAAAGTATCCTTCCCGCATACGAAGGGATCGATACTGTAATAGATCTTGCAAGTGAACCAAGCAACTTCGCCTCGTGGGAAGTCATTTATGAAAACAACCTAAGATGTACCTACAACGCACTTGAGGCCGCAAGACTGGCAGGAGTCAAAAGGGTTATATTTGCCAGTTCAAACCATGCAACGGGGATGTATGAAAACGACAACCCCTACGTGAAGATAGTTGCGGGGCAATATGACGGAATCGACGCAGGCCGGTTTCAGCGGGTCACTACAGGAATGCCGATTCGCCCTGATGGCCCTTATGGCATCGGGAAGGCTTTTGGAGAGGCGGCCGGGCGTTTCTATTCGGATGAATATGGGCTATCAGTTATATGTATAAGAATAGGTACTCTGAATAAGGAATCTAGGCCTTCTGGCCCCAGGCAGTTCGCTACGTTGCTGACTCATGCAGACCTATCACGACTCATAAGAAGCTGTATAGAAGGTCCAGATACGGTTAAGTTTGCCATCTACTACGGCGTTTCCAACAACAAATGGAGGTTCTGGGATATTGAAAATTCGATGATTGAGATCGGATATCAACCAGAGGATGATGCCGAATCTTGGCGAGAGTAGATAGTTTGACTGCAGATTGACCACGCGAAAACTATGACTCATTCGATTCCCAATTGCGCTTTTTAACCTGTACATGGAAACTAATTTGTGCTGAAGCATGCTCCAATGCTCATTACTGAGCCAATCAGGAAAAACGAGGTCACTCACTTGATATGGATATCGGATGTTGAGACTAATTTTATGTACAAGATGATGTTGGAAGAAGGTGATTCGCTGATGGCATCCGTCTGTAAGGGGAGAGTAATGGCGAGAGACGCTGGAGTTTGGCGGATGGTATTAAAACTGTGGATCTTAAAAAACCGGCATGTTTAAGGCGGGATGCCCTGCAAGGTATTTGGCATTGATATCGAGTTTTTACTTGTAATTATGGTCGGATACAAAGGATGGACTACGCATGGAAAGACGAAAGATCCCGCTGCTAAATTCAGCGATCCGATATTGCATGTTTATGGAATTAACTTCTAACCCGTAGAGCCAAAACAGGACGTTAGCGGAATTAGTTCAGCTTTTGAAAATGAAGGACATACCCGTAAATCCGCCGCATGATTGATGGGCGCAGCGTACGGGTAACAAACCGGAATAGTTCAATAGTTAGCTGAAATCTTTCTCCATATCGAGAACTTTATCCAATCTCCGTTGGTGGCGTTCCTCCCCCGTATATTTCGCTGTGATGAACGCTTTAACCAGCTCCCTAGCAACTTCGCTTCCCACTATCCTCGATCCCAGGCAAAGTACGTTCATATCGTCGTGCTCCACCCCCTGATGGGCCGAGTAAATATCGTGACACACAGCAGCTCTTATGCCTTTTACCTTGTTTGAGGCCACGGATGCTCCAACTCCGCTTCCACAAATCATGATTCCCCTAAGGGATTCGCCACGGGAGACACTATTCGCGAGTTTCTTGGCATAATCAGGGTAATCATCCAGAGGATCATGAGAGTGTGGACCTACGTCAATCACTTCATGTCCCTCGTTTTCCAACTGATCTGAGATCTCTTTTTTTAAATCGAAGCCGTTATGATCGGCTGCTAACGATATCTTCATAAGGCTCTCCAAAATTGAGAATAGATGATAATTTGGGATTTAAAAAGGGCACATTGAAGCTTAATGATTCTTGGAAGAGTTTAGGTTGCTCAAGAGAGGAGAGTCAATATGCCCATTTTCTGATCGGGTGTTAGAATCACGGCGCTTTCAATTTGGAGGGAAATAATGCCTGTCACACGTTTGGATATAACACATAGAGCGCCATTTGAGTTAGGTAGGACATTTGGAGAAATTGGATCCTACTCATATCTTGAGGGGAAAGCATATTTTGAAATAGATCCCTCGCATGATGCCAATACTCGAATAACAGATATAGAGTTAGGTCCTCTGAATTCATCGGGGAACATTGAGTTTTCCGCAGATTTTTCAATGCTTCGTCCAGTAGATTCTGAGAAGGGTAGGCGAACCATGTTTCTCGATGTCGTTAACAGGGGGAATAAAACTGTCCTTTCGAGCTTCAACAAAGGTATGAGAGCACCTAACCTCGCGTCTCAGGCAATCTCAGGTAATGGGTTCCTAATGCGTCACGGTTACACCGTCGTATTTTGCGGTTGGCAGGCCGATGTCCCCCCGATCCCAGGCCTTATATCGCTCGATGTACCTCAAGCTACAGAAAATGGCAGACCTCTTGTTGGACGAGTGCTGAATCAATATCAAGCGAATTCAGACACAAATGTTTTCCCATTGGCTGACAGGTACCACATGGTGAATCCTGCCCAAGAAATAGATGACGCAACGTTGATGGTAGGTGATCATCCCAACGGAGAATTCAAGGAAATTTCTAGAGAGAAATGGTCCATTATTCGAGTTGAAGATGAGGAGGTAGAGCCAGATCCAAGTCATGTTTATGTGAACGAAGGGTTCGAACCTGGAAGAATTTATCAACTCGTTTACACGGCCAAGGGCAGCCGGTTAGTTGGACTGGGATTTGCAGCAGTAAGAGACATTTGCTCTTTCATAAAGTACGGTCGAGGATCAGACGGTAACCCGTCCGAAGGCGAGATCGATCATGCTGTCTCATTCGGAAGCTCCCAGTGTGGTAGGTTCCTACGACAATACATACATACGGGGATGAATGTAGATGAAGACGGCAGGCAAGGGATGGATGGCATCATCGCTCATGTAGGAGGTGGAATGAGGGGAGAGTTCAACCTTCGCTTCGGCCAGCCGTCGAAAGACGTTTGCTACATTATTCCGGAGCTATTTCCTTTCACCGATCTTCCTCAAACAGACCCTGTAACCGGTAACGAGGGCGGGCTTCTCGACCTTATGATCGATCAGGGGCAAGTTCCTAAAATAATGTTCACGAACTCTTCGGGAGAGTACTGGAGGGGTGACGCAGCTCTAATTCATACAAATTTAATAGGCCCCGAGGATGCTCATGAACATGAAAATATTCGCCGATATCACTTTGCAGGAACTCAACACGGCCAGGGATCTTATCCCCCAGAAGTGACTCGGGAGAGCGACGGCGTAAGAGGGCATCTTCCGTTTAATGCCGTCGATTACTCGCCCTTACTGAGAGCCTGTCTCAATAATCTTGACGAGTGGATTAAAGGTGGCAAAGAGGCACCTCAAAGTCAGCACCCCAGGCAATTTGATGGCACTGCCGTGCAATCTCAGTCGCTTCTACGAAGGTTTGACCAGGTGTCAGATGTCCGTATACCTCCCCGGACGTTAAACCCAATGAGGCTGGACTATGGCGACGAACAACACCTCGGAAGAACAGTGAAACTACCGGCAGAAAGGAGAGAGCAGTACCCTGCCTTTGTATCAGATATAGATGAGACTCTTAATGAGGTTTCTGGAATCAGGTTGCCTGACGTTTCGGTCCCTGTTACTACCAACACCGGTTGGAATCCCCGCCATTCATCGATCGGTAACGAGGATCTGCTGATAGGAATTACTGGTGGGCTTGCAGGATGGACACTACCACTTCCAAATACAGAGGCAGAAAAGAAACTCACAGGTGATCCACGCCCATCGATCGAATCCCTATACGTTTCAAAAGAGAACTATCTGTCCCAGGTCAAACAGGCTGCTGAGCAATTGGCAGACCAGCGATACATATTGGCTGAAGATGTGGAAGAAATCATTGAAAAGGCGGAGCTTCGTTACGACGATATTTCCAAAAGCTAGATTTCACATCCTGTTTCAACCTTGAAATTGAAGGAACGATATGGAGATCTCCCAGACAATCGATAGACGTCTTAGCCGGTCGGCGCTTTTTGGTCACCTTAGTGCCAGAGAAGATGACTCATGGACCGAGCGAACCGTGTACATCACTTCTGAATCCCTCCAAGGAAAATCTGCTACTCCTGTTCTCTCGGGGCCTGCAATAGAGGCGGTTATTAAACACGTGGGTATTTCAGCTACCGGGCTTGTCTTGTTCAGAAGGGAAGAGGAAGTGGAGGTAGTTGAACCACCAGTACCGGTTCCTATGGATGCCATATTGGAAGACCAAGACTTGCTACTTTTAGAAGATATATTTGATGATGCTCCCACTGTCGGTGTAATTCTTTTGAGACTCGGAAGATTCGCAGTTGGTGTTCTCGAAGGAGAAACCCTATTGGCCACAAAAACGGAGGGACGATACGTCAAGAACAGACACAAGGCAGGCGGCTCCTCCCAACGTCGATTCGAAAGAAGTCGAGAGCGGCTGGTTCGGGAACTCTACGATAAGACCTGTGAGGTGGTCAGGGATATATTTGAACCTAGACAAAGCAGTATAAAACACATCTTTCTTGGGGGAGAGAAGCATATCTTGAACGGTTTTCGGAAACGCTGTGGTTTTCTAGAGATGATGGACGAAAGGATTATGACACGGATCCTTAAAGTAGACGAGCCAAATCAGTCCGCATTGGAGTCAATCCACAAGGAAGTGTTCAGTAGTCGACTGAGAACATTCCGTGTATCAATTTAGGGATCACTGGGCCGTATACCCTCCGTCAATAACCAGAGACGAGCCTGTTATGAAAGATGCTTCATCAGATGCGAGAAATAATGCGGCATTCGCGATTTCCTCGGGTCTTCCCAGCCTTCCCATTGGGTGAAGGCTCTTAAGGTATTCGTTAGAGTCGGCATCACTGGTAAGTGATTCTGTTAGAGATGTTTCAACGTATCCTGGACAAAGGCAGTTTACTCTTATCCCTTTATTGGCGAGGTCATTTGCAAGTGTTTTCGTGAACAAAACCACGCCGCCTTTGGAAGGCGGATATGCATTGAATCCTCCACCCAGGCCCGGCGGGTAGCCTACAAGCCCCATGATTGAGGCCAAGTTCACTATCGACCCTCCTCCCGACCTTTTTATAACGGGTACAGAGTGCCAAGAGACTAGGTAAGTTCCCTTGAGATTTACCTCGACCACCCTGTCCCAAATACTCTCAGGGTCGGCTGTTTCGGGTAAAGCGTTTCTTCCGCTGACCCCTGCGCTATTGACAACAATGTGAAGACCACCGAAGGCGGATAAGGCCATTTCTACCATGGCCGCTGAGTCAGAATTTGAGGCGACATCCCCCTCAAATGTAACAACAGAATCATTTGAATAACTTCCCATGTCACTGGTAGCAATATCAGATGCTACTACTCTTGCACCTTCTTCGATGAATCGAGCCACACAAGATTGTCCTATTCCAGAACTTGCCCCTGTGACTAGGGCTACTTTCCCTTCGAGTCTTCTTTCTCTTGCAGGTTTAGAGTTCATTTTGTCTACTCCACTTCGCAGTTTTCGCCAACATTAACACGGTAGGCTTCCCCAGTCTCTTCCAGGTTCGTTAGGTCTCGCGAAAAACGACTATTTATTGATAGAATCGGTTAGGATGCATAACAGTTAGATGAAAGAGGAGAGTATTTATGCCCACGTTCAAAGGTCATATTATGGTCTGTGACGTTGTCAATGATGATGGCGCCCACTGCGGCAATAAGGGAGGTGCGGAAGTCAAAGCCAAGGTAATGCAGACAATCTCAAAGCACAAACTACGCAGGAGCGTATATGTGTCCAGTACCGGATGTACGAGCCAACACAGGCTTTGCGATATGAATCAGTGCACGATGATAGTGTATGGTTCGGATGGGGAAGGTACCTGGTACGTCGCGAATCCTGACGATGTGGAAACTATCGTACAGGAGCACATAATCGGTGGAAGAAAGGTTGACGCTCTTGTAAATGACGGCATGAAAATCGATCTGGAAAATCAGGAATAATTGAAGATAATCTGCCCAGTTAAGTATTCCTTCCAGCCTTCCGAGTTGTAAACAACCACACGACCGGTCCCGTGGACAGAAAGGGTAATGTTGTCTGATACTACACCGGTACTAGTGTCGATTCCGAAGATGGTTATTCCCCTCTTAGTTAATTCCTTGACTTGACCGCATGTCTCCTCCGGATTCCTGTTTTCGTGATGAGGAATGATTATCGTATTGGAAACTATTCCGAAGGCGTTGGATTCGTTTCTATAGCGCATTTCGCTTCCCATGGCCATGGCACCTGCGCTTGAACCAGCGAGAACCAGATCTTTTGCGGCATGGGTACGAATTGTCTCCAGGAAGAGAGAACCAGTCATTACGTTGACAAGGTGACTGGGATCACCACCGGTTAGGTAAACAACATCCGAATTATCTATTTGAGCAACCATTGACTTATCATTGGCGTCTTCTGGAGTCAACACATAGATAGGGAATGCCGTTGCCCCTAGAGCAGTAAAATGTTGTATTCCATTATTCGCGGCCAGTTCTGGTCTTTCGTTTGCCGCAGCCGTTGGAACAACGGCTATCCTCGGCGAATCTGAGCTGCACACTGACAAAATTGCGAGATCGAGTTCTGCGCAAGAGTGGCGAAACTCGCCTCCGCCAATAAGGGCGAACCTCTTTATGGAAGCTGAATGAAGGTTCATGTTGCTATTATCATATTCTTCCAGTTTAGTTCAAAGATAGTCTTCTGGAGAAAAAAATGTTTAAGACCGCAGATGCCGTAATTATTGGCGGGGGAGTCATGGGATGTTCGATTCAGTATAACCTCGCTGAAATGGGGATGACCAAAACACAACTTTTAGAAAAAAATGTGCTTGCTTCCGGATCGACAAGCAGGTCGCAGGCTATTTTACGAATGCATTATTCGAACGAAGTCACGGCAAGGATGGCCTGGGAAAGCCTGAAGGTGTTTCAGAATTTCAACGAAATAGTAGGCTCAACTTCCGGTTACACGAGGACAGGCTACCTTCTTGTAGTTAGTGACGAAGATGCATCTGCGATGCGAGAAAATTTGTCAATGCAAAGGGAATTAGGAATTGACGCTGATGAAATTACAGCATCGGAACTATCTGAAATTTGTCCTATGGTCACTACTCTTGAAAATGAGGTCTATTCTTGGGAACCCCAATCAGGCTATGCCGATCCATATTCCGTGACAACTGGATATTCGCGGAAGTCGAGGGAATTAGGATGCTCCATTGAAGACTCCATGGAGGCTCGGAGCATTGATGTTAAAGGTAGTCGCGTCGTTGGAGTTAGAACGGATGCGGGACTAATCTCTACAGACAAGGTTGTCGTAGCTGCTGGCCCATGGTCTGGGCCTCTCCTAAAATCGGTCGGAGTAGATCTTCATCTTAAGACAATTCGGCATCAAGTTGTTCTGCTAAGAAGGCCTGACGATCTGGTGCCAGAGCATCCTTGTATAGGAGATGTTATCCATGATCTTTCAGCACGTCCGGATGTAGGGGGTCTTACCATGATCGGTGTGGGTGAGGAGGAAAGTATAGGCCCTGATAAGTTTAACCAGGGGGTAGATATGCCGGTTGTAGAACGGGCATTTGAAAACATGGTCAGGAGAGTTCCTGGACTCGCTACGTCCCTGTTCAAAGGAGGATGGTCAGGGCTCTTTACTACCACCCCAGACTGGCACCCTGTCCTCGATGCTATCGAGGGCATCTCGGGATTGTATGTCGCAGTGGGATTTAGTGGCCACGGGTTTAAATTGTCTCCCATGGTAGGAAAGGCCATGGGAGAAATCATGACGTCTGATCACTCGAAAACGATCGATGTTTCCGTTTTGAATGCCAAAAGATTTGTGTCTGGGGCCCGACTCAAATCCCGATATGGAATGCAGGTGTTGGCTTAGTCAGAAATTTCCGCGATCAGCTCAATTTCGATCGGAATTCCACCAGGGAGCGTAGCTACTCCGATAGCAGATCTGGCATGCCGTCCCCTGTCTCCAAACACCTCTACCAATAAATCGGAACAACCGTTGGAGACAGCCGGAGGCTCGATGAAGTCTGGTGTAGCATTGACCATGGAGAGAAGTTTGACTATCTGAGTAACCCTGTCGAGATCGCCCAAATATCCTTTAAGTCGAGCTATTAAATTCACTGCAGTGAGTCGTGCAGCATCATATCCTTCGTCTACTGAAATATTGTCGCCCAGTTTGCCCTTATATTCGGATCCATCTGATTTTGCAGTAGGACCTACGCCGGATAAATATATTAGGTTTCCAGTTTTCACTACAGGAACGTAATTTGCCAATGGTGCCGGTGAATCTGGCAACGTGATTCCTAATTCTTGAAGTCTAGATTCGATCTTGCCCATCTGATTCCTCCCTATTGGGTTGATTGAGTATCTGAATATTCGGTGCTGTTAATATTAGCTTCCGATAACGGCTACGAATTCTAGGTTCATTCTAGTTCGAGTCGCTAGTCGAGCATACTACCAGAAGGAGATTCCGATGGCTCTTACAGCAGACAACGTTCGGTTAAAGGCGGTGAACCATGTCACATACAACGTGCGAGACAAGGTTAGGGCTTTAAGATTTTGGAAGGATGTACTTGGTGTGAAGCAGATTCCAAGGCAGGTTGATTCAGAACACATCATATGGCTCCAGTTGCCAAGCGGGGCGATGGTACATCTAGTTGAAACTGCGGATGGACCATCGGTGCCATCCCACCACGGGGCCTTTGAGGTTGACGACATAGAGGCTGCTCAGAAATCGGTTCATGACATGGAAGTTGAGACTACGGATATTACTACGAGGAACGATGGGCAAAGGGTCTTTTTTTTGAATGATCCCGAGGGAAATCGGATCGAGGTGTGCACACGATCCGGCTTCGGTGTACTAGTTTGATTCTAGGTAGATCACGTTGAGGTAGTAAAGGCCTCAAACTGAAATTTCAATCAGGTTATGGTCAGTAGTCTGCCAGGGTTGCCTTGCACAAGGGAATGGATCTCACTCTCTGAAAAGTTGCGTGTTCTCATCCTGGGTACTATATGTTCTAGGATATATCCGTAACCATGTCCGCCATACCTGACAAGTCTGTGCTTAGTACAGATGTCGTGGGCAATGACGATACGATCCCCGATGCCGTCGTCGATCATGGCTTTAATGAAATCCATTCGCTGTGCATCACTAGGCATGTCAAAATCGGATGGCTGGTAGTAGGAAACCTCGTTTCCAAAAAGATCCCATTCCAGTACACATTGCGTAGAGGCGATTTCTCTTAACATATCTAGAGACCCAACTGTTCGGTCTAAGTGACCCATGATAACCCTGTCCATGTCTGCGCCACTACTTTGAAGTATTTGTAAGATTTCCAATGGAGCTGCTTCGTTTCTTCCAGGATGGATGAGGATTGCAGCACCGGTCTCTACTTGTGCCTGCGCCGAAGCCCTAAGCACCTTTTCTTCATTCCTTGTAAGGGGCCAAGTACAGCCTATCTCGCCTATAATCCCCGCTTTTATCCCGGTGTTTCCAACCCCTGTTTGAATCTCGGCAATGATTTGTTTGGCGATATGCTCTTGTGACATATCGGCAACTTCATCTGGCTGAGCGGCATCGACATAATAACCTGCACCCATTACCACGTTTACTCCTGAAGCCCGAGATATCCGGGCCAGTGCTAGGGGGTCTCTGCCGATTCCTATTGTGGTCGCATCTACAATGGTGCCTCCGCCATGCCTTCTGTAAAGCAATGCCTCGTTTACGGCGGTGTCTTCATCGAGGACGAGCAAGTTGTCGAGGTTGCTGTAGCAGTACTGACGGATCCAGCCCAGGTTCTCTAAGGTGACTGGTTCGTGTGCGAGGCGTTGTGTAGTTGCTTCAGGTGGGGGGTTAAACATGACCCCGAAGTTAATCAGAAGATGTTCATGGGTCATGGTTGGACCTAGTTCACCTGGCTGGATTGTGCCTAAGACAGTTTGAACCATGCCTTTCTGACTTTCTGTTGCCATACAAGTCTCCTAAAATTCGGGTTCAGTCTATTTCTCTAAATGTTCGGTTGAATATTGCAAATAACACCGTAAAACTCGCCAGTAGGATTCCGCTTATCATGAGTGCGTCGGGGGTTCCTATTTTCTGTGCTATGGTGCCGAATGGTACTGCGCTCAATGGCATCATTCCAAATGTCATCATGGATATGCTCATTACGCGGCCACGCATTTTCTGGTCAGAATTAAGCTGGATCATAGTCATATTCATAGACATATACACGGAACTGGTCAAGCCAATAAATAACAGGAATGGAACCGCAAGCGGAAAAGACGACATCTGGGAGAAAATAGCGAGAGCGATTCCCCAAGCGGCTGAAGTGGAGAGCATGACGATTCCCCGTCTTCGTAAATTTCCCAATGCCGCCAAGCCAATGGTTCCCACCGTGGCTCCAACGCCCATTAACATTAGCAAAATGCCAAGCCCGTCAGATTGAATGTTAAGTGCCTCTCTTGCCCACGCAGGAATTAGAGCATAGTAAGAGAAGCCGAAAAGCACCGGTATAAAGGTCATTATGAACAGTGCACGTAAAATTGGCTCGCTAAATGCGTAAGTAAGCCCATCACGTATATCCGCTGTGACACTCTTTTTAGTATCGTCATTTCTTGCCGGCGAGTAATTTACCATCGCTATAGAAATGGCTGAGAATACGTAAATGGCAGAAACCATAAAAAAAACGCCCGCAGTATCCACGAGCAAAATCAAAAAACCTGCTAGTGCGGGGCCCGCTACCCTTGTTAGATTCATGCTCGAATTGTTGAGTGATATCGCGTTCATCAACTTGTCGTCTGGTACGATGTCTGAGATTATCACCTGCCTGCTAGGCATATTTACAGCCATTAAAGAGCCGTTAAAAACTCCTATTATCATAATGTAAAAGAAAGTTACTGCGCCGGTGAAATCTAGGATACCTAGCGTCAGGGTAAGTACTGCATTACCGATCTGGCTTATAAAGATCAATTTCTTTCTTGAAAACCTGTCAGACAGGGCACCAGCAAAAGGTGCAATTACAGTCATCGGAAGGGCGAAAGTGAGGGTCACCAGGGTTAAAGCCAAGGGAGAATCACCGGTGACGCGTAGTATCAGCCAGCTTCGGGTGATCATTTGCATATTCATGGCCATGAATGAGACAAACGACCCAATCCAGATCCAGCGAAAATCCCTGTAAGAAAGAGAATCGAGTATCGTGGATAGTCGGAGTGAACCGTCAGATTTTCTGTGCCTAGCGTCAGTGGCAGAGTCTTCGGTACTATTAGCCTTCGCTGTTATGGGCAAGTCACATTCTTTATGAAGGTAGAATAATTGGAGTGGTAACCTAGGGACTTTACCATTACGATTTAAATATAGTCAATTATTTCATGTTTTTTATTTCTGAATTTAATATGTCTTGTTAAGTTTTTTAACGAGGTCGCAGGCATGACTAAACAAAATGCAATATCCACTGCTGCAAATGAGGGTAGGCTGTGGAACAGGGATTTCGTGTTGAACCTGTTAGTAGCGCACCTGCTGCTCGCCGGATTTTTCTCTCTTTTTATAGTTGTACCTGAGTTCATCGTCAAATTAGGGGGAGAGGCCTGGGAGATAGGAGTAATAATTGCAACGTTCGGTCTCGCGGGAGTTATAGTCAGACCTCTATCCGGAAAATGGATACTGAAGTCTGGACCAAAGCGTGTGGTCCTACTAGGAATTGCCCTCTTTGTTGGGTCAACGATCCTGTATATACCTTTGCCGTCTGAATGGTGGATTGTACCCATTCGTATGATCCAGGGAGTTGGTCTTGCAACTGCTCCAGTTGCCACAAGTACTATCGTAGCCAATCTCGCTCCAGAGGCAAGAAGAGGTGAAGGTATGTCATATATGGGTAACTGTATTTCAATTGCCCAGTTGTATGCGCCACCACTTGGAGTTTTTCTCTATGTCACATATGGTTTCGGAATCGCCTTTATGGCGGCAGCCGTCTTGGCATTAATGGCTTTTCTGATAGCACTTTTTATATCGGATACCAAAACCAGAATGCCCGAATCTCCGATTGGAGAGGAAACTGGAAAGGCAGAAGGGGCTCCCCTAATTAGCAAAGCGGCGATATTTCCGACTTTTGTCTTTCTCACTTACGCTTTTACCATGGCACCTGTTAGCACCTTTCTACCGTTCCTGGCGGAAGAAAAAGGATTACCGGAAGATTTCAACCCTGGGTTTTACTTCACCGTTATGTCAGGAATGACGATGTTGACGACCCTGATAAGCGGTAGGATCTCGGATCGACTTGGAAGAGGTGCTGTAATTGTTCCTGGTCTGGCCTTAGTTTCTGTGGCCATGTTTCTGCTTTCTCGAAGTCTTGTTGTCCCGATGTTCATGGGGGCAGCTTTTTTTCACGGTGTAGGTTACGGATTTATCTACCCCGGAATAAATTCACTCGTAGTCGACAGGGTTCCTGCGAAAGAGAGAGGGTCCGCCCTTGCTACTCTTCAACAGGCCTGGGACGTGGGGGCTTCCGGCGGTAACTTTGTCCTGGGACCTGTGGCCGGTGCGTTTGGGTTTGCCTCGGCTTTTGTGATTGTCGGAGTGGGAGCAGTAACAGGCGCGGTCGGCTACGTTGCCGGAAGTCGTGGAAAACGGCCCTGACTCTTTGGCCCATTAGACGACTACTCATGTGCTCTGTAGAATGCAGGCTCCAGAGAATAAACGGCCAAAGATACGTAATGTAGGAGTTAGGATATTGAACGGCGAGCAGTTAAAACAAAAGGTCGGTGGTGGGGGAATTGTATATGGAACCATGATTAGTATGGGACGAAACCCGGGATGGGGCCG